>Ga0114922_10002333_pt1 | contig 17778 bp, 14 predicted proteins | sample AartaG_FD_100975 | JGI IMG/M metagenome (GOLD analysis project Ga0114922, IMG submission 100975) | Deep subsurface microbial communities from Aarhus Bay to uncover new lineages of life (NeLLi) - Aarhus_00045 metaG | ecosystem: Environmental > Aquatic > Marine > Oceanic > Sediment | place...
CGACATTTTCGCCGTCGTGGCGCAAGGTAACTTTACAACGGTGGTAATAGTCGGTATAAAAAGGCGATAGCATCTTATCCAGCCGTCGCACTATCGATAGACCCAAAAGCCGGAAAGCTGTACTACGGTGACAGCACAGGGCTGTATCAAGACAACTTGGATGGGGGATCTGCACTGAAGATATATACGGGTACGGTCGCAGACATTTCGGTAGATCATGTGCATAACAAGATATACTGGTCGAGCGGGTCCGTTGTATATGTCGACTCTATCAGCAGCAGTTTAAGTCCAACAAACTCTGTAGTTACAGGTACAACGATCAACTCTATCACCCTGGACGTGTATGCCGGAAAGTTGTACTGGGCTGAGTTCGGAGCATTGGATTACATTCACAGATTCAATGTCAGCACCGGTGTTGATGCGTTTGTGCTTCAAGACTTACCGATGTCGCCAATGCCCATTTTTCTCGACAGGTGGCCGTAACTGCAATACCGCCAGGGTTTGATCCACCGTGTTGCTTCGCTGCTGTGCGGTCTACAACCATTTGATTAGCTCGTCCTGGGAGAACTTTGCATCCGGTTCTTGAGAATTGAGCAGGGTAAGCGCATCCGCGTCCATCTCAGCAGCTTGGCTGAACTCGAGGAACAACGGCTGAGTCCCGAACTCCGCAAGCCCCCCGAAGTCCTCGGGCTAGGGGCAAATCTCCGCGAGGACGCTGAAACCGAACCCGGCAAGTTGCTCATCGGATCCATTGGCAGTATTAGAAGAAAAATCGCCTGGCGAGAACGCAAAAATATAATAAAAATTTATAATATTGACCGGATGACGAGCATCACGTATGCTTAGTACTACAATCGTAATCTTCCCGCCGTAATACAACGAGAGATTGCGGTGAACTCGTCCAGTCGATGGTTTTCGACTGACAATGAAATCACAGCAAGGAGGTGCTGTATGAAAAACAAGTGGCGCGTGCTCGTGCTGGCTGCTTTGGTCCTGACCTTGGTTCTCGGGGCCTGCGGACCGGGGGAGCAGGAGGCCGAGGAACCGGCCGAAGAGGAGGTCAGCCGGCTCCAGCTGATCAAAGACCGGGGGAAGGTCATAGTCGGTTGTAATGCCGAGCTTCCGGGCTTCGGCTACATCAATCCCAGCGGCGATTTCGAGGGCTTCGACGTGGATTTCGGCAAGGCGATAGCCGCAGCGGTGTTCGGGGATGCGAGCAAGATCGAGTTCCGCCCCCTGACCGCTGCCGAACGGCTGCCTGCCCTGCAGACCGGGGAGATCGACGTGTTGCTGCGCAATACGACCTGGACACTGACCCGGGATACCGCCAATGAGCTGGACTGGGCGGTGGTGACCTTCTACGACGGCCAGGGAATGATGGTGCGCAAAGAATCAGGCTGGAAGACCTTCCAGGATATGGAGGGAGCCACGGTTGCCTCCACCACCGGCACGACTACGGAGATGAACCTGGCCGATTCGTTCCGCTCCAGGGGCGTCGATTATACACCCCTGTTGTTTGAGAGCACCCAGGACACCAACACAGCCTACGAGGAGGGCCGAGCCGATGCGGAGACCTCCGACAAGTCACAGCTGGCCGCGCTTCGCTCCGCCATGGCCAATCCGGATGATCACGTCATCCTGGACCTGACCATGTCCAAAGAACCGCTCGGTCCGCTGACAGCCCACGGAGACAACCAGTGGAACGACGTGGTGCGCTGGGTATGCTGGGGCATGATGCAGGCGGAGGAATCCGGTGTCGATTCGAAAAATGTGGATCAGATGAAGAGCTCCAGCGATCCCACCGTTCGGCGTCTGTTGGGTGTCGAGGGAGAGGCCGGTAAGAGCCTCGGGTTGTCCGCCGACTTCATGGTCGAGGTGCTGAAGCAGGTCGGTAACTACGCCGAGGTGTATGATCGGCACCTGGGGCCGGCTGGTATCAATATTCCCCGAGGACCGAATCTATTGTGGACCGACGGGGGACTGCTGTATCCCATGGCCTGGCGTTAGCCAACGCTATCTTTCGATAGCTGTTTCGGATAGTCTTTCGCTATCCGGGGAGTATCGAAGTCATTGGTATATTCAGTAAAGAAAGAAACAAGGACGGCCCGATGATCTATCGGGCCGCTCCTTTTCTGAAGCCTAGAGGGAATACACGGTGAAGAGAACCGGATCGCAGACGAGCAAGGTACCGTTCTGGCGGGATATCCGGGTATTGAGGGCCGTGGGGCAATTCGTGTTTCTCATGGGGGTGGTCGCCCTGATCCTGTGGGCCATCTCCAACTACCGCCAGCGGGGTATGATCTTCAGCTACAGTTTCCTGGACGACACGGCCAGCTTCGATCTGGCCGAGGGGATCGAATTCGAACCCACCGACACCTACGCCCGGGCTTTTCTGGTCGGAGTGCTCAACACGGTCAGGGTGGCGGTAATCGGCATCGTTCTGGCAACCTTGCTCGGATTGTTCACAGGAATCGCCCGACTATCGGGCAATTGGCTATTAAGCAAAATCGCCATCGTCTATATAGAGATCATCCGCAACACACCCCTGCTCGTGCAGCTGTTCTTTCTCTATTTCGCGGTAATCCTGAAGCTGCCCAGACTTTCGTCGGCCGTGGTTTTACCGGGACCGGCCTACCTGAGCAATCGGGGGATCGTGGCCCCCTGGCCGCGCTTAGCCGAGGCCTTTCGACTCTGGTGGCCTTTCCTTCTTCTTGCCCTGGCCGCAGCGATCGTGTTGATCATCGTCAGGCGGCGCACTCGGGCGCGGATCGGCCGACCCAGTATCCGGGGGGTTTGGGTACTGGCCTGTTTGATTGTGATTCCGCTGGCCGGTTGGCTGATCGTTCCCGGCCGCCCGCTGCGGCTCGATATACCGGAGCTGATCCGAAAATCGGGGGGCGTGATCAAGGTGGAAGGGGGCGTGTCTCTCTCTTCGGAGTTCATGGCTCTGCTCCTTGGACTGGTCATCTACACCGGCGCCTATATCGCCGAAGTGGTTCGGTCGGGGCTTCAGTCCGTTGTCAAGGGGCAGACAGAAGCAGCCCGGGCTCAAGGATTCACCAACGGTCAGATCATGCGCCTGATCGTGCTGCCACAGGCTCTGCGGGTGATCATACCGCCTCTGATCAGCCAATACCTGAACCTGACCAAGAACTCCAGTCTGGCCATCGCTATCGGTTTTCTGGATCTGTACGCGGTCAGCCAGACCATGCTCAACCAGTCCGGCCGGGTGGTGGAGGTGTTTTTCATGATCATGGGCAGCTATCTGGCTATAAGCCTTACTATTTCTCTGATCATGAATATCGTGAACAAACGCATGCAGATCGTGGAGAGGTAGGTATGACGGATCCATCCGATATCGCTCCTCCCCGCGTCGAAGTCGGGGCGCTGGGCTGGCTGAAGAAGAACCTGTTCAGTCCCTGGTACAATGCCCTGCTTACCGTCGTTTCTGTGGCATTTGTCGTGTATGTCGTCCGAGCCGTCCTGCGCTGGGCCTTGTTCTCGGCTCGCTGGGAAGTGGTGACCACCAATCTCAAGGTGTTCATGATCGGCCGCTACCCCGCCTCCGAGGCCTGGCGGGTCATCGCCAGCCTGGCCGTCGTCGCCGTTTTGGCGGGACTGACCTGGGCCTTCAGGAAAGCCAAGGACAGACCGATCAGGCGCTGGCTGGTGCTGGCCTGGATCGCCAGCTTCCCGGTGATCGGTATCCTGCTCCGGGGATTCGGAGAGGATAATCCCTTCATGCCCAGAGTTTCCGCGGAGGTGTGGAGCGGGCTGCTGCTGACCCTGGTACTGGCGATCGTGGGAATCGTTGCCTCCTTTCCCATTGGTGTGCTAATGGCTCTGGGCAGGCGCAGCCGGTTGCCGGTGATCAAGGTGCTCTGTACGATCTATATCGAGACGATCCGCGGGGTGCCCCTGATCAGCGTGCTGTTCATGAGCCAGCTGATGCTGCCCCTGTTTCTTCCACCCCAGATCAGACTGGCAACGGTCATGCGGGCGCTGGTCGGGATCACCCTGTTCAGCTCCGCCTACACGGCGGAGAATGTCCGCGGCGGTCTGGCAGCCGTTCCCAGGGGGCAATACGAAGCGGCGCAGGCGGTGGGCTTGAACAAAGCCCTGATGATGATTCTGATCGTCCTTCCCCAGGCTCTGCGCAATGTGATTCCGGCGATCGTCGGGCAGTTCACCGCCCTGTTCAAAGACACCACCCTGGTGGTGATCGTTGGTTTGCTAGAGGTGTTGGGGATCGGCAAGGCCGTGACCGGACAGAAGCAGTTCATCGGCCTTCACCAGGAGGTCTTCTTCTTCGTAGCCGTGCTGTTCTTCATCTGCTGCTACCTGATGTCCTACGGCAGCCGGCGTCTGGAGAAGAAATTGGGGGTAGGGGAGAGATAATGTCAGAAAAAGAGGTAGCTATGGAGCGTTCAGATACGGCGGACCAGATCATCCAGTGCCGGGACGTGCACAAGTGGTTCGGCAACTTCCACGTGTTGCGTGGCGTGGATCTCATCGTGTGCAAGGGCGAGGTGATCGTTATTTGCGGACCTTCGGGCAGCGGCAAGTCAACCTTTATCCGCTGCATCAATCGCCTGGAGGAACACCAGAAGGGGACCATTGTCGTGGATGGGATCGAGCTGACCAATGACCTGCGCAACATCCATGCGGTCCAGCGGGAGATCGGCATGGTGTTTCAGCAGTTCAACCTCTTTCCCCACCTGAAGGTCATCGACAACGTGACCCTGGCCCCGATCTGGGTGCGCCGTTGGTCCAAGGATCGGGCTGTGAAGATTGCCGAGGAGCTTCTGACCCGCGTGGGCATTCCCGAGCAGGCGCAGAAGTACCCGGGCCAGCTTTCCGGAGGCCAGCAGCAGAGGCTGGCCATTGCCCGCGCCCTGGCCATGCAGCCCAAGATCATGCTCTTCGATGAGCCCACTTCGGCACTGGATCCGGAGATGATCAAGGAGGTCCTCGATGTCATGGTCGAGCTGGCCAAGTCCGGAATGACCATGATCGTGGTCACCCATGAAATGGGTTTTGCCAAGCAGGTAGCCGATCGCATCTACTTTTTCGATGACGGCAATATCGTGGAGTACAACACACCGGAGGAGTTTTTCCTGAAACCCAGGGAGGAGCGGACGAAAAAATTCTTGAGCCAGATCCTGACCCACTGAGCTCCATTAGCGGCACGAACCCGGTCAGCTGCTGAGCGACCCGGCCCGCCATCCCTGTTGATTGCACCCGGATCTGTTCAACCCTGCCCATGTTGGGCGCAGAAATTCCGCATTTGTCAGTATTGCTCAGCCGGCCGACTGTTCAGTAGAATGCCTGGAGGAGATATGAATGCAGACTGTTTCTTTTATCGTTAAACCGAATATTCCCGAACGGCTGAAACCGCTGGAGGAGATGGCCAACAATCTCTGGTTGAGCTGGAACTTCGATGCGGTCCAACTGTTCATGCGCCTGGACTACGATGTGTGGCTGGCATCACGGCAGAACCCGGCCCGCACCCTGGGCCGGGTCTCTCAGGCCAGATTGGAGGAGATCGCTCAGGACAGTTCCTTTCTGGCAGCCATGGATGCGGTCTATGCCCGGTATCAGAAGTACCTCAAGGGGGAACGCTGGCACAGGGGAGATGGTCGGGATGTGGTTGCCTACTTCTCAATGGAGTACGGCCTGGACGTGAGCCTGCCCATCTACTCCGGTGGACTCGGTGTTCTTTCCGGGGATCATCTGAAGACCGCCTCGGATCTGGGCCTGCCCCTGGTGGGGATCGGGCTTCTGTATCGACAGGGATACTTCCAGCAGTATCTGAATCCGGACGGGTTCCAACAGGAGTTCTACCCCGAGAATGACTGGTATACCATGCCGGTACGCCAGCTGGTGAACGAACAGGGAGAAGCGGTGAAGATCACCGTGGAAATGGGCTCGGATAACGTAACCGCCCAGCTATGGGAGGTGCGGGTGGGCAATACCCCGCTGTACCTGCTGGACAGCAACATCCAGGAAAACCCGGAAAGGCACAGAGAGATCACCGCCACCCTCTACGGCGGGGATGAGGATATGCGTATACGGCAGGAGATCCTGCTCGGGGTCGGTGGCATCCGTGCCCTGAAGGCTCTGAACCTGAATCCGGCGGTAACCCATATGAACGAGGGGCATTCAGCTTTCCTGGGGCTGGAGCGTGTCCGTCACCTGATCCGGGACAGGGCAATGAGCTTTGCCGAAGCTCACCAGGCGGTCTGGCCTGCAAATGTGTTCACCACCCACACGCCGGTGCCGGCGGGGAACGAACGTTTTCCTGTAGATTTGATGAGCAGATACTTCAAGAGCTTTGCCGAACAGCTGGGACTGTCCTGGAAGGAATTCTTGAGCCTGGGCAGGGAGAACCCGGAGGATGAGCAGGAGAGCTTCTGCATGACCGTTCTGGCCCTGAAACTGGCCGCCCATGCTAATGGAGTGAGCAAGCTCCACGGAAAGACGAGCCGGCGAATGTGGCGGAATCTCTGGCCGGGGCTGCCAGAGGAGCAGGTGCCTATCGCGAGCATTACCAACGGCGTGCACCCCCGCACCTGGATCTCCCACAACATGATCGATCTGCTGGATCGCTACCTGGGACCCCAGTTCCAGGAAAACCCGGAGAACTTCGAAGTCTGGGAACACATGGACCGCATCTCCGATGAGGAGCTGTTTCGAACCCACGAACGCCGGCGGGAGCGTCTGGTAGCCTTCATCCGCCAACGCCTGCGCCAGCAGCTGCAGAGAAGAGGATTCCCCGAGGCGAAGATCCAGATGGCCGAGGATGTCCTCTCTCCCTATACCCTGACCATCAGTTTCGCCCGCCGCTTCGCCACCTACAAACGGGCCAATCTCCTGCTTCAGGATCCGGAACGGCTGATCAAGCTGTTAACGGACAGCGAACAGCCGATCCAGCTGATCTTCGCCGGCAAAGCTCATCCCCATGATTTGAAGGGCAAGGAGCTCATCCGGGAGCTGATCCATTTTACCCAGGATCCCCAGGCGCGCAGCCACGCCGTCTTTCTGGAAGACTACGATATGACAATTGCCCGTTACCTCAACTCCGGCAGCGATGTCTGGCTCAACACCCCGCGCCGGCCTTTAGAGGCCAGCGGTACCAGCGGTATGAAGGCGGCGATGAACGGCGTTCTCAACCTGTCGATTCTGGACGGCTGGTGGGATGAGATTTACACCCCCGAGTGCGGGTGGGCCATCGGCAGTGGGGAGGAGTATCAGGACCGGGAGCTGCAGGATGAGATCGAAAGCAAGGCTGTGTACGACCTGTTGGAGCGGGAAATCATTCCTCTGTTCTACACCAGGGGCAGGGACGGGTTGCCCAGAGAATGGGTGAGGCGGATGAAGGCGGCCATGGCTCGGGTCGGGAAGCAGATGAACTCTCACCGTATGCTCATCGAATACTCGCAGAGGTTCTACTTTCCCGCCCTGGAGAAGGCCCGGGAGTTCGCCGCCGATGAGTACGCCTCCGCACGGGAGATTGCAGCCTACCTGCAGCGATTGAAGAAATCCTGGGCCCAGGTCAAGGTTGAGAGTCTCTCGGTTCCGGAGCAGAGGATGTACCGGATTGCCGACACTGTCGAAGTTTCAGCCCGGATCAACCTTGGGGGTCTTTCGCCCCGGGAGGTGCAAGTAGAGCTGTACTACGGCTCGATATCCTCCTCCGGTGCCATAGAGGATGCCCGCAGTGTGGAAATGGTCCCCCAATCCGATGGGCGAGGGGCGGTGGAGTACCGCGGGCAAATCGAATGTGCGGTAACCGGCCGCCAGGGCTACACCGTCCGGCTGCTGCCCAAGCACCCGGCTCTGATCCACCCCTACGTGCCGGGATACCTGCGCTGGGCGTGAGTCGCCGGGCGGAGTTTGAACCGGTCGGAGGCTCGCCAGGCCGACAGACGAACTCGAGGCGCCCCAGGCCTGGTGCGGATAGAGGTGGGCTTCAGCTTCAGCCGAGGGGGAAGGGAATAAACGGCTTCACCGCGATCAGACCGATGGTGATCAGCAGAGCAGGAATGTAGTTGGCCGTCTTGAGTTTGGCCAAACCCAGCAGGTTCAGGCCGATCATGATGACCAGCACACCCCCCACGGCCGTCAACTCGTTCATGAGCAACTCATTCACCAGCGGTTGGAGAACACCGGCCAGCAGGGTAATGCCGCCCTGATACACGAGAATCGTGATCGCGCTGAAGGCCACGCCGATGCCCATGGCCGCGGTCAGCATGATGGCCATGAATCCATCCATCACCGACTTGGTAAAAATGAGTTGGTAATCGCCGTCGGCCCCCGCCTTGAACGCCCCGACCAGGGTCATAGCGCCGACACAGAAGATCACCGAGGCGTTGAGAAATCCGCCGGCGAAGTCTTTTTCGGTCTCTCGCTTGGCAAAGCGTTTTTTCAGGAATTCACCGAAACGGAGGATCCCGCCCTCCACGTTCCACCATTCCCCAAGGATCCCACCCAGGATCAGGGCCAGGGCCATGAACACGAATTGGGTGGTTTTCAATCCCATGCTGATGCCGAGAATCATGGAGATCATCCCGGCTCCGACGTACACCACATGTTTGAAGGAATCGTTGATTTTCCTGTGCAGAAGCAAGCCGATCAGGGAGCCAACGATCACCGTAGCGCAATTCACGAATGTAGCTATCATGGAAACGCACTATAACGGATTTGGAGGGGATTGAAAAGCGAAATTGCCTCGTCTTATAATGCGCGGCATGTACTCCTCCTTGAGATTAACCGCTGTCCTGTTGACCCTGTTCCTTCTCCTCTTCCCCGGCGGGGCGCTGTTCGCTCAAAACAACGTTGATCTACCCGCCCTGATCGGCCTGAATCTGGAGGAGGCGCATCAGAGGCTGGGGGTTCCTGCGGAGGTTTGCGCCCTGCGCGGCGGGGAGCCGGAGCAGGACGACGTGGTGTTCTACTATGCCAGCCACCTGTACCTGTTTTGGTATGAGAATCGAGTCTGGCAGGTTCGCGCCGACAGGCGTTTTTCAGGACAGGTTTTTGCCCTTTCCATGGGAACATCCCGACAGCAGGCCATCGAGGCGATGGGCCGGCCTATTCTGGAGTTCCCGGATTCCTTGGTGTTTCACGTTGAAGATCGGGGCTATCCGATTCAGGCTCGGCTGTACTTCGATGAGGAGGGTTTGGCCGATGTTTACTGTTTCCGAGGGGATCTGTAGTGCGAGGGAATCTGTAGTGATGGAAGAAAAGTGCCGGATCTGTCTCTCACTGACCGCCGCCACCCTGGAGGAGGATCTGAGGCTGCTCGAGTCCAGGCGGGAGTTCGTGGATCTGGTGGAGCTGCGGGCGGACTTTCTGGACGCCGCGGAGCTGGCGTATTTGCCGAGCTTCCCCAAGCGGGCCGGGCTTCCGGTGATCCTGGCGATCCGCAGGAAGCCCGACGGTGGGCGCTGGCACGGGGCGGAGGGCAAACGGCGGGATCTGCTAGGCCGAGCCCTCTCAGGGAGATACGCCTACGTGGATCTGGAGGAGGATCTGGCTCTGACCGAGGCCGTCAAACGGAACGCGGCACGGGTGATTCGTTCCTTACACGACCTCTCCGGCGTGCCGAACGGTTTGGCCGAGCGCCTTCGAAGCTTGGCCCATAAAACCGGGGAAATCCCGAAACTGGCTGTCACGCCCGGAAGCACGAAGGATCTTCCGGCTTTGGTCGATGCCTACCAGCAGCTCGAGGGACAGGAGAAGATCCTGATCGGCATGGGAGAGTTCGGGCTGTTCAGCCGCATTATGGCCACAAAGCTCGGAAGTTACCTGACCTACTGTTCGGTAGCGGGGAGCGAACAGGAGGCTCCCGGGCATCTGGATCCCCGGACGCTCGTCCGGCTGTACCGTTTCAGGAAACAGGACCGGGAAACCTTTGCCTGCGGGGTGATCGGCAATCCCATCGCCCATTCCCGTTCTCCCGAGTTCCACAACCGGGGCTACGAAACCCTGGGGCTGAACGGGGTGTATATCCCCTTTCTGGTGGATGATGTACCTGCCTTCTTCCGCCTGGCCCGGATGCTCGAGCTGCGCGGATTCTCCGTCACCATGCCCCACAAGCGGGCGGTACTGCCTCATCTGGACGAACGGGATGGAACTCTGGCCCGCATCGGCGCCTGCAACACGGTGGTGCGTCGCCCCTCCGGCGGCTGGTACGGCACCAACACCGATGTCCAGGGATTCCTTGCGCCCCTGCGGGCCCGGGTGCCACGGCTGATGAGCCCGGAAACAAGGGCAACGGTTATCGGCGCAGGGGGCGGGGCGCGCTCGGTTGTCTACGCCCTGAGCAGCCTCGGGATTCGGCCGCTGATCCTGAACCGCACAGTGGAGAAGGCGCACCTGCTGGGCGAAGCCTTCCAATGCGAATGGGGGGGGGTGGATAGCGACGGGATTGCCCGGATGCAAAACCATGCCGATCTGATCGTCCAGGCTACCGGTGTGGGTATGGAGCCGGATGCGGGGGCCGATCCCCTTCCGGAGTATAGGTTTTCCGGTTCCGAGGTGGTGTACGATCTGGTGTATAAACCTCTGATGACAGTCTTTCTAAAACGAGCCCGGGAGGCGGGTTGTCGAATCGTATCGGGCTTGGCTATGTTATACTCTCAGGGAGCGGCTCAGTTCAAACACTACACGGGTTTCGAGCTTCCTCCGGAGGCACTTGACTCGCAGAATCCAATCGTGAAATAATGCACGGATTATAATCACCGCAAATACAGGACTATAGAGGAGTAGGAGCGATCCATGGCGCACAAGAAACTGTTCATTCCCGGGCCGGTCGAAGTGGATGAAGGGGTGCTGAAAATGATGGCCACCCCGATGATCGGCCATCGCACGGCGGAGTGGAGCGATCTGCAGAAACGGGTCAGTGAGCGGCTGCAAACCCTGATGTATACGAGCAATCCGATTATCCTCTCCGCCTCCTCCGGCACGGGCCTGCTGGAGATGGCCGTTCGCTGCACCACCGCCAAGCGGGCCATCGTGTTTTCCGTCGGCGCTTTCGGCAACCGCTGGTACGATATCGCAGCAGGCAACGGAGTACCGGCGGACAAGTACGAGGAACAGTGGGGCGGGGGCATCAAACCCGAAATCGTGGAGCGTTATCTGTCCACCGGCAAGTACGACGTGGCCACGGTCACCCACAATGAAACATCCACCGGTGTGATGAACCATGTGGAGGAGTTGGCTGAGGTGTTTCGCAGGTATCCGGAGGTGGTGTGGTGTGTCGATGCGGTTTCCTCCCTGGGAGGAGCCAAGATCCAGGTGGACAAGTTGGGGATCGATATCTGCGTCACCTCCAGCCAGAAGGCTCTGGGGCTGCCCCCGGGTTTGAGCCTGGCCTCGGTGTCGGAGAAGGCGAAAAAACGGGCCGGGGGAATCGAAAACAGGGGGTACTACTTCGACATGCTCCAGCTGCTCAAATACGTGGAGGAGCGGAACTTCCAGTATCCCTTCACCCCCTCGATCTCCCACACCTTCGCCCTGGATTTTGCCCTGGAGCGGATCCTGAGCCAGGAGGGGCTGGAGGCCCGTTTCGAGCGCCATCGACAGATGGCCGAGTACGTACGCTCCTGGGCAAAGAAACACTTTGCCCTGTTTCCCAAGGAGGAGTACGCCTCCAACACGGTGACCTGCATCAGCAACACAAAGGCGATCTCGGTTAAGGAGCTCAACAACAAACTGGCCGAGCGGGGCTTCGCCATCTCCAACGGCTATGGAGCGCTGAAGGAGAAAACCTTCAGGATCGCCCACATGGCGGAGCTGCAGAAAGCGGACCTGGAGGAGCTATTGGGACACATTGAAGAGGTTCTGGGGCTCCGGCGCTAGATTTACTTCGGGGGCTGTTCCGGCTCGGGTTTTGTGCTCTTTTCAAGCATCTTCTGGATGATCTTCTTGTTGTCCAGCAGGGAACTGACGCTGCGGTCGGCGTGCAGGCGGTAGATGGCCCGGGCAAACAGATAGGTGATATCCGTCGATATATACCACTCCTTACTGAGCAGATTCTCATCGTGGTACACGGCGTTGGTGCCGATGAAGCGGTAGAACAATCCCTGTTCATAGGCTTCATCGTAGGCTTCGCTCGCAGTACCGCTGAAGAACGGCAGGCTGGCTGCGCATATGATCCGGGCGGCTCCCAGCTCTTTCAATGTGGACATCGCACGGAGCATGGTACCTCCGGTTCCCAGCATGTCATCGGCCATGAACACGGTCTTTCCCTCTACCGAACCGAGCAGGCGGACATTGGTTATGTTGTTGTGCCGGGCGTCTTTCGATGTTCGCGAGTAATCCCGCTCCTTGTACAGCATGCCCAGAGATTTGTTCAGGGTGTTGGCGAAGAACTTGTTGCGCACGATCGATCCGGTGTCCGGAGCAATGATCACCAGATCCGGGCTCTGCAGATCGATGATTGACGAAAGGGCCCTGAGAATCTGGTAGGAGGCGTGCAGGTCTTCCAGGCGCAGGCGATTGAACGTGTTTTCAATCTCCTTGGAGTGAATATCCAGGGTGATGATCCGTTCCACGCCGGCGAACTCGAGGAATTGTCCCAGCCGCGCCGCGGTCAGACCCTCTCGGCCCTGCTTCTTATGTTGCCGGGCGTAGGGATAGGTGGGAAGCACCGCGGTAACCCGTTTGGCCCCTGCCTGCATAGCCGCATCGATGGTTACCAGCAGGCAGAAGAAGTGATCATTCACCGAAAGCTCGTACTTTTCTTCATCCCCCCGGTTCAACGGTATCGGATAGTGATTCTCCACGTCCTGAACGATGTACACGTCCATGTTGCGGATTGAGGTGAGGACCTCGGCCTTGTACTCGCCGTTTGTGAAACGGGTGAAACGAACAGGTACCCGGAAGCTGGATGGGCGAAACTGGTCGGCAGGCAGATTTAGATCGACGGTTGTGGGTCTCAGATCCAGGGTAAGGTTGATGCGCCGGATGATCTCCTCCCGGCTGGACCCGTACTTTTGGGCCAGGTAACCGACTTTACGGCGAAACTTGCGCTGGGACACTTCCTCCAAATCCGCGGTCAGCTTTGCGGCAAACTCAGCAGCCCCTGGACAGGCGAGGATTCCGATCTGTTCTGGAATGGCGGAGATCATCGAAGTCCGAACAGTTCCTTTCGAATGTCTCGAACCTTTCTGCGTAGCTTCATTGGAGCACCGCAGCACTCCGGAGTGCGGATTTCCTTGTGGCAGGTGGAACAGAAGAACACAAATCCGTCGAACTCCATGGTTGCTCCATGGCACTCCGGAGGTTTTTCCGTTCGTCCGCAGGTTGAACAGACCAGTTCCTGCTCTAATAGGCGCGGCATGGCTTCCCCCCTTTCGCTGGAATCAAGAGAAAAAATTCACCGTCCTGGAAAGTCCTTCCTTGAGATCGATGGAGGGCTTCCACTTCAGAATCTTATTCGCTTTGCTGATCTCCAGGCAGCTGCGATGCAGATCGCCTGGCCTGGCCTCCCCACGCTTCGGCTCCGGAGGATTTTCAAAAAAAGAGCTGATCGTCTGATAGAGAGCTCCGGTTGTTGTGGTAACACCCGTACCGATGTTGATGAGCTGCCCTGCGCCGCGGTCAGCGGCCAGGAGATTGGCCTTGGCAACATCTTCGACATATACGTAGTCCCGCAGCATCCCCTCCGGGTCTTCGGGATAGGCAAATATCGTGGGGGTTTCTCCCTTTAGCAGGGTATTGATGAAGATCGATACGACTCCCGCTTCGCCCAATGGGTTCTGACGGGGGCCGTATACATTGGCGTAGCGAAGCACCGTGTAATTGAGGCCGTGCTGCTCTGCGTAGAAACGCAGGTACTGTTCACCGAGAAATTTATGGATCCCGTAGGGGGAGATGGGTTGAGGCGGGTGCTCCTCAGGAGTCGGCATGTTCTCCGTGTCGCCGTAGATCGCTCCGCCCGTGGAGACATAGATGAGTTTCTTGATGGAGTGGCGCACCGCGGTCCCCAGCAGGTTCAGCAGGCCCAGGGCGTTGACCTGAGCATCCTGTATCGGGTCTCGGGTGGAGACGGTGACGCTGATCTGAGCGGCGTGGTGGTTGACGATTTCAGGTTTTTCCAGCTCGAAAACCTTTTCCAGCTCGCGGCTGCCGACGTCCAGGAGATAGAACTTTGCCTTGTTGGGAATGTTCTCCGTGTTGCCGGTCGCCAAGTTGTCTACGATGACTACATCGTGTCCCGCGTCTAGGTAGGCGTCAGCGACGTGGGAGCCGATGAAGCCCGCCCCGCCTGTGATGAGGACCTTCATACATTCAAGACAATAACATTCCCTATCCTGGCGGTCAAGTCGGCGATCCGCGTTCGGCGATCCGCCTTCCCGCCCTTGACCGGGACGGATCACTGGCCCACAATGGCGGGCAGTGTCTAAGGGGAATGTAATCGAGAATCTGCGTGAAACCCTGGCCTCAGCATGGGGAGATCTGGACTGTCCGTTTCTCCGCTCCGCAGTCATTGTACCCCTCATCCGGAGGGGGGAGAGCGTGGAAGTCGTGTTGGAGCTTCGTGCTCGGCATCTGCGTCGCAGTCCCGGGGAGGTGGGTTTTCCCGGCGGACGGGTGGAAGCGGGGGAGAGCCCCTGGCAGGCGGCCCTGCGGGAATTGGAGGAGGAGCTGGGTGTGGCGGGCGACCGGGCCGACTATTTGGGACGGCTTCCGGAGCAGCAGCGCCACAGAGATGAACTGATCGTTCCCTTTGTCGCCCTGCTTGCCGAGGATGTGGAGCTGAAACCAGACGGAATCGAAGTGGAAGAGGTCTTTACCATGCCGCTGGATCACCTTCTGCAAAACCATTTCCGGGAAGCTGCGCTCACCGAGCAGTACACGCTTTCCGATGATTTCCCGCACGCGTATCTGCCGGACGGCAGGTGGGACAGGAGAGTCACACGACCGGTACGCTATCTGATTTACGGGAAACACCTGATCTGGGGATTATCCGCAAACATCCTTCTCCGGCTGTTGGAGGTGATTCCCTCGGCTCGGTGATTTTTGCTCTAACTGAGCATCGACTATGCCGAATATACTACCGTAGGGGGAGTCCGGTTTTGAAGCGGCGTCTGCTGATATCATTTCTTTGTCTCGTCGTATTGGGTTCACTGTGGTCGGAAGTTCGTTTCGCCGATCCCGACCTCAGTGTCGACAACCTGCTGCTGTTCAAGGTTCGTTCCCTTAGCCCGCAGTGGGGAGCTCACGACACGCTTTTCCTGACCGATCTGGAGACCCGTGAGTTGTCCCAGCTGACCTATTTCCCCGAACGGCTCACCTATCTGCCGGGGATAAAAGCACTGCAGCTGCAGAATCGCTTCGGTGTGTTCTACAGCGATGAAACCCTCGGAAATTTTCAACCCTCCCCGCAGTTTCCTTCTTTCATCCGGAACAACAGCATCCTCCAGGGAAGCCTGAGCCCCCTGAGCGCCGCCCCCAACGGTCGCTATCTGCTGTGTGTGGAAGATAGCTCCCCCGCTTTAGGTGATCTGTACTTCGTGGATTTAGATCGAGATGAGAGATCTCTGGTGTCCAGGGGCATCGAGATCGATCTGCATACCACTCCCGTGGTTTGGGCTCCGGATTCGAGTTTTTTTGTGTACAGTAAGAGCGACCTCATCTACTACATGTCTGTGCGGCAGTTGAGCGGCCAGGAGGGTTTGGCCGAGGAGTATCGCCAGATCGGAGAGGGCCAGATCGGCAATATGAGTCCGGGCAGCCAGACCGCTCTCTACTACATCAGAGGATCTCTCATATACGAGTTGGACTCGAGCGAGCTGTTTACCCGTGCCCTGTATAGGGGCTACCTGGACATCGGTCGTCTGGTGGGCAAGATCCCCTTCCCCTTCGATCCCAATTTCGACTCCTTCTGGATCTCCCCCGAGGGCACGCACGTGCTGCTGGCAAAAGGCGGACGAAATCTGTTTCTCTATCGCCTGTCAACGGAGGATTACTCCTCTGCGGGGCACAGTCAATCCCTGCCATACCTGTACCTGCCGCGGAATACCCAACTCGAGCGTGTTCTCTGGGACGAGAGCGGCTGCCTGACCATCCTTACCACCGGATCCGAGAACGGCCGGATTCACTCTCAGGTTTTTCGGATCGAGGCTGGAGCGATGAACTCCAGTCCCGTCTTTCAGCATCTTGCAGTGGAGGGTGTTGAGGATATCCTCCTGTCTCCGGACAAGCGCCAGGCCGCGGTGATTTTCCGGGATCGTGTTGCGATCTATGACTATCAGAGCTGGAGCAAGAAGCAAGAGTTTGAGCAGCCGGGGGTGCTTCAGGTCACCTGGATCGACGAAGGCAAGCTGGTCATCGCCGGGAAAAATACGATCCGGGAGCACTCCCTGGACAGCGACTTGGAACGGCTGTTGGGGATCTCTCAACCGGATGACTACGGTTTCTCAGCGAACGGGGATGCAGTACTTTGCACGGTCGGAGATCAGACCTTCCGGTGGTTGCACGGCGATGAACCAGATGGGTGGAGCGAGTCGGTAGCGGCGATCTCCGGCAGTAGAAATACGACAGCGGATTCCTACCGGGTGTTTCTGGAGCAGACGCCCGACAGGATTTTTCAGAACATGCTCATGATCCGAGACCGGCAGAGGTTGGTCACCACCGCGCTTCTGAAGTTTTCACCCGACGCGCTGGAACCCTTTCCCGCGACCGATGATCCTCTCGATTTCGTGACCTTCGACCATGGTTCACGGATCCGAAGACGGGAGATCTCTCTGGTGTTCAACGTCGTCGACTCGGTGGAGGGATTGCCCGCTATCCTCTCCGCTCTCCGGGAGTATAACCTGCGCTGTACCTTCTTCGTAAACGGAGAGGCCATCCGCAGCTATCCGGATGCGGTTCGGGAGATCGCTGAATCCGGGCATGAGGTGGGAAGCCTGTTCTCGATGTACTTCGATATGACCGACGCCCGTTTCCGGTTGAACAAGGATTTCATCAAGCGCGGAATGGCACAGAATGAGGATGAATACTTCGACGCTACAGGAAAGGAGCTGTCCCTGCTGTGGCATGCTCCGTACTATTTCGTCAACTCCGACATCCTCCAGGCCTCCCGGGAGATGAACTACGTCTATGTCGGCAGGGACGTGGATCCCCTGGATTGGGTAACCCGGGAGATGAGCATTACGACTCGGGATATCTATTTCCCCTCCGCTACCCTGGTGCAGCGGGTGGTAGGGGCAAAGAAGCCGGGTTCGATTGTACCGGTCATGGTGGGCAGGCCGAACGGTGAGAGGCGGGATTATTTTTTCCACAAGCTGGATCTGCTGATCGATGCTTTGGTCAAACGGGGGTACGAAATAGTGCCGGTATCCGTGTTGATTGAGCATGCAGAATGAATTAGGATTTACGTCGGCTCGTCCGATGATAGGAAAAGAAAGGGTAAAGGCGCTTTGAACACGATGAATCCGCTACGGAGCTACAAAGAGACGCAGATCAAGACCGCTACACCGGGAAAGTTGATTTTGATGATGTATGACGGGGCGATCAGGAATCTGAATCAAGCCCTCCAGGACATGGACGACGAACATCGGCGATACGACAGCATCAGCAACTCCCTGATCAAGGCCCAAGATATCATTGCCGAGCTGATGATATCCCTGGACTTTGAACGGGGCGGGGAGATTGCCAAGAACCTGTTCGGTCTGTACGTGTTCATGAACCGACGCCTGCTGGACGGTAATATCCAAAAGGACAAAGTGCCTCTGGAGGAGGTCAAGACGCTGCTGATGGAATTGA
>Ga0114922_10002334_pt1 | contig 17778 bp, 19 predicted proteins | sample AartaG_FD_100975 | JGI IMG/M metagenome (GOLD analysis project Ga0114922, IMG submission 100975) | Deep subsurface microbial communities from Aarhus Bay to uncover new lineages of life (NeLLi) - Aarhus_00045 metaG | ecosystem: Environmental > Aquatic > Marine > Oceanic > Sediment | place...
CAACAACCAGGGCGGGTCTGAAACGCTTCCTCTCATTCAACGGAGGGCGAGCAATGCCCGCCATCTGTGACAGCGCCTGCCTCGGGACAGATTGACCGACCGAAGCGGTCGGAAGAGGGCGGGGAATTCGGCCTCGCCCGGCCCCTCGGGGCCGGCCGAGCTGCGAACCCGCGCCCCTACATCGCCCATGCCGATCTCTTTCTGTTCGATGGTTGTGGGGCGTTCCGTTCATCTCTGGTTTTTCGCCTGCCAGGCACGCATGCACCCACGCTAAACACATACAGACGTTCGTCGAGGTGGACGGGATAGAGGGAGCGTCTCGGGAACGCGACGACGAGGACGAGGACGATTTGAGGGGCCACACGATAGGGATGGTACGGAAGGGGATCGCAGCCTACACCCGAGCGGGTACGGCGCCGCCGACTAATTCCTTGAACATGTTCCCTCTCTCCTCGTAGTTGGCGAACATATCATAGCTGGCGCAGGCGGGGGACAGCAGCACTACGTCGCCGGGGACCGCGATTGAATTGGCTTGGGCGACGGCTTCTTCCAGGCTGCCGGCGCGCATCCACGCGAATGCGTTGCCGGAGTGCTCATCAATGTGCCGGGCGATTGTGTCGGCCGTGTCGCCGATCAGGATGGCGGAGCGGGTCCTCTGGTAAATCTTCCGGGCGACGGTTTCGTACGACACACCTTTGTCGTAGCCGCCGGCGATGAGGATCACGGGGCTGTCGAAGGAATCGAGCGCGGCCATGGCGGCCTCGGGCGTAGTTGCCTTGGAATCGTTGTAGTACCGCACGCCGCCGCGTTCGCACACGAATTCGAGCCGGTGCTCGATCCCCTGAAACTCGATCAGGCCCTTTGCCATCGCCTGCGGGCCGGCTCCGACGGCGGAACAGGCGGCGGCGGCGCAGAGGGCGTTTTGCAGGTTGTGCGCGCCCTTGAGAGGCAGCGCGGAGACGGGCGCCACCTCGGTCTCTGCGTCGCCGTGCCTGACGAAGATCGTGCCGTCCCTTACAAAGCTGCCGTTGGGCGGCTCACCGACCGCGCTCGACCAGTGGCAGCCCGCGCGGATGTGCTTCCTCCATCGGCGCAGCTCTTTATCATCGCCGTTGAGCACCGCGGTGCAGCCCGGTTTCTGGTAGGCGACGATGTGCTTCTTGGCGGCGATGTAGTTTTCCATCGTCCCGTGACGGTCGAGGTGGTTGGGATTGATGTTGGTGACGACGGCCACGGTGGGCGATATCCCGGCGTCGCCCAGCCACTCGAGTTGAAAGCTCGAAAGCTCAAGCACCACGACGTCGTCGGGCGAGATATTGTCGACATCCGGCAGCAGCGAGCCGCCGATATTGCCGCCGACGTGCACGGCGCGGCTGTCGCCGTCGAGCATCCTGCCGATCATGCTGGTAGTGGTTGTTTTACCGTTGCTGCCGGTCACGCCGATTATGGGTGCGGGGCATAGTTCGAAGAAGAGCGTGATCTCGGTGGTGAGCATTACGCCGTGGCTGCGGGCAAGCTCGAGGTAGCTGGAAGTTCGCGGGACCGCGGGGTTCACGACGACGAGGTCGGTGTCGGTGAAGTCCGAGTCCTTGTGTTCACCGAGGTGAACCCTTATCGGATAGGGTGCGAGTTTTTCGAGGGAGGGGCGCAGCTCTTCCTCGGTTTTGAGGTCGGAGATGGTAACGGTGCAGCCTTTTCGTGCGAAGTACTCGGCCGCGCCAAGCCCGCCGCCGAAGAGGCCCAGCCCCATTATTGTCACCCTCTCATGCGCTTCCACGAGAATACCCTCGGTTGCCGCTTGTTTGCCGATCCGTGGCCCCCTCCGGAAGCAGTCATGGCCCCACCGGGCAAGGCAGTTTCGCAGCCACGCCCGGTGGGCGCCAAGCTCGGCTTTCTTGCGTTGTCTTCACACAGGGCGAACATCCTGCCCGCCCCGAGCAGACCCCCGCACGAGCGGGCGGGCTCAACGCTTGGTCCGTTACTACTCCACCGGTGCGAGCCCGGCGGAGGCCGACAAGGCCGGTGGTGGCCGACAAGGCCGGCGGTATCCGGCAACGTCTGCGCGGCCGGATCATCAAAGCTATTTAAGCTGAGGCGGCGCCCGTGTGTTACACATAGAGATTCTTGTTGAACAAAGAGCGGCTGAATCTTTATAATATATCATTGTCATATATCGTCATTATTACCGGCTCGCTTGAGCGAGGGCGGCGCAAAATGATAATTACTGTCGGCGGGCTGCATCAGGGCCGGACGACTGCCCGCAGCCGTGAGCGCCCCGAGCAGCTTGGTTTCGACGAGAAGGAGGTGCGATTCGTTGCGCCCATCGACGTGGTAGCCCAGATAACCCGAATGGGCTTCGACGTTTACATCGATTGCAGCATTACGACTGCCGTGGCGCTGCAATGCAGCCGGTGCCTCAAGGAATTTCGAAGTGAGATGGAGATCGGCTGGAAAATGCTTTTTGTCCCGGCCGGCCCAGGCGAGAAGGGGGCGTCGGGCGAGGCGGGCGTGTTTCTGTATCGTGATTTCATCGACCTGGCCGACCGTATCTGCGAGGCGATCCGCGAAGACCTCCCGATGAAGCCGCTGTGCGAGGCCGATTGCCGCGGGCTGTGCCCGCACTGCGGAAAGAATCTGAACGAAGGCGACTGCGCCTGCGAAGAAAAGGATGAGGGCTATCATCCTTTCAAGGACATACACCTTTGAGGAATTCTACAGTGTGCGACAACGAAATATGGTTCTTGGTTGGTGCGCGCCATTTCCTCTCGTCCTCGTCTTCTTCAACATCGTCCTCGTCCTCGTCGTCGCCCCGCCTTCTCAGGCGGCCGTCGTCGTCGAATCGCTCTGTCGCCCCCTGCGGGGGCTCTGGGGTTGGGGGCGATCGTTTTCCACGGGCTTACGCCCGTGGCTACAGACTATCGCCCTTCGGGCTAGGAAAACGCAAAACACGGAAAACGCCAAACACGGGCATTTCGAGCACGAGAAACACTATACCTGGCCGCGGCAAGTCGCCGATCTGGCCGCCAGTCGCCGACCCAGCCGCCAGAGGCTTCCGGCAGGCAAGCGCGCCAAAGCCGCTATGGCGACGGTGCGAGGCTCCTGTCCGCCGCAACTCTCCGACGCGCCAAAGCCGCTACGGCGACGGAGCGGCTTCTGCAGGCGGGTCCGGCAGGCAAGCGCGCCATTTCCTTTCGTCCTTGTCGTCAGAACCATCCCGTTTGCCGAGACGGTGCCGCTATCGCGTCTACCTCGACGAACGTCTTCGTTCGTCGCGTCGCCTTCTTAGGCGGCCGTTGCCATCGATTCACGGGAACCATAATGCTCTGTCGCACCCAACTCTACATGAGAGGCCCAACGTGAAACACCAACCTGCAACGCCCGGCATCGACCGATCCGTACTGTGCCTTGTTTCTCTGCTTTTCCTGGCACTTGCTGCTTCGGGGTGCACTTCTCACCAGGTTCGGCTTCCCGCCGATCCCGTAAACTGGAACGCCTATCCCGTCGATTGCGTAAGCACAAACGACGGCCCCGAGGTAGTGATCACCCCGGGCCGCGTGGTGGCGGAAGATTTTGTGTGGGACAACAGCGAGATAGAGTTTGACCTTTTCGACCCGGGCAGCGCCGGCTCGAGGATTGCATTTTACGACGACAACTTCGCAAAGATCCGAAGAAAGCACGCCCGCAACTGGTTTGAGCAGGTGCCCGATCAGCGGCTTTCCGAGCCCGGCCGTTTTTGGAAGATCAGCCGTGTGCACAGCCTGGAGTTCGGCGGGGATAAGACACTCCTCGACGAGGGTTATCGCGTCGTTGTCGGCAGCATCACGACCGAGATCGGCCCGCAAGGCATGCCCGAGAAGGAGTGGCTTGTAGTTTTTGGCGAGAATTTCAAGATCAACGATTGGAACCATATTCGTATCCGGATACAGGAGGGGACGATCACCGTGTGGATCAACGGCGAGGAAGGGCCCAGCGTGCAGGCCGACGGGCGCCTCGGCGGCGCCTTCGGGTTCGAGGTGCGCTCGGGCCGGCTGCGGTTGACCGGCATCCGTCTGAGGCAGCCTCACAAGGGAAGTGAACCATTCAACAGCAAACCGGAAGATACGCAGTCATCAACGCCGAAGAAAAGCCCCCCTTCTTCAGGCCTGTAGCCGAAGCACTGAGCCAGGCGCGCGCCATGCACAGGGTCGACGCCATGAGCCGGGCGAGGAAGAGGCCGTATATCTTCGATGCCAACTGCACGATGCAGCAGGCGCAGACGCTTCGGCTTGCGCTCAATGGGCACGGCGTGACGTCGGTAGTGGTGCCGATGGACTATTTTACCGAGCTTGGCGCCTCGCACATGCTCAACAACGCCAACTGCCTGCCGGAATGCTTTGAAATAGAGCCCCTGACCGGCGATGAACTAAAGGTCGACTGGCAGGATATTGCGATGATCGGCTACGGCCGCGTGAAGCACCGCCGGCGAAGAGTTAGAGGCAGTACAGGCGCGGACGGCGGCGGGCCTATGGCCACGCTTGCCGCCGGGATGGTTGCGGGGCACGCTTACGCGCAATACCGCGCTTCCAATCCCATGCTGGGTTCAGGCCGAGCAGCGCAAGAGAAAATGGAGGTCGTCGACTGCCTTGATATTTTCATAGGATATATCGAGGAAGACGTGTTTGCCGCGCACTTCCGAATGCTGGCGAATAAGTTTTACTACGACTATCTGGGCGACCGCAAGCAGCAATCGAGCGCCGCCAACTTCCGGCTGTTCGTTGAAGACATCATCGGTTTTGCCACAAGGACCATTCTGACCGGCAAGACGCGCCTGTTCGTTGCGGGGCAGCCGTCGGGCAAACCGATCGAAGGATTCAAGATGTTCGACGAATACAACAGGTGGTCGGTCGCCATAGGCAGAGCCAGGGCGGAGGGCGCGGCCACGTGATTCGATATGGAGGGGCTGACCAGCCGGCGTCCCGGCGGCCGAAGCGGACCCGCCTCACTTCTTCTCCAGATCCCCGAAGTAGCCCTTGATCTTCTCGCGGAGTTGTGGCGGGATGTCTTCGCGGCGGATGGCGTCTTCCGCGGCTTTTCTGGCCGCTGTCAAGACCTCCTGGTACTCGGCTTTCGCTTCGCTGCCTTCGGTCGGCATTCCGCGCTGGAACTGCACACCGAGGATCTTGCCCGGAGTCAGCTTTCCTTGCACCTTGGTCGACAGGTGCTCGACGGGCTGTTTTTCGGCCAGGGGGCGCTGCCCCAGGCCGCCTCCGCCGAAGGGCCCTTTCTGCATGACCGGCCCCATGCCGCCCATGCCCGTTCCCTGCAGGCCCATACAACCAATGCCCATGCACCCGAACTTGCCACACTTCGCGCAGGGCCTGCCGGGTTTGTTGCGCGAGAGGGCCATTCGCTCATACTCGAGAACGTCCAGCGCGAAGTCGCATGCTTTCATCTCCTGTATCATTTTGAGGAGTTCGAGCATCTCCTGTCGGGTGAGCTGCATCTGCTGCAGTGCCTGTGCCAGGCGCGCGGCGTCTAGCCCGTTGAGCGATTGAAGCTGCTTGGCAAGCTCGGCAAGGGCTTGGGCGAGTTCGTCGTCGACGGACATGTTTTCGGCGAGTTCCTTGAGTGCTTCGGACAGCTTGCGTGCTTCCTCCGGGGAGATCGAGCCGTCCTTGAGTTTTTCCGCGAGGTCCTTGAGTGCTTCGGCGGCGGCGGCGAGTTCTCCTGCGTTCAGAGCATTGGCCAGCTTTTGCATGGCTTTCTTTGCTTCGCCGAGTTTTCCGATCTTGGTTTTGAGAGAAGCGGATTTGCCGAGGTCGAGCTTGCCGAATTCTTCGGCGCGCCTAAATCTCTCCCTCTGCTTGCGGGTCTCGTCGGAGAGCTTCGACATCCTGATCATCGCGCTTTGTTTTGTCTTGGGCGACCTGGCAAGGTCTTCTGCCAGCTTCTGCATCTTGTGTGCCAACTTCTTGGCTTCGGGCAGCTTTTCTTTCCGGGCGGTGCGCTCGAGCTTGAGGGCCTGTGTGCGCAGGTGATTGGCCTGGTTCTTTATCCGCTCCTGCTCGGCCTGGCGTTTTTCATGGCGCTGCTGCCTGCCGAGGATATCCATCGGCGGCACGGCCAACAGGCATATTGCCAGGGCCAGCATAGGAGCGGGCAGGAACTTGAGCTCGCGCGGCGGGTCAAAGCGGAAACGGGATGGATCGATGTTGTTGGCGTAGTGTTCGGCGTCGGCGGCGAGGGCGGGCAGCATGGGCTCGTGCGAATGGCCCATCGCCAGCGCGGTCGATATTCTTTCTTGAAGGCCGAATTTTCCGTCGATTCGCCGCGCGGCGTAGTCTGCGCTGATCCGTCTGCCGGTGATTACGAGCCAGGCGATGACCGCGGCGGCGGCCGGGGCCCCGAGGACCAGGGCAGTGGTATGCCCAAGGTGAAAGAGCCTGTCGGCGAATACCAGAATCGCCGCGACTGCGGACAGATAGAAAAGGAGCCTGACGGCCGATGCGGCGAACTCGAGTAGCGCAAGACGGGTCCTGACGTTGTTGACTTTGCCCTCCAGACGTGTCATGCCGATTTCCTCCTTGCTCAGCGCCGGGCGGTAATGAAGCGGCCTACTAAATGATACCGCGAAGTGGCGGCGAAGTCAAGAATGCAAAATTAAAAATTAAGAATGAAAAAGGAAGAGGGAGCGGCGGGGAGTTTTCACCGCAAAGGCGCAAAGAGCGCAAAGAAGATATAATAGAGGAAGTTATTGAAATCGTTACGGTGTGTGGCCCCGTGTCGGCTGCAACGAAATCGTCCTCGTCCTCGTCGTCGTCCTCGTCGTCGCCCCGCCTCTTGGCGGGCCTGCCGCCCCCTACGGGGGCTCTGCGGTCGTATGCGGATCGTTTTCCACGGGATGAATCCCGTGGCTACATAACTGCCGCCCGTCGGGCTCAAGGGCGGCTCGCGAGCCGCCCCCACACTGTCTGGGGTGCCGGCGGCGGCGGGTATTGTCCTTACACCAGTGAGGGTTCGATCTCGGGGGCTGTCTCCTCGTGTTTGATGCCGGACTCTATGAGGCCGTACTTAAGGGCCTTTGTGGCCAGGCTCTTGCGGCAGATTTTGCCTGCTCGCGACGCTGCGGAGATGTTGTGGCCAAACCGTTCCAAGAGCGCCTGCAGGTATTCTTTTTCAAATTGCTCGCGCGCGTGGTAGAAGGGTACGTCGGTCAGTCGCGTTCTCCGCGGTTTTCGCGCCACCTTTTCGTTGAGGGTGGGGAAATCGTCGAGTGTGACCACCCGCCGGTCGTCGCGGGGTTTCGAGCTATCGGCCATGAAGCACGAGCACACCGCGGCCACGATCATGTTCTGGAGTTCTCTAACGTTTCCCTGCCAGGAGTAGCGCATGAGTTTCTGGACGACCTCGGGGTCGATGTCTACGTTGCTCAGGCCCATTTCCTCGCAGGCGATGCTGAGGAAGTGTTTTGCGAGCAGCGGCACGTCGTTGATGCGTTCGCGCAGTGGCGGGAGTTTTACGACGATGGTATTGAGCCTGAAGATCAGGTCTTCGCGAAAGCTCTTGTTGCGCACGGCCTGCATGATATCGGCGTTCGTGGCGGAAACGATTCGTATGTCCACGTCGACTTCGTGTCCTTTGCCGAGTGGTCGGATTTTGTGCTCTTGGAGCACGCGCAACAGCTTAACTTGCACGGCGGGCCGGACCTCGGAGATCTCGTCGAGGAAGAGGGTGCCGCCGTGGGCTTCTTCGAAGTATCCTTTATGACTGGTGACCGCCCCGCTGAACGCCCCCTTTTCGTAGCCGAAGAGTTCGCTTTCGAGGAGGGTTTCGGGCACGGCCGAGCAGTTTATTCCCACAAAGGGTTTGTCTCGACGGGGGCTCTGAGAGTGGACGGCCCTGGCGACGAGTTCCTTGCCGGTGCCGCTCTCGCCCTGCACAAGCACTGGTGCGTCGATCTTCGACATTTTCGAGACGAGATCAAAGATCTTGAGCATCTCGGGGTCCTGAGAGATCATGCCTTCAAATTCCATAGCTGTTGCTCCATTCGGACTCAGCAACGCGCAGGCAGCCCGGCGGGCTTTCCCGCGCGGTGGGCTGTATGTTCTTAGTATCAGTTCCTGATTTTTTCAGCCAAGCGTTTATAATCGCAGTATCGGTGTGGGATTTTCACGTGCGGGTTTCCTCCGCATTTCCAAATCCCACTCCTATTTTGTTCCAGCCAGCAGCATCTTGCTGTTTTCTATCTCTCGATCAACGGCCGAGAAGAACTCGGCAATATTCCATTTTCTCTTGTTGAGCCACTTGTTGAGTGCCGGGCTGATGGTCGCCTTTTCGTAACTTCCGCTGCAGCGGAAGCTCTTGGCCTTGCAGAGGCAGTTGGCAAACTGCAGCACGCCGATGAGCGGATCGAGCTGGCAGGCGACGGGATTGTGGTGCTCTCTGATCGCCTGACTGAGGGCGTCGGGGAAATGCCAGCGCCCGGCGAGCCACGCGCCTACTTCCCCGTGGGTTGTGTTGAGCATGGCCTTTTCCACCCGGTCGAACGAGGCGCCGTCTTTGCGGGCCTTGCCTATTATCAGGGTGGCGTGCTCCGCGGCATAACACCCTATCACGAGTTTGCCGATATCGTGGAGCAGACCCACGTCGAAGGCTGCCTCGGGATCGACATTCCTGCACTTTTGCGCTATGCTCCTGCACAGGCACGCAGCCAGAAGCGAATGCTTCCAGAACCGTTCCGGGCTGAACGCCCTCGTGCGCAGCAACCCTTCGAATGCACTGGGCAGCGAAGTGCTGAGCGCGATGCTGCGGATAACCTTGAACCCGAGTAAACTCACGGCTTGCTGCACTGTTTGCACTTTTGTAGAGAGCCCGTAGTGCGCCGAATTAACGAGCCGCAGAATCCGCGCGGCAGTTGCGGGGTCGCGCCTGACGGCGTCGCCTACCTGCGCGGCCGAACTGTTGGGGTCGTTCACCATCAAGGTGATCTGCCGGGCCAGCCGCGGCAGCGTGGGCAGGCACACTATTCTCCCTACGATCTCCTGCAGATCGGGCTTTGGAGGTTCTTGTACCGTAGTTGTTTTCGCACGGTCAAGGCCCATTGTTTTACCTGCTTTCCATGATCGTCCGGCGCGTTATCAGTAAACCCCGGGGATGAACCTGAAGCGGACTCTATTGAAGTACTCAGCGTAAGACTCATCTTTCTTCAGCAGCCTCTCTTCGGCCGCCGCCCTCAGATTAAGCCCCAGGCCTATACACACAAACACTACAAGGTTGAAAACGGTAGCATTGCCCAAGACGAATCCGAGATAGAATACCATTTCTCCGGCGTAGAGCGGATGGCGTACCCATGAGTAGAGGCCGTGGGTTTTTATGCCGCGGTTGGCCGGTATGAGGCCGAAGCTGCGGCCGAGCTCGGTAAGGCTTATGAAGATAAGCGTTACACCAACGCCCTGCATAGCCTGCGACACGGCCTTCGCGATCACGTTGTTGGGGCCGACCACCCGCAACGAAAACGAAAGCAGGATCGTGGCCGCAGTGATCATCCAGTCCTTGGGGTCATTGGTTACATCTACCGAATGCCTGCGCGTGATGAAGAGGACCGCGAAAAGGGTGTTCACGCAGAAAAGAATGAGCGCGACGGGCGAATGGGTGCGGGTCCAGGTCATCCACGTCGACGCCGCGAAGATGGCCCACATCAGCGCCAATACCGGGTTGGCGAGGTTGGCCAGTATTACGAGGATCATTCTTTTCGTTGTGCTTTTCACATCAGCCTCCCAGCCCGCCTCCGAAGGCGGCGATCATCTGGATGATCGCGGGCCCGAGTATGGCAACGAACAGCGCCGGGAAGATGAAGAAAATAAGCGGAAACAGCATCTTCACGGCGGTCTTGCCGGCTTTTTCCTCTGCGTTCTGTTTGCGCTTCTCGCGGATTGTATCGGCATGCACACGGAGCGCCTTTGCAATGCTGGTGCCGAACCTTTCGCTCTGAATCAGCTTGGCCACCAGGGATCGGATCTCTTTTACGCCGGTGCGCTCGGCGAGGTTGTGCAGCGATTCGAGCCTGGGCTTGCCCGCTTGCATCTCGAGGTGCACCAGCCGCAGCTCCTGGGCCAGGTCGGGGCAGGTCAGGTTCATCTTTTCGCTGATCTTCAGCAGGGCCGCATCGATGCCCAAGCCCGACTCCACGCACACGACCATCAGGTCGAGGCAGTCGGGCAGGTCCGACTTCAGCCGGCGGCATCGGCTGCGGATCTGCCGTGCCAGCCAGAAGCTCGGCAGCCGCAGGCCGAGGATCAGCAGCACAACCATTGCCAGCAGCGTGAGCTTGAGATCCAGATCGAGCACCGAGCGATAGACCAGGAATCCTGCGGGCAGAACAATGGCCGTGGCCACTTTGGCTCCGAGGAAAATCGTTATCGGCCTCGCGCCGTAATACCCTGCACGCTGCATGTCTTGCCGCAGCTTAAACTGGTCGTGCGACGTGGCGAGCAACTTGCCGACGGGTTCGAGAATCGACGAGACGACCGATTTGAGATCCGTGTGGCCGACTGTTTGGGCCTGGCGGCCTCTGGGTCTTCCACTGAGGCGCTGTGCGTGTTGCTTGTCTTCTTTCGAACGAGCGAAAACATTCGCCACGCCGAGGAAGGCCAGCGTTATTGCTGCAAATATGACTATTAGGATCGATATGCTCATGCGAATCCTATACTTTGATTTTCACTATCTTGTTAATCCACAAGAAGCCCAAAAACTGCATGGCCCCGGCGATCCCCAGCATGGTCTTTCCGATGTCCGAACTGAACAACCCGCTCATGTATTCGGGGTTGAGGATCATGAGCAGCAGCGCCAGCCCGAGCGGCATGAGGCCGACGATGAATCCCGACAGCCTGCCTTGGGCGGTTAGTGTCTTTATGTGGCCTATGATCCGGAAACGCTCACGAATCGTCCTGCCGAGCGTGTCGAGTATTTCGGTCAGGTTTCCGCCCGTTTCGCGATGAATGTTGATCGCGGTCACAAAAAAGTCCATGTCCATCGTCCCAACGCGGTCGGCCATGTGTTGCAGGGCGTCGCTCATCGGCACGCCGTAGTTCTGCTCTTCGAAGGTCATTCGGAATTCCGAGGCGATGGGGTCGGGCATTTCCTCGGCCACGGTGGTCAGGCCGGTCGGAAAAGCCTGGCCGGCCCGCAGCGTGCTGGTGAGAAGCTCGAGGGCATCGGGAAACTGCCCCGTGAGCAGCTTGAGCCGGCGCTTGAGTTTCATCTTCACGTAAAAGTAAGGGATCACCGCGAGCACCCCAGCAGCCGCCGCGGCCGAGATAATGCTGCGGTTTATCAGCCAGGTGGAGCCCGCGCCGATTGCTGCCATGCTAAGGCACACCATGAGAAAAACATCGGGCTTCATCCCGCTGCCGCTTCTCTCGAGCAGCTTGGCGAGGGTGTTCGACTTGGGCAGTCGGAAGCGCTTCTTACCGGCCTTGTGCTCATGGAGAATCTCCTTCTTCAGCAGCGAAGAGGGCGCCTCGGCCTGCGAGGCGGGGGCCGCCACACCCAAGCGGCGGAGGGCCCGCGAGCGGGGGGTCTCTTTGCCCCTGCTGAAAAACATAAACACAGCGGCAAAGCCGATAGTCACTGTCAGGAAGATTATTATCATCAAACCTGCAGGCATCGATGCCTCCAATTCAATCACCAACTTGCGGCAAAAGCCTTACCTCTCAAACATATCGGCGGGAAGTTCAATGCCGGCCGAGCCGATGCGATCCGAACATTGAGGCCGTATACCGGTCGCACCCACCGTGCCGACAACTTGCCCGTCTTCACTGACACCAGTTCGTTCGAACGTGAAAATATCCTGCATCACTATGGTATCGCCCTCCATATTGAGGACTTCGGCAATGGCGATAACTTTTCTGGTGCCGTCGGACAGCCTCGTGGCTTGGATTATGAGATCGACAGCGGAACTTATCTGCTGGCGCGTGGCCTTTTCGGGCAGGTCCACGCCCGCCATAGCGATCATTGTTTCGAGCCTGCTTAGCGCATCGCGGGGCGAGTTTGCATGCAGGGTGGCTATCGAGCCGTCGTGGCCGGTGTTCATAGCCTGGAGCATGTCGAGGGCTTCGCCCGAACGGACCTCGCCGACGATGATTCGCTCGGGCCGCATGCGCAGGCAGTTTCGCACGAGGTCGCGCTGGGTGATCTCACCGGAGCCTTCCACGTTGGCCGGGCGCGTTTCGAGACGCACCACGTGATCCTGCTGGAGCTGCAGCTCGGCGGAGTCTTCAATCGTGATGATGCGCTCGTCGGAGGGAATGAAGCTCGATAGGCAGTTGAGCAGCGTTGTCTTCCCCGAGCCGGTGCCGCCGGAGACTAGAATGTTCAGCCTCGATATCACTGCCGCCTGCAAAAACTCAACCATCTGGGGCGTAAGGGAGCCATACTGTATCAGGTCCTCGATGCCCAGGGCGTGTTTTCCGAATTTTCTGATCGACACCGCCGGCCCGTCGATGGCCAGCGGCGGTATGATCGCGTTCACGCGCGAGCCGTCGGGCAGGCGGGCGTCGACCATTGGCGACGACTCGTCGATGCGTCGCCCGATCCTCGACACGATGCGGTCGATGATGTTCATAAGGTGGGCGTCGTCTTTGAAGACCACCTGAGTGAGTTCGAGCTTGCCCTTGCGCTCCACGTAGATCTGTTTCGGCCCGTTGACGAGGATATCGGTGACGGAATCGTCTTTCAGGAGCGACTCGAGCGGGCCGAAGCCGAGGATCTCGTCGAGGAGCTGCTCGATCAGCTTATCGCGCTGCACCCGGCGCAGGATCACCCCCTCCATTGAGAGGAGGTCGTCGACCGCAAGGCCCACCTGCGCGCGCAGATCGTCGCGCTCGGCCGACTCCAGCTTCGAGAGATCGAGGGCGTCCAGCAGCTTCCCATGGATGCGGTCTTTTATCTCTTCAAACTCGTTGTCGATAGGCGGAAAGTTCACCGCCTCGGGCCGCGGCTGCACGGGGAGTTGTTCATGTGCGGTTGCCTCGGCAACGGGGGCGGCGGCCGGGCTCGGACCTGAGTTGAGGCGGTTTGTCCACGACATGTGTTATTTTCCTACCAGTTCGGTGATCTTTCGGAATAGCCCCCGCGACGGCCTGAATTCGTCTTCCGCTCCGGCGAGCTTGAAGGCAAGCTCTTCAATGGCGGCCACCACGTCGGATTTTTCAGATACTTCGGCTATCGGCAAACCTGCATCGACCGAATTCATCACCGGGTCAAATCCGTTTGGCACAAGCGCATCGACCGGCCTGCCAAAAGCCTGCTCCAGCTCCTTGGGCCCGGCGCCCACGCGCTTGTCGTAGCGGTTGGCCACGAGGATGACCTTGCCGTTCTCGTAGTCGAGCTTTTCAAAGACTTTCAAACATCGCTGCGTGGCCCGCACCGAGGGCACGAGCGTGTCGGACAGCAAGATGATCTTCTCGGCTATGTCGAGTGCGGCCAGGTTGCGCTCGTCGAAACTGCTGGCCGTGTCGGCGATTACGAAATCGTATTTCTGCCTCAGGGCGGCGAGCAGAGCATGGATGTGCTCGGCCCGGACCAGCTCGGAATCGGCCGGGTCGTCGGGGCCGGGGATGATCGACAGCCCCGACGAGTGCTTGCAGGGCATCCGCACGAGCACTTCGTCTTCCACAACGCCATCGCCGTGCAGGCACTCCATGATAGTGTGCCTGGGTTGCAGATCGAGGAACGTGGCGGCGTTGCCGAACTGAAGATTCAGGTCGACGATAACCACCAAGGCGTCGTTGATCCGCGCGAGGTGATAGGCGAGGTTGGTAGCGAGCATTGTTTTGCCGCAACCGCCCTTGCCGCTGAAGATGGTGAATATACTGCCGTTGCTGCTTGAGTTGTCCGACTGCAGGATGCCTTTCTTCCTGCAAGCGTTTCGCACGGCTTCTCTTATGCCCTTCTCGTCGAGCGGGGGCGTGAGGAATTCGTCGACCCCCGCACGGACCGCCTCGAGAAGCAGATCGGAAGATGCATGATCTGCGATCCCTATAACGGCGCCGCGCCCGCCGACTGATCTGGCGACGTTTTCGGTGTATTTCTTGACGGCCGCGAGCGCCGCATCGGAGTTTTGGTCGATGCCAAAGAACACAACCGACACTCCGGCCTCGGCGAGGTGCTCGGCCGTGGCCTCGGGGTCGGCAAACTCCTGCACCTGCGGCTTGCCTTCACCGATACCGGCTGCCAGGCAGATTGCCCGGGCCGAATCGTCGTCGGTGTTTACGATTGCAATTCTTTTTTTTCCGGCCATTGAGTACGGCTTCATCCGGCGTCATACGGTGAGCCGGTCGGGGGCATGCCGGGGTGTGGCAGGGGCCGATCATGCAGCGCCCGCGAGGGCCTCTGGGCTCCCTTTTCCACGCCAAGCGGCAAGCCCGTATGTATCCTCCCGGGCAAATTCTGAACAGTACTATCGGTACTCAGATTCTCGGTCCCGAGAGGCGGAAGTTAAGCGGAAAACGTTCATCTCTATGCCCGACCAAACCATCTGTACAGTGATCATTGCAGCGGCGGCCACGGCTGTGCCCCACAGCCCCAGCGCGGTGGCGAGGCCATAACCGGAGCAGGCAGCGAAGCTAACGCACACCATCGTCAGCCGGGTCCATTTACACGCCAGAGAGATCTCGTAAAACAGCGCCCCGACCAAGGCAACTACGGCCGTCGGCTCTAGGGCGGGCGGAGCCGCAACCTCGAACACACAATTGAACAGGCCGATCGCGACCGCGGGAAACAGCACAAGGCACGCCACGCGAACGCAATGCTCGGGCTTTTTGGGCTTGGCAATCAGGCCGGCGAGGGCCAGCCACGTAACGAACGCCAGCATCCGCCACGGTCCGCCCGGCGCTGCGCCGTAGAACGGCTCGACAAAAAAGACCGTACCGATCCGCGGGAGCAGGCCTTGGGCATTGGTGCACGCGTACGCCACCACCATGACTGCTATGCACGCAAATGCACAGGGGGCGAACAGCGGCAGGTTTTTCATGCTTCCTGTTTTAATTCTCATCTGCTTCAGCGCTCAAAATGTTTTCTTCCCTCGCGGCGTCGGCTTCGGCCGCCATCCCGACGGCTTTGTGGTAATAGCTGGATTCGGGGTAATCTCGGGCCATCTTTTTCAGGTGAACTTCGGCCCGGGCCCGGCTGCCGTTTTTCAACAAGTTGCTGAAGAGCTGAAAATCGATCCGGGCGCGCTTCTCGCTGGTGTTCGCTTTCAGCTTTATGCCTGTGACGATGTCGCTGATCTTTTCACCACGGTACGTAAGCGATCCGAATTCTTCGAGGATAGAGCGCGCGTTGTCGCGGCAATCATCGAACAATCCCTTGTGCAGAAGCTCTTGTGCAGATGCCAGCTTCCTCGCGGCTTCGGCGAGCTTGAGTTTCTTTTCTATGCCGTCGGCGATGCTCCCGGAGCGCCTTATCGCTTCGGCCGCGAGCTTGTGATCGCAGAATTCCTTCGCCATCTGTTCGAAGAGCTTTCTCGCATTATCGAGCTCTCCTTTTGCTTCGAGGGTCTTGGCTGTATTGAACAGCGATTCGGCGGTGTATCGGGGGTCTTCGGCCTCAGGCTCCGGAGCGGGCGGCGCGTTGTCGACCTTCTTAGGACCCTCCCTAGCGGGCAGCAAGGCGCCCAATGTAAAGCCCGTCGTGTCGACCGTGTCGGTGTCGGCGGTTCCCCTGGCCATCACCCGTATCTTGCCCTTGGTCGTTGCCAGCGCGAGCTTTTCGGCCTCTTCGGGGAGAAGCAGCAGGGTAACAGCTTCCTCGGAGCCCGGACGAGAGGCGCTGCCCTCGTCGTTGCCCTCTTCCTCGGGATCGGTTTTTCTTACGCCTACCGAAAGCACCTTGATGTTTTGCAGGATAATCTTGCTCACGGGTGGCCGTCCGCGCTCGCTCACTACGGTGAGAACGTCCACGAACGATCCGGCCTCGAGCAGACCTCCGGCTTTTACGGCTCGATCGACCTCTATCGCCATGGCACGATAGCCTTTCGGCACGCGGCCCGCGATCTTACCCGTGAGGGAGTCTTCGGAGAGCTTGTTTCTGACGAGCGGCTCGCCGGAGGCCAAAGGCGAGCTTACATAGAGGCCCAGCACGTCTTTGTATTCGGTGATCAGGCTCTCGGGAATGCTATCGCCGGGCCAGTTGATTTTCCGGATAACATCTTCCGTAATGCACATTCCCGGGGAAAGGTTCTCGGCTGCGGCGAGAACCATGCTGCCGCCCCCAGACCCCAGCCCGCCGTGCTTTTCGAGGAAGCGGGCGGTGGCAGTGGTTGCGAGCAGGCCGAGAACGGCCGCGATTATCAGGAGTACGATAGGTTTGCGCCTAGTCATATAAATCTCCTTGCACATAGAAGCACCCAAGTGCGGATGCGCAGATCCGCGCCCCGGGGCCGGTTTCTATTCATGCCTCATCACGGTAGAATGAGACAGTGAAATCGAATCTCCCAGCCCGGGGATCAGGTTGCCGACCAGGATCGGTAGCTGGTGTTCGACGGTCACCGACGTGGTCGCACCGGGCTGGACTGTCGGGCCCACGTTGTTCATCGATACGTTTGTACTGCCGCTGAGCCCGGCGGCGTTCATATATATCGACACGGCATTGTAGACGTCGCTGGTGGTGCTGCTGGGCAGCGTGCCGATCCTGGCACCTTCGCGCGTTGCGTTGGTGATCGTATGCTGGGCCATGAAAATTCGGCCCAACTCTACGATGCCCATCAACAGCAGCAGGAGGACGGGCAAAATGAGGGCCAGTTCTACTATGGCCTGTGCTTTTTGTCGGGTCCTTGTTGTTTTATGTGTGAAAATCATAGCCACGCTCCTGCGGCGCTAAGCAAAACCCCCACCGCAAGGGGCAGTCCGTAGGGAATATGGCGGGCCGACGCTTCGGAGCGGCCGGGCTTTACCTTGCACGCTCCCAAAACGGCCAATGCCATCAACCCGCCAAACACGCTGGCGGCCAGAAACGCGTAAAATACCTGGGTCGGCCCCAGCATGCTTCCGGCGCAGGCCAGCAGCTTGACGTCGCCGGCGCCCATTCCGCCCAAAGCGTACGGGATCACCATGAGCCCTGCACCGGCGGCCAGCCCCAGAAACCACGTTGTCAGACCTTCAAACCCCCTGGCCCCGCACTGGGCGGCAAGGGCCACAACCATTGCGGCAACGGTCAGAAAGTTCGGGATGCGCCGCTCGCGAAGATCAAAGACCGCGGCGGACACAATAATTGCAATGAACGATAATTTCAGTAATGATTCCATAGCAAATAACCGATGGTGGCCGATGTCAGAGGCCTGCGACCACTCTGACGATCTCGTCGAATCTCTCGCTGAGGTTAGACCCGAACATTCCAAGTGCCGTCACGACGGCAATCGATGAAAGCAAGATTATCAGGCCGTACTCGGCGATCCCCTGGCCTTCCTCATCCCTGAGCAGGCGGACAGCTTTGCAGCATGCATCTGTTACGATATTTGTCCTTTTCACGATCGTATTCCTTCCCGACATTGGCTCGGCCGGCCTTGCCCGGGGGAGCATAGGGCAAAGCCGGCCCGCCATTGACCCACATTATGGGGTCTTACAGTGAGGCGATGATCGTGTCGAACGTATCGCTGATACCGTCCGACAGGGCGCCCAGGCCCACGACCAGGGCGATTGCCACAAGGGCGATTATCAGGGCGTATTCCACGAGGCTCTGCCCGTCTTCTCTCTTGAAAATCCTCATCAGCTTCTTCATTGCTTCACTCCTGTTTCCAAAAAG
>Ga0114922_10002335_pt1 | contig 17759 bp, 15 predicted proteins | sample AartaG_FD_100975 | JGI IMG/M metagenome (GOLD analysis project Ga0114922, IMG submission 100975) | Deep subsurface microbial communities from Aarhus Bay to uncover new lineages of life (NeLLi) - Aarhus_00045 metaG | ecosystem: Environmental > Aquatic > Marine > Oceanic > Sediment | place...
AATAAAATCACATATGGCAAAGAGATATTTTATCTCAGCGAATATTAACCAGAGCAATTGTCCAAACGTGTTCTGGCAGAAACGATGTTATGATCATAATTGCCGTATGGTTTCAACGACTAAAGAAAAGATTAATTACTGTCATAATAATCCAGTTAAACGAGGATTAGTCGAATCTCCCGGTGATTGGCAATGGTCGAGTTATAACTGCTATTGTGGAAAAAGAGATGTTCCAATAGCAATTGACAGTTTTGAATTGTAAGACATGGTGTGTTTTATGGGATTATCCCACTCCCACCCAAAGCGGGAGTGGGGCACCGGCGCAATTAATCCTACCGAATATTGAGCAGTTGTTTTCAAATTTTGTTCATGTATTTCTTTGGGAATATCTTTAATTAATAATTTCTTAAGTTTATTTATGAGTAATTAATTTCCCCTGATTTCAATTTAGCCTAAAATACAAATTCATTTACTTTATACTCCTTGAGACCATCCTGAGGTATCACAACACAACCTATCACCTACCCCTCAAATTTATCAATCAATATCTTAGCCGCAGTTGTAACCGGCAATTCGCCGGCCATAACCGCCTTTTCTATTTCGGGCAGATAGTTTTTGATGTCGGGGTGATGTTTAAAAAGGCGGCGAAGATGTTCCTCGACCAGGGCATACAGCCAGTCGCGCGCCTGATAACGCCGCCTGTCTTTCCAGACGCCTGATTGCTGAGTAATCTTTTTGAACTTCTCAATGATTTTCCAGATTTCCAAAATGCCCTTACCCGTAATCGATGAGCAGGTTAAAGCCTCAGTCTGCCAGCCCTGCGTTGCCGATGTGAGATAGTGCAGGGCTGTATTATATTCACTGCTTGCCGCTTTGGCTTTTGGCTCGTTATCGCCATCAGCCTTATTAACAACAACAGCATCGGCGATTTCGATTATGCCTTTTTTTATCCCTTGAAGCTCGTCACCGGCGCCGGCAATTGTCAAAAGCAGAATGAAATCGACCATCGAACGGACCGTTATCTCATTCTGACCAACGCCTATCGTTTCGACTATCAAGACATCATATCCGGCGGCCTCGAACAAAAGCATGGTTTCCCGTGTCTTGCGGGCAACTCCGCCCAGCACACCGCTCGATGGGGAGGGTCTGATAAATGCATTGGGGTCGGATGCAAGTATTTCCATACGGGTTTTATCGCCCAGTATGCTTCCTTTTGTTATACTGCTGGATGGGTCAATCGCCATCACCGCCACACGATGTTCATTTTCAGTGAGATAACAGCCGAGCGATTCTATGAACGTGCTCTTGCCGGCTCCCGGCATGCCGGTAATCCCGATTCTGATTGAATTGCCGGTATAAGGCAGCAGTTCTCTTAACACAATCTGAGCCTGTTCGATATGTGATGACGAATTGCTCTCGATAAGCGTTATCGCCCGGGCAAGTATGGTACGATCGCCGTCTAAAACGCCCCTGATATAATCATTGATTGTTAAAGGTTGGCTATTGGTCATAATAATCTACACTTTTTTCAGCTTAAGCGGCTGTCAAGCTCCTTTAAAATATTTTGAGCCGCCGCCGGTATTACGGTTCCGGGCCCAAATATTGCCATCGTTCCTTGTTCGATTAAGTATTCATAATCCTGGGCGGGAATCACTCCGCCTATTACCACCATGATATCACGACGGCCGAATTTTTTCAAGTGTTCTATAAGCTGGGGCAATAAAGTCTTATGACCTCCGGCGAGACTGCTCATGCCGACTACATGGACATCATTTTCAATCGCCTGACGAGCCGTTTCCTCGGGAGTCTGGAACAGCGGTCCGATGTCGACATCAAAGCCAAGATCGGCAAAGGCGGTGGCGATAACCCTGGCGCCCCGATCATGACCATCCTGGCCAATCTTGGCAATCATAATTCTGGGTCGGCGTCCATGTCGCTTTTCAAATTCATCAGAAATGCTGCGAACTGAAGCTATCAGTTCCTTGTTGCCATACTCGGCGCTGTAGATACCGGAAATGGACCTGGTTGTTGCTTTGTGGCGGGTAAATACTTTTTCCATGGCATAAGATATCTCGCCCAGGCTTGCCATCGCTCGAGCCGCCTTGATTGATAGATCAAGCAGGTTCCCTTTTCCTGTACTTGCACACAGAGTTAATTCATTTAAAGCCGACTCGACTTTAGATTCATCCCTGTCTTTATGAAGTTTCTCCAATCGTTTGAGCTGGGCGTTTCGCACCGCGGTATTATCCACTTCGAGGATGTCGATCGGTTGTTCATTTTCGAGACTGTACTTATTTACACCGACTATTGTCTCCTTACCCGAATCGATCCTTGCCTGCCGCCGTGCCGAGGCCTCCTCGATACGCATTTTGGGTAAGCCGGTTTCAATCGCCTTAGCCATTCCGCCCAGGGATTCGACCTCCTGGATATGATGCCAGGCACGTCGCATCAGAGCATCGGTTAACGATTCAACATAATAAGACCCGCCCCAGGGATCAATGACATTGCAGATGCCGGTTTCATGTTGAAGGTAAAGCTGAGTGTTGCGAGCAATCCGAGCCGAAAAATCGGTCGGCAGAGCTATTGCCTCATCAAGCGAATTAGTATGCAGCGATTGAGTGTGACCCAATACCGCGGCCATTGCCTCAATACATGTACGTATTACATTATTAAACGGGTCCTGCTCGGTCAGGCTCCAACCGGAAGTCTGGCAATGTGTCCGTAACGCCATCGATTTAGGGTCCCTGGGATCGAACTGCTTAATCAACTTTGCCCATATTAACCGGGCCGCCCGAAGCTTGGCTATCTCCATAAAAAAATTCATGCCGATTGCCCAGAAGAAAGAAAGCCGCGGAGCAAAGGAATCGATATCAATTCCAGCCTCTATACCGGTGCGAACATATTCGAGTCCATCAGCCAGCGTATAAGCCATCTCCAGATCGGCAGTGGCGCCTGCTTCCTGCATGTGATAACCGGATATGCTAATGCTGTTGTATTTCGGCATATGCTTTGAGGTATAACCGAAAATGTCGGCAATGATTTTCATAGAGTGTTTCGGTGGATATATATAAGTGTTGCGAACCATATACTCTTTTAAAATATCGTTTTGAATGGTTCCGGTAAGCTGTTCCGGTTTTACTCCCTGTTCCTCGGCCGCTACAATATAGAAAGCCATCACCGGCAAGACCGCACCGCTCATTGTCATCGAGACCGACATTTTATCCAGGGGGATACCATCGAAAAGAACCTTCATATCAAGTATGGAGTCGATGGCAACGCCTGCCTTCCCAACATCGCCAGCTACCCGCGGATGATCAGAGTCGTAGCCGCGATGAGTTGCCAGGTCGAAGGCAACAGACAGCCCTTTCTGACCGGCGGCAAGATTGCGGCGATAGAAAGCATTGCTCTCCTCGGCGGTCGAAAAGCCTGCATACTGGCGAATAGTCCAGGGGCGAGTGATATACATAGTGGCATACGGTCCACGGAGAAACGGTGGTATACCGGCAGTGTAGCCCGGATGCTCGAGGGCGCAAAGGTCATCGCCTGCATAAACCGGCTTAACGTCAATCTGCTCCATCGTCCGCCATTTGAGTTTATCCAGACTCCTACTGGCAATCTGTTCGGCTTCCTGTTGCCATGATTTTTCATTTTCAGCAGGAGAAATTGAATCGAAATCTATCTTTGTAAAATTAGGAAAGGCATTCATGAGATTATTCCAAGCCTTTTCGCAATTCTTGTCAACGTTTCAGGAACATCAACACCGTCATAGATAAATTCATCGACGCCAGCCTGTTTCAACGATTCAGGGTGATCTTTTGGATAACCTGCAAATACTATGATTGCATCATGCATGGCTTTTGTTATTGCCATAATAAATAACGGCGCCAGAGCCGGATAGCTCTCATCATCTGAACAAATAACTACAACCTGAGCGCCTGATTCATCGGCGGCCTTAGCGGCTTTATCAATTTCGTTAAATCCATCGCTGTTTATAACCTCAAAACCGCCAACCTGGAAAAAACCGATGGCAAAATCAGAACGCGATTTCTGCTGTTGGGTCGCGCCCAAGTTTGCCAAGAACACCTTTGGAGAACTGCCTGTTTTTTTAGAGTAAGCTTCAACAGCCCGTCGAACTGATTCAAATATTTCTGAATCCCTGCATATTTTAACAGGTTTAACATTAGCAATGGAGGTTTTGTCCTTACGCAAATTGCCGGCAATCTCACCGATTGTTGCGCCTGCCATAGCGGCTTCAATTGCAATCTCCATTAGCTTAGCTGGAGATGATTTATCCGTTTGAGCAATTTTATTTAGTAAATTATTGACCGTTGATTTCGAGGATGCGCGAATTCTTTGTATCTGTTTAACTCGATCTTCATAGATGTTTTCATTGTTACGATCCTTGTCGCTTAATGGCTTCTCATCGGGATCAGGGTATTTATTGGTACCGACCAGAATATCTTTGCACTTTGCCAGACGTTCAGACCTTGATGAAGCGGTTCTCGCAATCGTTTCCTGGGGAAATCCCTCTTGAAGGGCCTTAAACATGCCGCCCATTTTTTCAATTTCCTGAAACAGTTGCCATGACTTCCGGGCAATTGAATCAGTTAGCGTTTCTATATACCAGGAACCGCCGGCCGGGTCTATTACCTTATCGAGATGACTTTCCTCATTAAGGATTAACTGAATATTTCTGGAAATTCTTCGGGAGAATTTATCAGGCTGCCGATAAGCCTGGTCAAAAAAGCCTGCATGTATGCTGTTACAACCGCCGATGCCCCCGGAGAAAGCCTCGGTCATTGCCCGAAGCAGATTCACATAGGGATCATATACCGTTATATTTCTGTCCGAGGTTCGGGCATGGATTGTCATTTTTTGCGACCGCTTATTTCCGCCGCAAGCGTCAACAACCTTAGCCCAGGTCAGCCTGGCCGCTCTGAGCTTAGCAATCTCCATGAAGAAATTTGAGCCAAGTGAAAAGGTGAAGCGAATACGAGAGGCAATATCATTAATATTCAAGTTTCTAAATTGCATTTCTCTTATATATTCAACGCCGGTGGCGATTGCAAAAGCTAACTCCTCGACAGCGCTTGCGCCGCCATTATGATACGGCTGACTGTTAACTCCAATTGTCTGTATGTTTGGCGCATTATCTTGGGACCAGTCAGTTAAGATAAACATCTCATCGCAGGCTTTCTCAAAGGAGACAGGCAGATTGCCATAGGCGGCTGACTCTCCCAGCGGGTCGGTTTCAATACTGCCGTTGATCTTCAATATATCCTTACTATTATTAAGGGCATAAGCGATAAACGCAACAGCGGCCGGCAAAGCTGATGTTCCGGCATGGATATATACAGGTGTTTTTTTAAGATCGATTCCGTTTAGCGCTTTCTCAAAATCCTTCAGTGAAGAAATTGAGGTTCCTCCCTGACCAACATCATCAACATCAGCATTATCAGGGTCTTTGCCATGCCGGGTCGCTTTATCCAACACTATGTTGATTGCAGTTTGTCCCGTGTTAAGGTCGAAACGCAGGGCCTCATTGAGCTTTTCGGGTGTTGGATCGGAAATTTCCTGGGCTATATCCCATGAGTTTTCCATATAGCCAAGAACATCAGCGCCCCTTAAATAAGGAGTAAAGCCGGGAAACACTTCCAGGAATTTCAGCTTGCTTATATCATCTTTTGTATAAATCGGTTTAAGGTCTATTCCCTCGTAAGTCTCGGTTGCCATCTTTTTTTCGAAAGAATTGCCTTTAAGCTGTTTTTCAACCTCGTTGCGCCACTTTTGATAATCCGGATAAGGGAAATCGTTTATCAACAGCTTTTCTTTTTCGGTATCAGAAAGATTTCTAATTTCAGAATCGTTATTTATCATAGGTATACCCGAAGTGAATATTTAAAAATATCATTGACATTACATTGAAAATTTAAAAGATACAATATCCCTTTACAAGCCTTTTTTAAAAATCTTTAGCTGGGAGGATTTTGTGATAACTGCCTCATTGTTTAAAAATTGCTCTGGATGAATAGTATATCAAAATAATGCTATCCCGCATTATTCACAAATCTTAACATGTGCTGGCATCTGCCATAGGTGGATTCTTCTGCCTGAGATGTCGGAAGTAACTTCCGACAGCACAAACAGCATAAAAAAAATTAATGCTATTATTTCTGACCATAGTAGAGCGACCTGACATATCCAGTCAGACCGGTCATGGCCTGTTTGTAATTAACCTTTGGTTTATAACCGAGTTCGTACATCGCCCGGGAAATATCAAATACCTGGTCATACTTACCGACCCGGACAGTATAACGGGTAATCGGCGGGGTGACTTTATAGCGGCGAAGGCGGGCGTACAGTTCGCACACATACGCCGCCACATAGGCAGGCACATAAGGGAACGACCTGATCTTCAATTCGGCGCCGATTAAGTCTATCAGGTCAGTTAAAAACCGTTTTGTAGTTACCTTGGAACCATCAGTGATATTATAGGCATGCCCGATCGATTTATCGTTGGCAGCGGCCAGCATGACTCCCTGTACAACGTTATCGACATAGGAAAGGTTCATCAGGTTGACGCCGCCATCCACTATTGCCAATCTTTTGGTTTTAATTGCATTAACCAATAGAGGCATAATCGCCCTGTCGCCCAATCCCCAGATATAACCGGGTCTGACAACTGTAACAGGGAGGTTATGTTTTTGGTAATACTCAAACGCCATCCTGTCGGCAATTATTTTCGAACGGGTGTAGTTATCTACAATTATATTCTCATAGGGGGCATCCTCATCAGTTCCCCGGTGGTGGCGTCCATTGCCATAGACCGCCACAGTTGAGACATACACAGCCTTTAGACAGTTTTGTTTTAAACAAGCATCTAAGAAGTTCTTTACGCTATTCACATTAATAGCTAAAAAATCCTCCCAGGGGCCAAAGTCGGTTACCAAAGCGGCGCAGTGAATGCCGATATCGGCGTTTTTCAGAAGAGTCATGAAGCTTTCATCATCGGTTAAATCTCCATAGACAAGTTCCGCCCCAAGCTCTTTCAATAACGATACATTAGAACTTTTCCGCACCAAAGCTGTGACATTATCGCCGTTCTGACGATATGCCCTGGCTAATGCGCCTCCCAGAAATCCACTGGCGCCGGTAATTGCTATTTTCATAACACAGTCAACCCGCTTTTATCCTGCGTAAATTGCTTGATACGTCGATATTGACGAACGCTCCAATATAAACGATATAAAACAGAATATACAATAAAAAACTCCAGGGTATATGAACCCCTGTCAATAATAGAATAGTTGATATTATAAGTTGAAAGCTCACAAGATAAAACCCGGCTTTGAGGCCGCCTTTATAAGCCAGCCCCATCCGTCTGAACTTAAATAATGTTATTGGTGTGATAATAAGAAATATATATAAAAGCCCTGTAATTAACTTATAAATAAACATACCCAAAAGACCAGCCAGGAACGATAAAATAATTATATATATTTTAAAACGCTTCAATGACTCAACATTGTGCACATCAGAATAACTGTCGGGATAATTTATGGCAAAAGGCCTGTAATCAGCGGCAATCACTAACATTCCTGGACCGATAAAAATTGTGGGCGGACGGTCCGGATCAAGATCTTTTAATGCGGATTCCTTATCCAGATATACCTTGTCTACATGAATAACCCAGTTTTTAAACTGAAGTTTTTCAGGTAATACCGGCATAGTGACAATTTCGCCGTTTATAAATTCGACACTATTTACATTTTCTGCAAAGAAAGCCAGCGCCTCGTTATACAAAGAAACAATTTTTACAGCGCCAAAAATAGCCGTGAAAAAAGCAATAACGGTTATCAATAGAATAAAATGTGCCCAGGCTCTTTTTAACGGGCGTTTCAGTATATTATGGTAATATTTTACGGTGGTAACAGCTCTAAAAAGGTCTTTCAAAAAAACAGGATCACCCCCAGCAATCGATGTTTTTGGGTAATGAGTTTCCGCCGGATTTACTTTTTATGGCGTCGCCTTTTTTTCTTTGGCCCCTCGCCTTTCGAAGTTATAGCCGAAAGGTCGAAATTAAGCTGGACGTCTCCCAGCTTTTTCTTGCCTTTTTCAGTGACGCTGTATTTTGCGGTTGGTCCCTCGCCGGTTTTCTCAAGCCATCCTTTCCGTACGCAGTAATCAAGGTAGGCGGGACCAAGAGAGAAGGCGTCCTCCTGATGTTCAAATTCCAGCCGGCCGTGCGGCAATTGCTTTTTTTTCATAAGGCGGCTTTATTAATTAAAAATCCCATTTGTGCTTTTATAATGTTTCATTCCCTCGATGCTGTCTCAGAAACAAAAGCATCTACTCCGATTTTGCTGATCCGCCGAAGGTTTTGTTGTGGCTCCGGATGATTCTCATAATATTTCTCAAGCTCTGGGCAGGGGAACTCGCGGCACTGATAGCAAAACTCGATTCCCTTTTCTTGAGCGCATTTTCTGAACTGACAGCTTTTACCCCAGCAGTTCTTGTTATCGGCGCGACAACCCCAGCAGTGGATATTATCAGCGCTGAGATTTTTCCCCAGTTCCTTAGAATACTTTTTGGCCAGCCTTTCTTTTTTTCTACTATCAGAAGTAGTGCTTGCTATATAAACCAGACATCTGGCGCAATATTGTCCGCAAAATCCGATAAGTATCCCCGGCAATTCTCCTCCTTGATAGAATTAGTATAACACAATCAAGCCGGCTTTACAACAAATTATTACATAAATCTACAGCCAACTCCACAATGTCTGCCATACATTAATAATCATCTTGAAATAATACTACCATTATATTCTTCCGAAATCTATATAATAACTGAAGGAGGATTGTAAAACTATTTTGTCATAGCATCGGCCTAAAGTATTGGGTTTTTCATCCGAATTTATCAATAAATTGAATATTTTTATTGATATTATATTGGCTAATTGCTAATTAATAAACACTCATAGAAATAGAAAGGGGTAATCAGCTATGAAAATAAATATATGGATTGTATTGGCTATCGTCATAATGCTGATTTTAGCCATGTCCTGCGGTGATGAGGAATCAAAATTTCCGACTGAACCTCAATCGGCATCGGGAATAACAAATGCCTCGGGCGAAGTTCAGCTTGATCTTGGCAGCCATATTGTCACAATCGAAACGGTCAATGAAAACGGCAGCGCAGTGAGCAATATGAATGTGAGCGCTTATCTTCTACAGAATTTTCTTTCGGTATATGCCAGCGGCGATGATTCCTATTACCCGGGTTTCACGTATATCCCTTACGGTTCATTGCCGGGTACAGAAGAAACATATTATGCACCCCGGCCCGCCACACCTCAAACCCCCGAGGGGATCATGACTGTTGAAACGAGTTTTGAACTGACTCTCCACAGCATAGATAGAGACATTTATTCTTTCAGTGATGAGCCTTTGGAAAACGAAGATGTTTACAACGATGACTGGATAGATAAAGTCTCCAGAACCGGCACGCTTCAGGAGGTGTACAATTTGGCTGATACGATAAGCTGGGAAGGCGGAATATTTATCCGGATTTCAAACGGCGTGGCCAGCTTAACCAATGCCGAAGTGCAGACAGTTTCATTGCCTTTAGGACGAATTGCAGATTTTCCTACCTTTGCTGTGCTGCTGGGGCTGGAATTCCACATTTTCGACGAGGATACCCTGACTTTTAATACAATAACTTTCGATAGCGAAAACCTGCCGGTAATAGAGATCGATGAAATAACGATGGTCGAGGGTAGTTTCTTTGCCCAGTTCACTCTCACCTGGGATGAAAATCCGAGCGATCTGGATTCTCATTTATGGACGCCCGAAATTGAGGACTCCAGTTATCATATTGTTTATTACAGCAAGGGAGACGCTGATGTGGCCCCATATGCTTTCCTTGATGTTGATGATGTCACCAGTTATGGGCCCGAACATATTGCCATCTACCAGGCATTTTCGGGAGATTATACCTATGCCGTCAAACATTATTCCGGAAGCAGCGATATCCCCAACTCCGGCGCAGAAGTATCCTTGCTTAAACCGGATCGTTCGGTGCTGAAATTTACTCCACCCGATACGACTGCCCAAACGGGATATTTCTGGCATGTTTGCAAAATCGATGGCGCATCAGGAACGGTCACCACGATTAATATCATTTCGCCAAATCCGCCATTCCCCGATGTTATGGTAAACAGAGCGCCTGAAAAAAATTATTAAGGCCATCCAGAAAATCTGATTAATATGGCCTCGGGGACGATAGTCCTCCGAGGCTTTTTTTATTGATTGCCATAAATATTATCAGGGGGATTAAAAAACATGTTGCCGGCTATAACAATTTTATGTTAAATTTCACTATATATAAATATTACCGGCAAATTAGACTTATCAAGGAGGTAGTATGAAAATAACATTACCATTAATGGTAATTGTATTAACAGTTGCTATAGCTGTGACGGCGATCTGCCAGCAAGAAAATATAACCATAATCGAGGAGCCAGAAATGCAAACGATTGATATAAAAACCTCGGCATTTTCCGAGGGCGAAATTATTCCGGTTAAATACACCTGTGATAGTCTGGATGTATCGGTTCCCTTAGTCTGGTCGGCGCCGCCGGAGGGAACCGTATCATTTGCCTTGATCTGCGATGACCCCGACGCACCGATGGGAACCTGGGTTCACTGGGTGCTATTCAATATACCAGCAAATATCACCGAGTTGCCGGAGGGAATATCGATAGCGGATGATTCAAGCTTCGCCAGCGCGGTTGAGGGAAAAAACGATTTCGGGAAAACTGAATATGGCGGTCCCTGTCCGCCACGGGGTCCGGCTCACCGCTACTATTTCAAAATCTATGCCCTTGACACGATGCTTGACCTTGATAAGAAAGCCGACAAAGCCGATGTCGAAAAGGCTATGAAAGGTCATATCCTGGCGCAGGGTCAGATTATGGGAAAATATAAGAGGTAGGCTTTTATTTGGCCCGCAATATTCACAAAACCTAACATGTGCCGGTATCCGCCATAGCCTGCATTATTCATAAACTTCTTGTTAGGTAAGAGGGTTTTAAGGATAATAAGAGATCAAATATTCCTGCTAATATCTGATTGTTTACGTTCTATAAAGTAAAGTAGGATAGACTTTCAGTCTGTCCGGACAGGTTGAAAATCCACAAGACCTTGACGGCCTGTCCTACTATTATCAATTGTTCCTGTAAAGAATGCAGAACAGCATGAAAACACTATGTATTTTTAATAACTTCTGTACATTTACTATTAATATATTGCTGTCTCTTCACTTTAAAACTGTTTTGAAAATAATATTACTGATTTATGAAGAATCCGCCATAGGCGGATTCTTCTCCCTGGTCTGCCGGAAGTAACTTCCGACAGCACAAAAATATAAGAGTAGGTTCTATTTGGGCGCTTTTAAAAGCGCTAGGTGTTTGAGTTACTCTTCAATTCAGCCGAAATTTCTCGCCTAAATATATCTCACGCGTTTCGGGATCGTTGGCTAAGAACTCGGAGGTGCCGGATTTTAGGATGTTGCCCTCGAAAATGATATACGCCCGATCGGTTATCGAGAGTGTTTCGCGTACATTGTGGTCGGTTACCAGGATGCCCAGCCCTTTCTCTTTCAGGCGGTAAATGATTTTTTGTATCTCCTCGACCGTTATCGGGTCGATACCGGAGAATGGCTCATCCAGCAGGATAAATTTCGGTTCGGTGACAAGCGCCCGGGCAATCTCCACCCGCCGCCTCTCGCCGCCGGAGAGGTTGTATCCCATTGAATCGGCTATATGTTCGATATCGAGGTCAGAAAGTAGCCGGGTCAGTTTTTCCTTGCGCCGGGCATTTGTCAGGGGCAAATACTCAAGTATCGCCATGATATTCTGACTGACCGTCATTTTGCGGAAAATCGAGGGTTCCTGGGGAAGGTAGCCGATTCCCTCACGCGCCCGGCGGTACATGGCAAGTTTGGTAATGTCTCTATTATCAAAAAGCACTCGTCCGCCGTTGGCTTTAATTAAACCGGTGATCATATAAAAAGTAGTGGTCTTGCCGGCGCCATTGGGACCGAGCAGGCCGACAATCTCGCCGGAACTGACATAGATCGAAACCCCGTTCACAACAGTCCGTCTGCGGTAAATCTTAACCAGATTGTCTGAGGCAAGAGTTGTCATTGTTGGTCGAGGTTTTCCTTATCGGTTTCCTGTATATCCATAACTTTTCCGGAGACATCGCTTAAAATCTCTATTACTTCAAGGTTACGGTCGGTCTTCAAGCCATATCCGGTCATGATATTGCCGTCAGCCTGCTCAATCTCGACATAATCCGCTGTAGTAATCAGCTCGGTTTGCGGATTCCAGAACAGCGATTGTGTCCTGAGCACAGTTGAGTCTTTGTTGACAGCTACTACATTGCCGAACACCGCAATTTCTTCTGTCTTCTCATGGATCAGTCCTCTGTCGGCGTTTAAAGTGGAACGAACAACGCCGAGCTTATCATAGAAAATAACTTTCACATTTTTAGCCTCGGTCGAATCGTTCTTCTCCCAGCGATCAATATGTTCAGCCTCAATTGCTACGTTTTGTCGTCCGTCCTTAGTGAGCACAATAGTGGCATCATTAAGACGGGTATCCGGAAAGTTGTTGTCGCTATCTTTAACCTGCGGAGTCTCGGTTTTTGTGCATGAAGTCATAGCAGATAAAATTATAATCAGGATTAGTCTACTGATATTATAAAAAGTCATGCCGACATCTCTTCTTCTTCCGGCGGTCTTGTCCGCCACCGCTTATGTATCCAGACCCACTGGATGGGATCGTGTTTTATCAGTTCCTCTAAAGCTTTATTACATTTTATCAGGGCGTTTATGATATCCTGTTCTTTATCATCGGTCCATTCGAGTTCAAGCGCCGGCAGTATCTTCATAAAATAGCTGTCGTCAGGTTTACGGTAAATCGCCATGGGCACTACCGGCGTACCGCTTTTACGAGCGATATACATGGGACCGGCGGCTGTTAGAGCTTTTTTACCGAAAAAATCGACGAAATACCCGCTGACTTTATGCGAGTCCTGGTCTAAAAGCACCCCCAGGGCGCGGCCATCATGCAGCGCTTTTATAATTGTTTTTACGGAAGAGTCGGTGGAAATGTTCTGAATATTGAAATGCTTCCTCTGGGCAACCAGCATTCCATCCAATCTTTCATCATATACCTTGCGGCCGATGACCGAACACCTATAGCCTTTATAGTAAGAAAACCAGGCCGCTATGAGTTCGAAATTGCCGATATGGCCGGTCAGCGCTATCACGCCCTTACCCTGATTATAAGCCGAGTCGAAATTTTCAAGCCCCTCGACCTCGACAATTGATCCCAGATATTCCTTCGACCAGTTTTTCATCCGGACAACGTCAACAAGATTTTTGGCCATCATTTCGAAACAGGCGCGAACATGCGCCTTAAGGTTATCGCCTTTTAGCCCGAGGGCAAACTCCATCTGGGATTGGGCAATATCTCTATCTTTGAACAGGGAAAGGTACAACACCTCGCCTATAAACCCGCCCAGCATAATAGCCAGCTTCCGCGGCAGGATGTTAAAGATATGGATCAAGGCTATCGAAATGTAATATATTATATCGTTTTTCAAACTACTTTCGCCTGCAAAATATCATGCATATGCAATAGGCCGATAATCTTGTTCTTGCTGTCTGTAATCACTATACTGGTGATTTTATATTTTTCCATCTGGTTTAAAGCCTCTATTGCAAGTTTATCCTCACTCATTGTTTTCGGTTTTCTGGTCATAACGTTGGCGGTTATAAGCTCTTCCAGTTTGCCTTTTTTTTCAATCGCCCGGCGAAGGTCGCCGTCGGTGACTATACCAACCAGCTTGCCTTTTTTATCGACAACACAGGACACCCCGAGTCGTTTGCCGGTAATTTCTAAGACTAATTCTGAAAATGGCGTTTCCGCCCGGACCATGGGTATTGCATCACCGGTAGTCATAATCTGTTTTACTTTAATAAGGCTGCGTCCCAGAATACCGCCAGGATGGAATACTGCAAAGTCTTCCGGCGTAAAACCCCTGTTATCTAACAGCGCCATGGCTAAGGCGTCTCCCATAACCATAGCCGCAGTTGTGGAGGATGTTGGCACCAAGTTTATCGGGCAGGCTTCAGAGGAAACCGAAACATCGAGAACCGCATCAGCATCTTTGGCCAGTAAGGAGTTCTTATCGCCGACCAGAGCGATAATTGGAATCATTAACCGCTTGAATAATGGCAGGATTTTGATAATTTCCTCGGTGTCGCCTGATTTGCTGATGGCGATTAATAAGTCATCGCCGCGGACCACGCCAAGATCGCCATGAATCCCCTCCGCCGGGTGAAAGAAGAAAGCCGAAATACCAATAGATGAAAAAGTAGAGGCCAGTTTCTTGGCGATGATTCCGGACTTGCCGATTCCGGTGACAATTACTCTGCCGCTTGTTTGCTCAATTAGTTCAACCGCTTTAATAAAATTATCATCGAGTTTGTCTGCCAAAGCGGCAATTGCTTTAGCCTCGGTTTTTATTGTTTTTTTTGCCTTATCAAGCAAGACGTTCTTCCTCTTTTACTCCAATAGCATCCATGATTAAATCGAGCGCCTCACGGGCGGCGCCGAACCCACCATCTTTTCTGGTAATGTAATCAGCCTCTGCCAGTACTGATTTCGGGCTTTCGGGCACAGCGAAGGCTAAGCCGCATTGCTTCATCACCCCGAGATCGACCAGGTCGTTGCCCATAAACGCAATATTTTCATCAGCAAGATTATACTTTGTTTTCAGCCTGTTGTAAAACTCGAGTTTATTAATCGGCTCAGCAAAAACATCATCAATATCCAGCTCCCGGGCGCGTTCGAGTGTCGCCTGTGATGGCCGTCCGGATAGAAATGCTGTCCGAACACCGTTCTTTTTGGCAATATATATACCAAGGCCATCGGCAATGCAGAACCGTTTGAATTCGCAGCCCTCCGGTCCGATGAAAACAGTATTATCAGTAAGAACGCCGTCAACATCAAAAATGACCAGCTTGATTTTTTGTAATTTAGTCGTTAAATCATTCACATGACCATTCCTTTCGCAAAATAGAAGGTATTGCCGGATTTTAATTTAGTCAAGCAAAAGAAAGAGGTCGAAAATAAAATTAGCCATATCAAGCAGAACTTATGGCTAATGTTTAATGAACATAATACCGAAGTTGCTTGCAAAGAATCCATTAGCGGTAAAACTGCAGTCACATTTTACTATTTTGATGAATTTAAAAAATCTTAAGAAATTCGTATAAATACCGATAAGAAAAAGTACAAAGCCTGGTACATTTATACTAAAGGAGTAGAGGGGTATAGTAGTGAATCAAGTCAAAGCAGAGAACTTGAAAATCCCATATAAGCACACAGAAAAATTTCCTAACGAGAAACTTCAAAACATTCAAAATCTGCCATTAGAAGATATCATAAAGTTGGTTGAAGAATTGTATGTTCATAATATCGAACTGGAAGAACAGAATGAAAATCTTCATAAGGCACAATCGGAACTAACAGAATCACGGGACAGGCTTTCTGATCTGTTCGATTTTGCCCCCATTGGATATTTCATTCTTGATCAAAAAGGTTTGATAAGAAAAGTAAATATTACCGCTGCCAATCTGCTAGGCATTGAAAAAGAGAGCTTAATTAAAGTTGAGTTTTCTCGAATAGTGGTTCCGGATTTTCATAACATATTCCATCATCACCAGCAAGAAGTACTAAAAACCAGGTCTAAGCAAAACTGTGAGCTTAAGCTCATAAGAAAAGACGGAATGCATTTTGACGCCCGCATGGAAAGTGTCATTGTGTGCGACAAAGGAAGCAATTGTAATCAGTTTCGGACATCGGTAATAGATATCACCGAGCGCAAACAGGCCCGGCAAGCGCTTCAAGAGTCGGAAAAAAACTATCAGGAATTGTTTAATTCAGTGATGGAAGGAATCGGCATTGTTGACGAGAATGAAATTATCAGGTTTTGCAATCCCGCCTATGCTAAAATCTTTGATAAAGAATCCGCCGCTGATTTAATCGATAAATGCATTCTGGAATTTATCCCCGAAGACCAGAAAGAAATATTTTATGCCGAAACCGAAAAAAGTAAGAATAGACTGAGTTCTCAGTATGAATTGTCAATATTAACTACCAGGGGCAATATAAAAAACATCTTGCTTTCAGTCACTCCGAGATTTGGTTCTGGTAATAATAATCATATTGGATCTTTCATTACGATGATTGATATAACTGAGACTAAACAGCTTCAGAAGATCATTTCACGAGCCCAGCGGCTGGAGACCGCCGGCAAGATTGCCGGGCAGGTCGCTCACGATTTCAACAACCTGCTGGGTCCGCTGGTAGCCTACCCTGATTTCATAAAAAATGAACTTCCGGAGAACCACCCGGTAATCCCCTTAATTGACGATATCAAGAAAGCCGCTGACCAGATGGCTGAAATCAATCAGCAGTTGCTCACTTTGGGCAGAAGGGGACATTATAAACTGAAGCCATTAAATATAAATGAAATAATAAAACAGGTAAAAAGAGATATTGAACAAGCGCCGGATACGGTGGTAATCGAAACGGATCTGTGTAAAAACCTGATGAACATAAAAGGCGGAGCCTCGCAAATCTATAGATTGGTCTCCAACATTGTAAACAATGCTCTTGATGCCATGGAGCACACGGGCCAACTGGCAATCAAGACAGAAAACTATTATATTGATACTATGGAGGGTAAATACGGACTGGTTCCAAAAGGCGAATATGTCAAGCTGACGATTTCAGATACAGGTTGCGGTATCTTCAGGGAAATACAATCGAAAATATTCGATCCGTTTTTTACCACTAAAACCACCGATAAGAAAAAAGGATCGGGGTTAGGTTTAAGCGTGGTCGATGCAGTGTTAAAAGACCATGAAGGGTATATAGATTTTGACAGTACAATCGGTGAGGGAACGTCATTTTATCTGTATTTCCCCATCACCCGCGACTTAATTGATATGTCTATCGATATAGAAATCGTCGGCGGAACGGAGAGCATCCTGGTTGTCGATGACGACAGGATGCAGCATGAGGTTACATCCAGACTTCTAAGAGAACTGGGTTATAAAGCCACAACGGTAGAAAGCGGGGAGAAGGCGATCGAATTTTTGAAAAGTAATGCTCAAGACCTGCTTTTATTGAATATGACTATGTCACCTGGAATCGACGGCACGGAAACATACAGGTGGGCATTGGAGATTAATCCATCGCAAAGAGCGATCATTATTTCGGGCTATTCCGAAACAGATCGAGTCAGGGAGGCGCTGAATATGGGAGCCGGCGGGTATATCAGAAAACCGCTGACTCTTAAAACAATCGCCCGGGCTGTGAGGAATGAATTAGATAGAGTTCCGGAACACGAATTAGTCTCACGTTGAAAATGTCTATAGCAAATTGCCTGGAATTGGAGTAAAAACCCCGCCTATATAAAAAAATTGTGCTATTAAATGTATTTATCCCTTTTTACCTCATGATTTGTGTTAAAGTTGTTTAACAGGAAGGTCCATTTTATCTGTATTTGACTTGTACTCGTGTGCCCCTTACTGCATAGGCAAGTTTTAATTGAAATTGAAACGGATTGTTGCTGGTAAAAAAGGGGCAGACCGGGAGGTCTGCCGCCCACAACAACTGT
>Ga0114922_10002336_pt1 | contig 17758 bp, 20 predicted proteins | sample AartaG_FD_100975 | JGI IMG/M metagenome (GOLD analysis project Ga0114922, IMG submission 100975) | Deep subsurface microbial communities from Aarhus Bay to uncover new lineages of life (NeLLi) - Aarhus_00045 metaG | ecosystem: Environmental > Aquatic > Marine > Oceanic > Sediment | place...
AGAATCACCTGAGTTATTCGAAACATTTTTGGGGACAAAAAAAGTAAAATTATCATGAATGGTAAAGTCCACAGAGCTTGAATCTCCTCCCCCCGGAGTAGGAGTGCGGACCAGGACTGAAACGTCTTTATCCAGAATTTCCGGAAAGCCTGATTTATCTTGAGTCATCAATATTGCAGTTGTAATATCATCCGGGTCGATCTGGCAGGTAAGGCTTGTAGCACTTACAAAAGAGGTTGTCTTTTCAGTGCCGTCAAAGACTATCTTGGAAGAAGATATAAAATTTGTGCCGGTTGCAGTCAATGTATAGGCGGGCATATGAGCGGTCTTTGAGGTGGGGGAGATAGAGCTGAGCGTGGGTGTGGGATTGGGATCGGGATCTGGATCTGGATCAGGGTCGGGATCACCCCCTGTATCACAGGCGGGTAGAATAATTAAAACTGATAAAATAAGCGTAAAAAGCAATAATTTTTTCATTGTTTCCTCCCTTAAACTATTTTTTTTAATTATATAATAAATTTAGAAAAAAGAATAGAATTAAAATCTTCCCTGCCCTGGTAGCCTCTCAACCGCAAGTACACAAGGGAAGGAATTGATTTCCCCCAATCCCTCAGATTAAATTCTTGATAAAAGATGAATAGTTCATTACCATTCCCTTAGAAAATTTATGGACATTCAAGTAGACCACCAATTTTTAATCCGCACCCTACAACAGCTTATCCGGATTAATTCCGTAAACCCTAGCTTGGATCCTCATGCACCCGGTGAAGCTAAAATAGGTTCTTTCCTGGCACAAACCATTAAAAACATGAACCTTAAACCTAAGATCCACCATTTGGAACCAGGCCGTGTTAATGTGACAACTGTTATAAAAGGAACCGGAGGCGGTCGCTCTTTAATGATTAACGGGCATATGGATACGGTCGGGGTTTATAATATGAAAGAGCCGTTTTCAGGAACGATTTCTGAGGGCAAGATCTTTGGGCGGGGTTCCATAGATATGAAAGCCGGTATTGCAGCCGCTTTGACCCTGGTAAAGGCACTGGTTGAGCATAAAATAAAGCTTAAAGGAGACCTGATCATTGCCTTTGTAGCAGATGAAGAATACGCAAGTATTGGGACCGAACACCTGGTAAAGGTCTATCAAACTGATGCTGCCATTGTCACTGAACCGACTGGGCTTGACATCTGCCTGGCGCATAAAGGATTCGGGCTTTTTGAATTCAGCACTACCGGTAAAGCAGCTCACGGCAGTCTTCCGGAAGAAGGTATTGACGCTAATATGCACATGGGAATGATCATGACTGAATTAAACCGCTTATCGCATAAATTACAATCAAAATCACCTCATCCCCTATTGGGCCGGCCCTCCCTGCATATACCTATTATCAAGGGAGGTACCGAGCCTTTTACTTATGCGGAAAACTGCAAAATGAAAATGGAAATTAGAACCCTTCCCGGGGATACTTTAGAAAAAACCTTGTCAGAATTAAATGCTATCATCAAGAAACTCTCAGCCCGGATAGATAACTTTAACGCAGCTGTCAAGCCAATTATGTGGCGCAATCCCTATGAGATCGACAAAACAAATAAAATCGTCACTAAGCTGTTCGATTCGGTAAAAGATGTCACAGGCCGTAAACCCTCTTACATCGGTCATCCCTGGTGGGAAGATTCCAGCCTGTTGGGAAAAGCGGGTATGGATACTGTGATTATCGGCCCTAAAGGCGGCGGTCTCCATGCAAAAAAAGAATGGGCAGATATCCGATCTGTTCTAGATCTTACCGGTATTCTTTATAAAACCACGCTAAATTATTGCAACTTACTCCCCCTCAAAATATCCAAACAGCAGAGGCTATTGCACACCAGTCTTCAAGAAATAAGATAAAAACAGTGATTGAAACAGGACAAGACGCAATCAAGGGTAACAGGCTTCACTATTTAGATAACCTCAGAACCTTCATGATTTTTTTAGTGGTTTTATTACATGCTGGAATTGTATATGACAGCAGTGGTTTTGCGGCTTTATTTTGGATTGTTTATGACCCTTTAACAAATAATTTGGTTGGAGATCTAAATTTGATAATAGATATTTTTGTTATGTCAACCATATTTTTTATTTCAGGATTTCTTACGCCTTTATCTATGAAAAACAAAACAGGGATGGCATTTCTAAAATCTAAATTCAAAAGAATTATGATTCCCTGGGTATTCGCTGTTTTCACATTAATGCCTATATTCAAATTTCTCTTTTTATACTCTCGAAACTTACCTCAACAAAAATGGACGACCTACTTCCACTTTAACAACGGAATTTTTAGTCAGAGCTGGTTATGGTTTCTGCCTGTTCTTTTTCTATTCCAAATACTGTATTTTTTCTTCGCAAGAGTCAATTTAAAACTATCAAATATCACTCTGAAGCAAGGTATTGGGGCGATCTTTATTATTGGTTTTATTTATAGTTTTTGTATGGATATTTTTAAAGGTCAGGGCTGGACCAAAACAATATTGATCGATTTCCAGAATGAAAGACTGTTGATCTACTTTATGATTTTTCTATTAGGTTCTCTTTGCTATAAACAAAAGACATTTGAATCAAAATGGAAAAACAAAATTCTTTACATAACAATTATTTGCATTGCTTGGTTACCGATAACTCTATACCGTTTTTTTTACCTCAATGCCTTAATAAGGCCAGGTAATTATGTTTTCTCTGAGATAGTCGATGCACTGCTTATGTGGTTTAGTTTTCATCTTTCATTACTTGGCTTGTTATACATTATGATAAATACTTTTAGATATTATCTGAATAAACAAGGAAAAATCATAAAAGAGCTGAATAATAATTCTTATAATGTTTATATCATTCATGTGATAGTTATAGGTGGGCTTGCAGTAATCATGCTTAACACAACAATTCCTTCAGTATTAAAGTTTATCATTCTAACTGTATCATCCTATGCCGCATGTAATTTATTAATTTATTTCTATAGGAAAGTTTTTAAAGCAAAAGTATTAAATTAAAGAGTAGAGGAAGGTCGAATGAAAAAAGTAACAACAACAATTCTTATATCCACACTTATTATCTTCGCTGGCTGCGGAAAGCAGGAAAACTCATCTAAGGAGAAAGAGCAATCCCCAAAGCCTCCGCGCGTAAGCCTTCAAATGGCAGCCCTTTTGGGAAATATTGAAGCCATTAAGCAGCACATTAAGGCTGGTTCAAATCTGAATGAAAAAGATGAATTTGGGTCTACTCCTCTGATAGTTGCAGCAACATTTGGGAAGACTGAAGTGGCCAGGGTCTTGATTGAGGCCGGGGCTGATATGAAAATCAAAAATAACGAGGGAGCAAATCCGCTTCACATCGCCGCTTTCCTCTGCCACACAGAGATCGTCGAGGTTCTGCTGGACAATGGCGCTGACAAAAATGCAAGGAACGGCACAGGAAAAACTGCGTTGGAAACCGTTGCAGGTCCTTTTGATGATGTTAAAGACATCTACAACAGCATTACAAAGGCCCTTAAGCCACTGGGAGTGGAGCTGGACTATGAGCGGATTAAAATGATGCGCCCCAAGATTGCAGAGATGCTGCGTTAGTAGTACACCAACAACATTGCTCTCACTTCCAGATCACGGCTGTTGCAGCGTATGAAAGCTTTTTTTTTGTTAATACTGCATAACAGGTATCGTATCTGGTAAGTCCCTTCCCCTACCCAAAAAAGATAAAATGCTCTCCTCATATGGCCATAGGCTTTTCGCTCTGGATCCGAAGAGTCGACAAATTCACCGAAAAATCATGAAATAACTATTTCCTGGTAAATATTACTTCTAATATTAATTCGTATTCTCCTTCAGAGTTAGGACTTTCCATTTTCAATATCACTTTATTTGAATCGATCTTTTTAAAACTTTGCAGTAATAGAGTATCATGCCAATTCATAAGCAGAGTTTCATCATTAACAAAATTACAGGTTGCTGTTAAGAAATTCCCAGAACTTTCAAACCACCAATATCTATATACTTCTGTTTTTTCATCCCAGGCAAAAATTCCATGGGCCCCGCCTTTTTGTTCATCTACGGTTGATGAGTAATCAAAAAAAACATACTTATCATCCAATGCTCTTTTGAAAGCTCCTGACCCTAAACCTGTCGCTGCTTCATGAAACTGACTTTTTGGGATCCTAGATTCCAGATTCCAACTCCCAAGTAAAAAATTAAATTTTTCCATAACTAACACCCTATATTATAGTAAAGGGATTTGATCTTGATCTACCCTCTTACTTTTGAATCGAGCAACCTCCCCCCGATCAAACCGAGAGGTGTCGCAATACCCAGGAGAATGATGCTGCAAATCAGAACAATGATGTTATAACTTGATTGATTTAGATCCAAAAAATATTGGATCACGAAAAGTGATATTGAGATAAGAATAAAAAAACAAGCCAGCACAAGTTTTTTCTTCAATAGGGGCGTTCTGATTCGTTTGAATCTGAGTTTGCTGTCAATCATCCCAGTTAAGGTAGCAAAAATGGCTGCAAACGGAAGAATCAGAATTATGGCTCTAAGCATACCCATAAATACAGATTGATCACTGAAAAACCCTATTATTCTTAAAACACTTATCAGGAACATGCTAGAAACAAATGCGATCGGCAAATGAACCATGATCGCGTGCATGTTTAACTCAAGCGCTATCCTTCTCTTTTTTGATATGGGTGATTCATACTCCTCAAAAATCTTTCCTTTTACTCCACATGCAGGACAGATCCCGGGAGCATCTTTTCTCTCAATGACATAACCACATACCCTGCATTTATAAAGTTTTTTCATCCTTTGCTCCTTAATGAAACCTACTCACTCACCCTTATTACAACTTTCCTGTTGCGGGGGCCGTCAAATTCACAGAAAAATACTGATTGCCAGGTACCCAGAACAGGATTGCCGTTTGATACGATCAAAGTCAGGCTTGGTCCAAAGAGCGAGGATTTTATATGCCCATCAGAGTTCCCTTCGCTATGCTGGTAATCACCTCCGGCTGGTACTAGTTTTGACATATGCATATCGATATCTCTCCTTACATCAGGATCGGCATTTTCATTTATGGTAACTGCAGCTGTTGTATGAGGAATAAACACAAGGCACAACCCTTCGGAAATACCAGACTCTGAAACAGCCTCCTTTATTATTTCATCAATGTTTATAAACTCTGATTTTTTGTTTGTACTTACACTATATTCTTTTATCATGATCTTAATTTCTTATTTAAACCTCACATTGTAAGGGGAGAGTTTTTGCTTCTTCAGGGATCTTAGGCTGGAGGTGTATTATTTACAGCCTATTTCTTGCCCAGCAAATAGTGATTAACAACAAACAATGCACCTATCAGAAAAGGTATTCCCAGAAAGTAAATGTGAAGAATATAATTCGTGATTAGGGTGCCGGATAGCATCTGTCCAGAGAGTGCAATAACAAAAATTGTAAATCCGAGCACGCCCAACATTAAAAGCATCCCGCCTATATTTTCCCGTTTCCAGGCAATGATCAGAATAAAAATCATTACAAATACAGGTATGTTTTTCATTAAAAATCCCACAAGGATATTCCAAAAGCCCTGTTCCTTCTGAAATACATCAATTGAAAACAGTGCCCAGTTAACGATCATTAAGCTCAGAAGAATGCGTAAGACCCACGTAAAGTATCGGTTGCCTTTGTTGGTAGTTTTTTTCATTATAACATCCTCTAAAATTCTATTTTTCTTTTTTCAGTTCCAGCAGCAGTTCTAGTAACGCTATTGGTTTCTGTTCTCGCAAATCTTCTAATAGCTTCAGTGTAGTTTCATCAGGATTGAATAACATAACTAAATGAGATGTAACATCGACAATCTCGATTGAAGGGTTTTTATACACAACTTCCCATTTACTCACAATAATATCAACACCCGCATCCTCAGCTATTTTGGGAAATCCATCTTTAACTTTATTAAGAATATCAGCTACTGAGGCTATGCTGAATCCCTGCTGATGCATCACCTTTTGCATTGTAGGACCCAAAGCACCGAGTTCTTTAACAAGTTTCTCATCATCTTCTTCTTTAGCTTTTTTTTGTTTTTCTTTCAGACTTCTAATATACTGCTCGAAAATCCCAGATCTTCCATAGGCTATAGCAACAGCCCGAGAATCAAAGGTTCCAACCCGCAAGGTTTCTTCTGCTTGAGAGAAAATTGCCAGCATTGAAAACATTACAAAGCCGCCAATCAAAACAATGATACCTTTCTTAAAGCTTTTCTTTTTCATGATTATTCCTCCTATAAGTCGTTTTTCCTTCCTACTATAAAGCAACTCCCTATCACAAGTAAAGCTGCGTGCCTATCCCCTTTTCCCTGGCTTTCCTATAAATCAGGATGGCTGTTGCCATATCGTCTAAGGCAAGTCCAAGATTCATACAGATTATACGTTCCTTGGCATTTTCTCGCCCGGGTTTCTTACCCGCAGCAATCTCGCCCAAGTCAGCATAAGGTTGAGGTGTGTCTTTAAAATAACCGGCCTTACGATAGTATTCCATCTGGCTTATATCATCTGTAACGAGCTTATCCGCTTGTCTGAGGGCATCTCCTTGCCAATAGGAATCAAAATCCACAGGGCAGGCAAACGAGCCCTCCTGAAGCCAGCCGGCTTCAATTACTGGATCCGGATGCTTTAGAATTGGACCACTTGTAACTACAAGATCTAAATCCATAACCGCATCCCTAGGATCGTTTACGATTTCTATTTCCACCTCTAAGGTCGCTTTCATTTCTATTGCGAATTTTTCAGCCTTTTCAGGGTAAATATCAAATGCCTTTACTTTTTCAATCTTAAATAAGCAGGCCAAAGCTTCAAGATTGATCCTACCCTGCACTCCGCAGGCCAGGATTCCCAAGCTCGAGTTATCTTTACGGGCCAGATATTTTGCGGCCATTGCAGTTGCAGCTCCTGTACGGTGGGCTGTGATCCAGGTTGCATCCATCACAGCAATGGGGATGCCATTATCCGGATCATTCAAGATCAAAAGACCGCTTATATAGGGAAGCTTCTTTTTTTGATTATCAGGGTAACCTGAAACCCATTTCATCCCTGCGGATTGAATACTTGGTATATAGGCAGGCATGGCATGGATAAAGGCATCCTTGCGCGTGTGGATTCCGGGCTTAGGCGGCATCTCAACTCGGCCTTCCCCCTTCTCCTTGAACATAGAATCCAATGCCGCGATAATCTCAGGAATGGAAAGATCCACCTCCTCAACATCTTTCCGGCTGAGGTACAATATTTTATCTTTATTCATATATCGTAATAATTTATCAATATCCCTTTTTTTTTGCAAGAAAGGAAAATCCCAAGTTAAAGAAAGCTCTCGGATGTAAGGGCGATCTGCTGGACTGCATCATGGAGAAGTTCAGCGGTAACCCTCCCGATGTTAGCGTGTACAATTGGCTGAAAAAAAATAAGAAATAAACTTGACTTTTATTTAATAATTTAATATTATTCACATTATGAATGATAATCATTCACAATCTGAATTAAATTACAAGGCTCGCTGGATAGTCCCTATGTTAAGAGCTGCGGTCAAGGAACATCCGGTGGTAGTTTTAACTGGAGCTCGGCAGGTAGGCAAAAGTACTCTCCTTCAACGTGAATCCCCATTTAGTCTATGGCAATACAGCAGTTTAGATGATTTTGAAATTCTTGATCTAACTCAAAAAGATCCTCAGTCAATTTGGGCCGGATCAGATAATATTATTTTAGATGAAGTTCAGAAATGCACAAATTTATTAAATGCAGTAAAAATAGCTGTTGATTCCCATAAGGGCAAATACCACTTTTTGCTCTCTGGTTCAGCAAATTTGATTTTAATGAAAAAGGTAAGCGAGAGCCTGGCAGGTAGGGCAGTTTATTTTACCCTTTATCCGATGACCGTGGGTGAATTAAGCGAATCTCCCCCTCCCGATACTTTGAAGCTTCTCTTTGAGGGAAAATTTAATATTTTTAAAAGTAAAAAGCCTTCCAACGCTAATCCTTATGATTTGATGTGGAAAGGATTCATGCCGGCCTTGATATCATATTCTTCGCCCGCACCAGTATTGAGATGGTGGGACGGATATATTTCCACTTATCTGGAAAGAGATCTTCGTCAACTCTCTCAAATCGAATCTTTAGCTGATTTCCGCAGGCTAATGATTGCCCTTGCATTACGTTGTGGACAGATGCTAAATCAGACTGAAGTGGCACGTGATATTGGTATCAGCCAGCCAACTATTCACCGCTATCTCAATCTTTTAGAAACTACCTGCTTAATAGAACGTTTACCAGCCTTTTTTGTTAATAGAACCAAACGGTTGATAAAATCTCCAAAAATAATGTTTGTTGATTCGGGATTAGCCTCATTTCTTTCAGGACATTATGAGAGTGAGTCATTGGCTTCATCAAGAGAAGCAGGAGGGATTTTTGAGTCAATGATATACCTCCATTTAAAATCTCTCTCTCAGCAACTTACCCCAAATCCTCGTATTTATTATTGGCGTACTGTAACTGGAAAGGAAGTGGATTTTGTTATTGAGTGGGGGCAAAAATTACTTGCACTTGAAGTAAAGCTTTCAGATAAACCTAAATATTCTGATGTTGAAAATCTAAAATTATTTCTACATGAATATCCAGAAACAGCTGCCGGCATTCTGCTTCATACAGGAAATGAAATAAAGGTTATGCATAAAAAAATCATTGCTATACCTTGGACTTTGCTCAATTGAGACCCAGGTTCTTATAGTAATCAACCCCAGGCTACCCGCACCTATAAACTGCCTCAGAAGCAAGGCTTTCAGTCATGGGATACAGCAGTATTCCACAATTTAAAACAGGAGCCATTCCTTTTGTGAAAACTTCGGTCCCTTGAGGATGCAGCCGGCATAAAACCGCATAGACCTCAAAGCAAAAAAGTTCTGGAACTGCAAATTTTCCAGGTTGAGAAAGCATTCTCTCAAGCACAAGATCAGCATGAGGATGGCTTTCTTGTTCAAGAAACCACCGAACTGCAACAGATGCATCTATCACCCAGATCATAACTCATATCCTCTTAACTCACGAAGCGCCTCTATGCTCTTTTTTGTCCCCTTACTCTTCCGCTTTAATCCTTTGATTCTATCCAGCAGAGGATTGGCAATCTGACCTTCATGATATTCAGAAGAAAAAACCCCTATCCTTGCTAAGGCCGGATTCGTATGTTATATATTCATCTCATAGAGAGGAAAGCTATGTGTGAAGAAATAACGCTTATGGATTATGAGGATGAGAAGGGCTCACGATTTATGAGTGTCAGGCAGGAAAAAGCATGAAAAAAAATCTAACCTTAACAATTATTATGCTTTTTCTCTTAATAGGATGTTCCCCCCACTTTCACCTTGATTTCCTGGGAGAAGATCAGCTCCAGGAAGTTGTTCTGATCAAGAGCAATGCTAAGGAAAAAATCCTCATTCTTGATATCTCAGGAATCATTGGAATTTCCTCTACTCCTAGCATATTGGATAGAGAGGGCAATTTCCTCTCTCGAATCTACTATCGGCTGCAAAAAGCAGCAGAAGATAAAATGATCAAAGGAGTAATCCTCCGGCTTGATACCCCAGGGGGTGAAGTTACAGCTTCCGATATACTGTACAATGAAATATTAGAATTTAAAAAAGAAACCGGCATCCCTGTCTTAGCCCTTATGATGGGAATAACAGCATCAGGAGGATATTATATCGCTTCAGCCTGCGACTCCATTATTGCTCATCCTTCCACTATTACAGGAAGTATTGGTGTTATATCGATCTTTCCCAACATAGAAGAGCTTCTCAAAAAAATCGGAGTGAAAGTCAATATCATCAAATCCGGTTCCATGAAAGATTCGGGAAGCAGTTTTCGCAAATTAACAAGCAACGAAAGAATAGTTTTTCAAGATGTTGTTAATGAATTCTATGAGAGATTTCTGGAAGTTGTCTATAAGAGACGAAAAGATTACTTTTCCCTTCAGGAACTTAAAAAAATCGCAGACGGAAGAATATATACTGCCCCGCAAGCTTATGAGCTGAAATTGATAGATGAAATCGGGTATTTTGATACAGCCATGAAAAAAATGCTCTCAGAGGCGCATTTACACGAAGCAACAGTTGTCACCTATACCTATTATCCCAAGACCAAAACAAATATATATGCCGCCAGTATGAAAAAGACCTCCCTGTTTGAAGAGAAAGATTACACCAAGATTTTTCAATCCCTAAAAAGTGGATTTTACTACTTGTGGCTCCCCCAGTTGACTAATTAAAACAATCACAGCCAAAGCAGAATACCCCAAACTCAATATTTCTTGAATTATTGCCATAAGTTTTGATAGTATCTATTCCTGTGAGGCGGGGGAACTCTTATTTTAATTTTATCACCCAAAGTATGAGAAAAACATCTGCAAGCATACGTCTATTTAATGTTATTATGGATCTTCCAGGCTTATGGATAAATTAGTTGACAATTGCATTTATTTGCATTATATTTAATGCATATTATTGCATTTTGTTTAATACTAATATCAAAATAATTTAGCCTGGAGATCAAGATGGAAGAAATAAAGAGCCTAAGCCTTCGCTTAACAAGTGAGGAGTATTTAGCTTTTGATGCTATATGCAAAGAGAGAGGATACAGTAAAACCGGAAAAATCAGAGAATATATTCGCAATCTTATTAAAGAAGAAATCGAAGCTGTAAATATTAGTGCAAAAGAATGGACTGCGATCGAAAAAGGAATAACAGAAATAGAAAAAGGTGAATATGTTACTCTTGAGGAGTTAAAGCGTGGCGTCAGATCATCTAAAAAACATCCAATCACTTGAACCAAAAGCCCCCCCCCCTGGAATTATTTTTTCTCAGGCAATTACTGACTGATATTCATTGGTTTCAGAATCTCACCTGGATGAATTGGTGCTAATAACTTTTTTGTCATCTTTTAAATAGTACCTCAATTTTTCCAATGCTTTTTGATGTTTTGTTTTACTCATTTTCTCAAGATTGATTAATTTCCATTTCACAGCAGGTAATTTCGCAACATCTTCTAATCCTAATAAATTCCATTGCGGATCGAGTGATTTAAAAGCAATGAGAAATTCTTTTTCATCTTTTGTTAAAACATCTTTAATTTTTTGGAAAAGTAGTTTTTGAGTTTGAATCAGCTCGTTCAGCGATATTTGTTCAAATATCATCCCCCTGAATTCCTGATGATAAACATCATAAATATTTTGGAGATTCGGATTGAGCAGTTCAACAATGGGGCGGGGATGGCTGATTAAATAAACGATAAAAGCTTTTCTAATTTTTTCAGTAATGCCCTCATTCTTCAATAATAAATGTACATCAAATAAATCACGGGGATGCTGGCGATCAAGAGCTGCGCATATTTTACTACCGTACAAGTCTGCAAATGAAAGTGTTTGCATTCTCATTGCTTAATAATTCTCCCAGATACATTCTCGATCCTCTTTGAAATATCTGTTAATGCAATTTCCCTCTTGTTGATTGGTAAATACGTTAAATCAATATCAACGGATAACCGCGGTAAATTCCTGTAAAAAAAATTAATCGCACTTCCACCTTTTAAGGCAAATACAGTTTCTTGTTTAAAGAAAGGTAATATTTGAAGAAGCAATTCTGCTTGTTTATAAAAGAGAGACTCTTTCAATAGGATGATTCCTTCGGTACAGTGATTAAATATTTTTTGTCCAAAACACCATTATTCACGATAACACGTTTACCGCTTCCAGTATCGATTTTATCCAATTTTAACTTTTCTACCCAGGGTAACTCGAATTTTTCACTCATGAACAGAAATAACCGTTTGACCTTCACTGACTGGCAGTTTTCCAACAATTGCTGAACCTGTATAGGTCGCAATGTCATTAATCCTTCCATTATCCGCATTGCTTCATCAAATCCCTGATGCGAAGGTACATAATACAGCATTTCTATAGCTGCCCGTTCTGGTGCAGATATCTTGATTGAAAAATCTTTATGTTTATATTGGGAAAAACTACCCTGTACGCTATGTGAGAATAAATTCGTCGCCTTAAAAAGGACATCCACACCACAATCATACTTTTTAAACCATTTTGGTAAACGTGTTCCACTGGGAGCAAAGAGATAAAATGTCTCCCCTTCCACTCTACTATAGTGACCATAACCTTTGATAACCAATGCCGACCGTCCGCCAATATGCACTGGCAGGTGCAATTGCTGTTGTAATGCATAGATGCCACCAAACACATCAACCTGATCATTTGAAAGCTTATAAGCTCCTGTGCCGATAGAATCTAACCAGCCATTTCGTTTATATATTTTTATCAAATCATGATAGTAACCCAGTCTGCTCAGATAAGACTGGGTATAAACTACCCCGCGCTTCCATTGAGATATGAGTTGGTTTATTTTTGATGTTCTTTTGGTATTCATAGTACCAATATATTAAAAAATATAAACAAAGTCAAAAAAAAGGTTTAATAATTATTAAATAACGGTATTTATAATACCTAGGGGCGATAAAATATAAACCAGCTATTACTAAACCCTTGCCATTTGCATCATTGTTACTTATTCCATGATTACTGCTAAATTATTCGAGTTTAACCACACTGTGATTAATATTGCAACTTTTAACTTTAATAAAAATTATGTTTTGTTTAGCAATTTGCACAATTAAGCCGCTAGCAGACAGGCACACAAAAAAATCGACCAGAAGTCACTGACCAGCCTTAATCGTCAAACTCCCCCAGCCGAGGCAGGGACTCTCTTACATTTCATCTTTCACGATTCACGTTTTACAGTTTTTAGTATGAGAAAAACATCTGCAATCGTTCGTCTATTTAATGTTATTATGGCTCTTCAAAGCAATATGATCCGCATTTATTATTATCGTTGATTAGCTGCTTTTAAATTGACCTGAATTACATTTCTTTGTATATTATTATTGAAGGGAACAGGATGGAGAATAAAAGGCATTTGAATTCTCTTATGAAAAAAAGATTATATTACCGCCAAAAAAGCATTCTTGAAATTCTTCAGTTGTTTAACAAAAAAATAATTAAAAATAATTTTCAAAAGTATCTATTTTTATTCGCACAATGCCAAGAAGAACCAGTATATAATTTTCTTCCATCCAAACAAGGACCATATTCATTTCAAGCATACAAAGATATCCGCTTTTTAGAAGAGAGTAAATTGATTCATCTCGACAAAAATTATATTAAATTACAAATAAATAAAAGTTTTTTTGATGAATTAAAACTTAAAGATAAAAAAATACTTCTCAACCTAAAATCAAAATTTAATGGTTATAACGAAGAAAATTTGCTTAAATATATAGGTAAAAAATACTCTTATTTTATTAACCAAAGTAAAACTAATAACAAAAATTATCTAAATGAAGAACAGATTAATAGTCAGCACATTCTATTTACAATCGGTTATGAGGGGAAAAGTATTGACCTATATTTAAATCAACTTATCAATAATAATATTCGTTTACTTGTTGATGTAAGAAAAAATCCTAATAGTAGAAAATATGGATTTTCAAAAAAAGTATTAGGTCAACTTTGTTCAAAAGTTGGGATTAGTTATCAACACATACATAAGTTAGGAATTAACAGCGATAAAAGGAAAAAGTTAGAAACAATATCCGATTATGAAAATTTATTTTCTGAATATAAAAGGACAATATTGGAGAACAATCAAGAGATTCTTTTTAAAATAATTGCAAAGATAAAATATAAACAACGAATTGCTCTCACCTGCTTTGAAGAGAATCCAAATTATTGTCACCGCAAACAGATAAGCAATGAGATTGCTACTCTTAATAATAATTGTGATTTTGAAGTTCAACATTTATGAAGAAAAAAGTCCTTATCACTGTAACCACTTATCCTCTTCCCTCAGGAAAATATCAGGAACTTGTTTGCGCCGGAGGATTTGATGAAAATAGAGAATTTATCCGTATTTACCCAATCCCTTTATCTTCATTACTGAGAAATAGATTCCGTAAATACAGCTGGGGAGAGTTATCCCTGGAGAAACGCGATCCTAAAAAAGATTTTCGGCCTAATACTTTTTCTCCAATTAATAAAAATTTGTCGGATTTGAAAATACTAGCCCAAGTCGATACAAGAAATAATTGGAAAGAACGAAAAGAATATTGCCTAAATAATGTATATACTTCAATGATTAGTCTAATTGAAGACGCTTACAAAAGAAATATTTACAAATCCCTTGCTGTTTTTAAGCCAAATAAATTTATCAGTTTTATTATTGAAAAAGATGAACGAGATTGGAAACCTAAGTGGAAAGAACAAATAAAACAACTTTGTCTTTTTACCGGAGACGAATGGAAAAAAATAGGCATAAAAAAAGTTCCATATAAATTCTACTATAGATTTTTAGATGATAAGGGAAAAGAGAGCAAGCTTATGGTAGAAGACTGGGAGATTTCTCAACTGTATTGGAATTGTTTAAAAGCTTCAGATGGAAAAGAAGACATAGCAATAAAAAAAGTAAAGCAAAAATGTTGGAATGACTTGGCATTACAAAAAGACCTACATCTATTTCTTGGGACTACTCTACAGTGGCATAAAAGAAGAAGCCCTAATCCTTTTTTAATTGTTGGTTTATTTTATCCTCCAAAAATCCATCAAAAAAAATTGTTTTAACTTATAGGCTTACCCATAACCACACCCAGGCTATCTATATCAACAAACTGTCCCCCAGCCGAGGCAGGGATCTCATAATTCCTTCCTTGGTATTATTTTTTCCAGGTAATGTCCCCTGTTTTAACCTATACTCATATGTGCTTTCTTTAGGGCATCTATTTACGAAACATCTCATCGCCTAAATCTTGAATATATTCCCTAATTTGTCCTATATCTCTTTCTCCGCCTTACACTGGACATAGACCCTGTTCTCTCCTCTTCTGTCATTTTGAAAAAGGCCGCATGAATAATAGTTTTTTCATAAACAAGAGCAGAGCCTACAACTTGCTTTCCCTCGAAACGATGGTCCCAGCCGCTTCCTACGGATTCATATTTTTTGCCCTCACAAGCTGTAGTTTCCTTAATAAAATCTTTCGCTTTTCGAGCTCCGGACTTTGCTGATTTTCTATTTTTTAAAAGAATCGCTTCCATAGCATAACTCTTTATTAATTTCTGATGAAGTTCCTTATAAGCTGAATCCTGTGATACCATATCAAAACCCACCACTTCCCCATCAAAAAAAACAAGGATCCCTTTTTGCTTGGGCACATATTTAAATGCCTTCATGTATTCATTAAGGTCTTTACGTCTTTCCTCAAAAACATCTTTCATAGCACCGGTGGAAGATTCAACCTCTGCTTCTGCAGACATCGCCGCAATATTATCCCACACCTTACTCTGGTCTGAGCGAAACTGCTTAGACTCATGTAATGAGGAGGATACAGAGCTAGTCTTATCCCTACGGATTTTAGGAGACATCACCACCTCTGAGTCAGCAAATTTCTCTGATTCATAGGACCACCTCCCCTGCTCTGTACAGCTTACCGGAATAATGATCTCTGACTTTTTCTTCAATAATATAGAGGTATTCAACACTCTGTTCTGTTTTGCTCCCACAAGTTCTTCCCCGTCCAGAAGAAGAATCGGGATCTCTGTCTTATTTAAAACCATTAATTCAGGCACAGATCCTCCCTCAGAGACTTCTTTTATGGTCAGGTAATTCTTCTCCAAAGCCTCCTTTAAGATAAGGTATTTCGGACCGTGGTTGTTAGAAGTGCTCAAGGGGATAACTCCCATTTTTTTAAAACTTTGAAGCTCCCCCAGTTCCAGACTTAAAAGATAGTTTTTTATTTCTAATTCCATTTTGTCTCCTTATGATTATTTCCAAAGATCAGCTAATCTTAATTATCTCCAGGTAATGTAGAAAAAAATCCCCGGATTAGCATCCACTTGACCCACCAGAAGAATATTTTGCTGCTGTCTTTCAATTTTGCCTAAGCCTATTAAAATAATACTATTTTAGACGGCTTCTTACAAATTTAATCAACTTATCTTTTGCACTCCCTTTTTCAAAATCATATTGATTTCCATAGAAAATTTTATTATACCCAAACCAGCGCTTAAGAAATATCATGAGTGGTCCGAATTTGGCTGAAACGGAACAGTACAGGTATATAATAATCGTACGGTATATCGTACTTCCGGAAATCCTCCCCTTCATTTTTGTCAAGAGCTTCAAAAAAAAGCTTTACTTGAACATAAAATGGAGGTTCTATCTGTCCTTTTCCTTCATCATACAGTAATAATTAGAAAGCCAACATGCCTATACGCTCAGGATGGTGAAGGTTGACTCAAATTAAGCTTCTCCACTAAACCTCGGATATACTTGGGAATGGCTTCACCATACTTATCCAAATCAATTAGATTTGCATCTATCTCTTTGTTTAGTTCATTTTCCCATGTTGGAAATGCAGCAAGATATTCATCAACATACCCATCATGTTTTATCAAATTATTAAGGATTCTGAGTTCACTGATAATTGAAAATTCTGCCACCTCTGTAATATCAAATCTACATAGAATGCCCAATTCTTGTACTACAGAATCCCATCTATATAGAGTGCGAAGTTTCTTGGATATCGAATCCTCATCTAAATCAAAATAGAAACACCTCATGATTTTTTTGATGAATCGTTCAATTACCATATAAAGACCTATAACTGAAAGTTTTTTTGAAATATCTTCCACATTCTGTAATTGGGCCATTTCATCATTTAGAAAATCCATATGGGAATTATGCTCGTGTTCAGAATCGTATTGATCTTGATTACTGCTATCTATCTTTGACTTAATATCATCACGCAGGCTATCCAAGTACAAAACTACTGACCCAGCCATTTCCTGTAAATGCAATACTTCAAACGCTGATAAATGTGATAAATAATCAGGATTTGGTAATCTCATTGTTCCCCCCTTTTGAGAAAATTGTGTAAATACAAGCGTCTCTAGGTGTTATTTCGGCAATAGGCCATCGTTTCGTCACTGGGAAGCCGGGGCCATGAGCTTCTGACTTCCGCTCGCCTCAATCATTCCCTAAAAAGGAATCAGCAATCTTCCCAGCCAAGTTCTTCTTCTATTCGACTCATTATTGTGCCCAATTAGATTTGGTTGCCTTGAACCTTGAGCCCTGCGCCTGAGGCCAAACCTGCTTCAGCAGGGTTACTTATGCACACCAATCATTACCCGTGACGCCGATGGAGTCCTGCAAATTTGCCTGTGATACGACATCCCGGCCTTAATCCATTCCACAAAGAGCCGGGGCAAAGCCTTTCATTTCATATTTACTGGAACACTTACTGATTAAACATTAATCAAACGAAGACTTGACACGTTCACGTTCACGTTCATGACCCGTTCATATTCATAAAGACATTTTAACGCCATTTTGTTTTAACCAATTTTCGTATTCCTTGTAGTTTGGCATTTTCTTATCTAATTCATTCCAAAAATCCGGTGAATGATTTGGATATTTTAGATGGACCATTTCATGCGTGATAATATAATCGAGAACCGGGACAGGTGCCATTGCACACTTCCAGTGAAATTTTAATCCGTTTTTTGGTGTCCATGAAGCCCAACGGTTTTGTAATTCCAATACTTTTATTGAAGAGGGTTTTTGCTGAAATTTATCTTC
>Ga0114922_10002337_pt1 | contig 17754 bp, 14 predicted proteins | sample AartaG_FD_100975 | JGI IMG/M metagenome (GOLD analysis project Ga0114922, IMG submission 100975) | Deep subsurface microbial communities from Aarhus Bay to uncover new lineages of life (NeLLi) - Aarhus_00045 metaG | ecosystem: Environmental > Aquatic > Marine > Oceanic > Sediment | place...
ACCAGGCTGTGTATTCCGGAACAATTTCGGGCAATGGTATATATACCAAGAAATGCCAGGAGTTTTTTGAGAAACGTTACGGGTTCAAAAAAACTTTACTTACCACATCATGTACCGATGCACTTGAAATGTGTGCACTTCTTGCTAACATAGAACCCGGCGATGAGGTTATTGTTCCATCCTATACTTTTGTTTCAACAGCATTAGCCTTTGTAAGACAGGGCGCAAAAATTGTTTTCATTGACAGCCGTGATGATCACCCGGGTATTGATGAAGATAAAATAGAAGAATACGTAACACAAAAAACCAGGGCTATTGTACCTGTACATTATGCAGGCGTTGCATGTGATATGAACAAAATAATGTCAATTGCCTCAAGACACAACCTGTTAGTTATAGAAGACGCTGCACAGGCAATTGATTCAACCTATAAAGAATCAGCTTTAGGCGGTATCGGGCATCTCGCTGCTTTTTCTTTTCACGAGACTAAAAACATTACTTCCGGTGAGGGTGGAATGTTAGCTATCAATGACGACAGGTTTATCAAAAGGGCAGAAATAATCTGGGAAAAGGGAACAAACCGGGCTGAGTTCTACCGTGGAGAAGTAGACAAATATGGTTGGTGTGATACAGGCTCATCCTTTCTTCCCTCCGAGATCACAGCTGCATACCTGTGGGCACAGTTAGAAAATCTTGAGGATATTCAGAAGAAAAGGGTTAAAATTTGGTGGCGTTATTACGAAGGATTAAAGGAATGGGCTCAAACAAATGAGGTAAAACTACCGGTTATACCTGATTATGCATCCCAGAATGGACATATGTTCTATCTCGTATGCAAAAACGGGGAACAACGCAATAAGTTGATTGAAAAATTGAAAATAAATGGCATACATGCAGTCTTTCATTATTTGAGTTTACATAAAAGTAAATATTATAAAGACATACATGGAAAGCGTGAAATACCGAATTCTGATTACTACACAGAAGCATTGGTGAGGCTACCATTATACTATGACCTTACAGAGAAGGAGGTTGATGAAATTATTAAAGTGATCAAAATGAGTTAAAATGCCTGAAAAAAAGATATCAATCCTTCATATTGCCACAGATGAGAAGTTTATAAATGCTGCCAATGATATTTTTGAAAAAGCCTTTCCGGGATGTAATCATTTTGTTATTCGCCGTTCCAGGTTTAACCGGAAATTAAATCATGTGGGGAAAAACAATAATATCCAAATCATACTTTATGATAACAATATAGTAAATAAGTTATCAGAAATGACCCGAAAATATGATTGTGTTTTTCTGCATGGAATAAGTAAATTTAACAGTTCTGTATATTTATCGTCAACAGAAAAAGAAAAATTTGTTGGCATGTTATGGGGAGCGGAATTGTATACAGAGGAGAATCTCCCCGATCAAAAATTAATTGGTGAATTGACAGCGTCAATAATATTGCCTGAATCCGGATATTCTCTGAAGGAAAGAATCAAAGAACTTATTAAAGGAGTTATTTATTATAAGCCAACAACAATTGAAAATGCAACTAAATTAGCTGCATCAGAATTGAATTATATTTCTACACTTCATGAGGAGGATTTCAATTATTTTAAAGAAAGAAAACTGATTTCAGAAAAATGCCGGCATATTCCCTTCGCATACTATCCTCTGGAATATATTATGAAAGGAAATGAATTATCAATGGTAAATGGGAATAATATCTTACTTGGTAATTCCGCATCTTTTACAAATAATCACCTTGAAGCTTTTCAGATTCTACAGGAAATTAATATTGGCAATCGTAAAATTATTGTACCGTTAAGCTATGGTAACTCCAGGTACGCAGATCATATCCAGGAAAAAGGAATTGAACTTTTTGGTAAAAACTTCAAACCCCTGCGTAAATTTATGCCACTGATTGAATATACCAGGGTCATTCAGGGCTGTGGTATCGTGATAATGAACCATTACAGGCAGCAGGCCGAGGGGAACATACTTACAATGCTATGGTTAGGAAGTAAAGTATATTTAAATGAGTCCAACACTTTCTTTCAGTATTTGAAAAGAATAGGGATTGTAATTTATTCTATGGAAAAAGATTTTACAAAAGCAAATAAGTTTGTTCTTGAAAATTTGTCAATGACTGAAATTGAACATAATAGAAGTATATTGAAAAAAGAAATTGGTGAAGAACATATAATAGAGAGATTAAAACAATCAGTTTTAAAATATTTTTCATAAAAGTCCTTGTTTAATAAAAATAGATTACGTAAAAATCTCAATAATAATTGAATAAACAGTGTATTGAATGTTGAATTAGAACATACGTCTAACTACAATGGGTGTGCGTGAAAATAAAAGAGTATTATTAGTTAGCAGTGGATTTGTCCCTGAGATATCTCCCAGAAGTTATAGGGCCACAGAACTTGCAAAGGAATTTTTCAGGCAGGGACATTCGGTTGTAGTCATAACCAGATACAGAAATCATAATTATTCTGATTTTCTGAAAAAGTTTAACATTACAATAAAAATGTGGGGGAGATCAAGATTTCCAAAAGTACCTTCCTTTAAATGGAAGCCACTGTCGGTTATAAGCAGAATATTGTCAAGGATACTTTTAGTTCTGTTTGAGTATCCGGGTATTGAAGAAATGTTCATGGTAAAAAAGATACTCAGGAATGAGAGCGGATATGACCTTATGATTTCTTTTGCAGTTCCTTACCCTGTCCATTGGGGAGTGGTATGGTCAAGATCTGAAAAGCACCGTATTTCAGACACATGGGTAGCTGATTGTGGTGATCCATATATGGGCGATGTGCTTGATTCATTCAGGAAACCATTTTATTTCAGGTACCTGGAGAAATGGTTCTGCAGAAAAACCGATTTTATTACAATACCTATTGAGAGTGCCAAACCAGCTTATTATGCTGAATTTCATCATAAAATCAGGATCATTCCACAGGGATTTGATTTTGACCTGAATGAAAGAGAAGTTGAACAACCTGTAAATAAAGTGCCTACATTTGCTTATGCGGGTGGATTTTTACCAGGGGCTCGTGACCCCAAACCTTTAATTAATTACCTTATGAATCTGGACTTACCCTTCAGATTTCTGGTTTTTACTAATAAACCTGATGTGCTGAGTGCATACAAAGACGAATTGAAAGAAAAACTCATAATATCGGATTATATACCAAGAAGTAAACTTCTGAAAATATTGACTAAAATGGATTTTCTCGTCAATTTTGATAATAATACTACACTGAATTCCCCCAGCAAACTGATTGACTATGCTATCGTAAACAGGCCGGTATTAAATATTGACCGGAATTTTAACGCGAAAGAACTACTTGAATTTTTAAACGGAGATTACAGAAACAGGATGGATCTGCCAAATCCTGAGAAATACCATATAAAAAATGTCACACGACTTTTTTTGGACCTATTAATATCTTAAATTACCTTCATGAATAAAGCTATTTCCAGTACATCATTACCAATATCTATCTCAAATAGCTTACACTATCTGATTTTATTTTTACTATGGCCTTTTCTGGCTTTCATAGCAGCCATTGTTAACTATACCCAGAAAGATTCAAAAAAAGTAGTTTACATTTTTCTTATTTATTATGGTCTTACATTTGTGTTGGGGGATGCAGGTGTTGATGCAGAACGTTATGCATCGGTATTAAAGCAAACTGCTTCATTACCCTTTTCAGATTTCTTCAAAATTGTTGGAGGGCTTTATACTGATACTACGGTTGATATTGTGCAACCGCTTGTCACTTTTATTGTTTCAAGGTTTACCACCAATTCCAGTATTTTATTTGCAGTCTGGGCTGCTATATTCGGTTTCTTTTATTTAAAATCCATCAATCTGCTACATGATCGTTACCGGGAAAATCCCGGGTGGAATGCTTTGATCTTTATGGCTTTTTTTATTTTTGTGATGCCAATTACTACACTAGGTGGTATCAGGATGCCGCTTGCAACATGGGTCTTCTTTTACGGAGCGTTTCATGTAATTTTATACCGTGACCCCAGGTATTTATTAGTGGCCCTCTCAGCATCACTGATCCATTGGAGTTTTATCTCAGCAAATATTGTACTAATCATTTATTTCTTTGCCGGCAACCGTAATCTCATTTACATACCAATTGTAGTTTTGTCGTTCATTTTACCACGGTTATTGGTTCCTGCCTTTGAGTCAATAGCATTCACTTTAGGTGGTCCACTGCAAGAAAGATATGAAGGTTATTCCAGTGAAGGTTATATTCAAGGAATGCAGGAGTCTTTTGAGGGCGCTCCATGGTTTCTAACCTTAGGTTCCGATCTTTGTTTTTACTTTTTTATCCTGGCAATTATTGTTATTCAGCTTACGAGTAGAAACCTGGTGAAAGAAAAGGATGAAAGGAACTTATTCAGTTTTTTACTGCTTTTCCTGTCTTTCGTTAATTTTAGTAAGGTTATCCCAACTTTTGGAGGACGATTTCAGGATACCTTCTATCTCTTTGCAACATTATATGTCTTCCTGTATTTCCTGAAAAAACTCGGAAATAAAATCAATTTTCTTACCTTGATTGGACTATTCCCAATGCTTTTGTTCTCTGCCGTTATGCTCAGAGTGGGCTCTGTTAGTATCAATGCATGGCTTTTTACTCCAGGATTGGGATTGCCTTTGCTTGTCCCCGGGTTATCGATTGCTGAAATATTGTTTTAAAAAATCATAAGTTATTGATGCTTAAGCACCAGGCTAATCCAGGTATTTTAAGGAATTTATCAAATATTCCAGGATGGAGAACTAAACGCAAACTTGTGGTATTGGAATCGGATGATTGGGGAAGTATACGCATGCCTTCAAGGGAAGTTTTTGCCAATTTGCAGGAAGCAGGGATTGACCTTCTATCCGATGAGGGTTTCAGATATAATAAATACGATTCACTTGCCACTTCTAATGACCTGGAATTATTGTTTGAGGTGCTATCCTCTGTCAAGGACAGTGCAGGTAATCCGGCAGTATTAACTCCAGTCTCTGTTGTGGCAAATCCTGATTATGCAAAAATACGACAGTCTGATTTCACTGAATATTATTATGAACCCTTTTCAGAATCATTGAAGAGTTATAAGGGTTGTGAACAATCGTTTATGATGTGGCAGGAAGGAATTGAAAAAAGGTTATTTATGCCTCAATTTCATGGGCGTGAGCATCTGAACGTGAAAGTGTGGATGAGAGCCTTAATGAAAAGACATGAAAAAACCATGCAGGCTTTTGATCAAGAAATGTGGGGGATAACTACGGCGAATGACCCAGAGATTAAAATGGAGTTTCAGGCTGCTTTTGATTTTATTGACCCGGATGACCTAGAGTATCAAGAAGAAGTATTAGTATCTGGGCTTGATCTTTTTGAACAATTGTTTGGTTACCGGGCCAGCTATTTTGTTCCTCCTAATGGACCCTTCAGCTCAAAGCTTGAGACAGTCTGCTTTAATGAAGGAATAAAACTTTTATCAGTTCCTAAATTACAGGTTGAGCCTTTGGCAGCAGGAAGAACAAGGAAAAGAATCCACTGGCTCGGACAGAAAAGCAAAGCCGGATTGACTTATATCACCCGTAATTGTTTCTTTGAGCCCGGCCAGACCGGGCGTGACTGGGTTGATAGTTGTCTGAGTGAAATGTCAACCGTATTCAGATGGCACAAACCTGCTATAATTAGCTCTCACAGGCTTAATTACATCGGTGCTCTTTATACTGAGAACCGTGATAATGGGCTCAGGCAATTAGACTCACTTCTGAAGCAAATTATGAAAACCTGGCCAGATACAGAGTTTATTACATCTGCAGAACTTGGAGAAATTATTAAGAATGAGTAATACTGTTTCCGGGCTCAAAGCAGCTATATCACAGAATTTTGTCAACATCCCGGGTTGGAGGGCCAAAAGAAAAATACTGGTTATTGAGAGCGACGATTGGGGTAGTATCAGGATGCCTTCAAAAGAAGTATATCTAAAATTTGTTGCAAGGGGTTTAGATATTTCAGGAAGTGATTACAACCGGCTTGATACCCTTGAAAGCAATCAGGATATTAGCATGCTTTATGAAGTTCTGGGTTCTGTTAAAGACTCAGCAGGTAAACATCCTGTAATTACAGCAAATTTTGTAGTGGGTAATCCTGATTTTCAAAAGATCAGACAGTCAGATTTCACAGAATATTATTATGAGCTGGTTACAGAAACACTTAAACGATATCCTGAACGTGACAAGGTTGAATCACTCTGGTTGCAGGGCTATTCTGCCGGCATCTTCCATCCCCAGTTCCATGGCCGTGAGCATGTCAATGTTGTCAGGTGGATGGATGCCCTCAGGGCGAGAACACCCGAGATCATGTTCACATTTAACAATGAAACAACCTTCTCGGGGAACGGAGATTATAATTTCATGGAAGTCCTTGATTACAATACTCCTGATGACCTGCTAAAAATGAAGGAAAGTCTGGCAGAGGGTCTGAGACTGTTTGAGAAGATTTTTGGATTCAGGTCAAAGTCGTTTATTCCACCATGCTATACATGGAACAGTGATGTTGAAGAAACGCTGTATGAGAATGGAGTCAAATATATCCAGGGCCTTGTTATTCAGTCAATACCCACAGGATCCTTTGGGAATTACACGAAAAAGTATCACTTCCTTGGAAACAGGAATCACTTCGGTCAATATTTCCTTATCAGAAATGCATTTTTTGAACCATCGCTTTCAAAATTCTCCGATCCTGTGGGTGAGTGCCTGAAGCGCATAAATATTGCTTTCAGGTGGTGGAAACCGGCGGTTATAAGTGCCCACAGGATCAATTTTATAGGTGCACTGGATGGGAAGAACAGAAGGGATAATCTTAAACTGCTTGATGATCTGCTTAAACGCATCATTAAACGATGGCCTGACGTGGAATTTATGACGTCTGATCAGCTGGGGGATCTTATTGCAGAAAGTACAAAATAAAAAGTAAAAAGTAAAAAGTAAAAAGTAAAAAGTACAAAGTAAAAAGTAAAAAGTACAAAGTAAGAAGTGGTTATAGTGAACATGTGAAGATGAAATGAGTAATGAGAAGATAAAAATATTATTAACGGGGGATTTCTGTCCTATTAACAGGATAGAGGATCTGGCTCTGAAGGGGGATTACAAGTCGATATTCAATGATTTTATTGATGTGTTTAAGGATAATGATCTTAATATTGTTGACCTGGAGTGCCCGTTGACAAAATCGGAATCTGCAAGACCAAAAACCGGTCCTCACCAGAAGGCTCATCCTGAGTGTATCAAAATACTTACAAAGGCTAATATTCATCTTGCTGTTATGGCCAATAATCATATTATGGATTATGATGCCAAAGGTGCTCTGGATACGCTGGAATTATGCAATGCAAATGACATTAATACTGTTGGTATTGGTCTTAGTCAAGAACATACCAGGCAGCCTTTTTCTTCAATAATTAAGAATAAAAGAATAGCAATACTGAATTTTGCGGACAATGAGTTCCTGTCCACTCCGGATGGCACATTAAACTGTAATCCACTTAATCCTGTTCAATGCTTTTATGATATAAAGACAGCCAGGCAAAATCATGATTACCTGATTGTTATCTTACATGCCGGGAATGAGTTCTATGAGCTTCCATCACCACGTACAAAAAAGCTATTCAGGTATATTATTGATATCGGCGCAGATGTGATTATTTCTCATCACACGCATGCTTTTTCCGGCTATGAAATATACAGGTCAAAACCAATATTTTATGGCCTGGGAAATTTCATATATGACTGGCCCGGGAAAATTAATTCTCCCTGGAACAAAGGATATGTTGCCAGGCTTCAAATATCAGATAAAACAGAGTTTGAACTTATACCACTCAAGCAAAGCAATGAAAAACCCGGGGTATTTCATCTTGATGCTGAGGAGACGGAGGCTTTTTTAAAGGAAATAAACCGGCTAAATATGATAATTGAGGATAACAGGCAACTTGAGGCTGAGTTCCAAAAATACTGCGATTCAGTATTTCCAATGTATGATGCGTTTATTGAGCCATACTTCGGGAAACACATAACTGCCTTAAGAAAAAGAGGCCTTTTCCCAAAACTATTGTCCAGAAGAAAGCGCTTACTTTTACTTAACATCACACGTTGCGAATCGCACCGGGATGTTCTACTTAGATTGCTTAAACGATATGAATAACTTATTACATTAAATCTCATCTCTTAGCATGTGTGGCATAGCAGGATATATTAACCTTAACTCGAAACCAATCAGGGACACTTCCTGCATCATATCAATGCTGGAAGTTCAGAAGCACCGAGGCCCTGACGATTCAGGTATCAGGGCATTCAGCCTTAAATCAGGGGAGTCTGCTGAACTGGAAATTAACGAGCCAGGAACCATTAAAGGTATTTTCGAGGGAGTATTGGGATTCAACCGGCTTAGCATACTCGATCTTTCATTTAATGGCCATCAGCCGATGGTAAGTCCTGATAAGAAGGTTTTCCTGAACCTTAATGGAGAGATATATAATGCCTTCGATTATAAGAATGAATTAGAGCAGTGGGGTTATAGTTTTAAAAGCACTACAGATACAGAAATAGTACTTGCCTTATATCTTAAGTATGGGTTTGAGGGGATGTTAAAACATCTGAATGGTATGTTTGCGATAGTGGTTGCAGATCTGAGGAAGAATGAAATCTTTATAACCCGTGATCGATTTGGCATAAAGCCCATGTATTATATTTTGACAGATGAAACATTTGCATTTTCATCTGAGCTGAAGAGCTTCAGATATATTGATGATTTCAATTTTAGTCTGGCAGAAGAACAGCTTGATGAATTCCTCCTTTTCCGCAATAATCTCCGTGGAACATTATTCAGGAATATACAATCCCTGGATCCCGGGTACTATCTTTCATATACCCATGGGAAAAGTCTTGTCAGAAAGCGCTTTTTTGATCTTAATAATTATTCCCGTTCCCATGATTTATCCCTTGATATGGGTACTTATGGAGAGAAACTCGAGGGATGGTTAAACAGAAGTGTTAAAAGTCAGCTTATGAGTGATGTAAAGCTGGGTTGCCAGCTTTCAGGAGGCATTGACTCTTCTATCGTAACATGGCTTGCCAACAGGAATAGTGATAAAGGAAAGTTTGAGGCTGTATCAATTATTTTCAACGATTTGAGGTTCAATGAGGAAAAGTTTATTAACAGGGTAAAGGATACACTGGCAATAACTGCACATAAATTTCTGCTTGATTCAGATTATTATCTTGATAATATTGAAAGAGCTACATGGCATCTCGAAGCTCCTATAAATCATCCGAATACTGTTGCCATTTATAAGTTATCACAGCGTGCAAAGGAATATGTTACAGTCCTGCTCAGTGGTGAGGGTGCTGATGAAGTATTCGGTGGTTACGACAGATTTTATAATATCAGTTATCCTTTTAGAAGCAGAAAAATGCTTCATGAGATAAAGAAAAACCTGAAGCATCCCTTTAAACTGGCAGATTACTTTGATCATAAATACCGGGCGGTGATGGCAACAGCGTTCATGACACCAAACCTGGCAAGAAAGCTCTGGAAGGGTTTCAGTGAAAATGGAGCAATAGGTGAGCGCAGATTATTATACGAATCATTATCCGGATCATTATTTGACCGGCAGGTTAAATATGAAATGCATTCCTACCTGCCTGATCTGTTGATCAGACAGGACAAGATGTCAATGGCGCATTCTATTGAGAACAGGGTGCCGTTTCTTGATAATGAGGTGGTTGAAAATGCATTTACCATTCCGGAGAAGTACCTGCTTTTAAGGAAAAGCCCTGAAGGATATAATACTGAGAAATATCTTCTAAAAAAAATGACAGCTGATACTTTTGGTCATGACTTTGCTTTTCGTGATAAGATGGGATTCGGGATTCCATTGAGGGAGTTCTTTCTGAATAATAAATTTGCTGAGTATCTGAATAATAAAATATTACCTGGTATAAGAGAAAGGGGTTTATTCAATTATGAACTTACCTTTGATTGGCTCTCAAATATAAGTAACCTGAAATATTATGAGCTTGAAGCCTTATGGGTAGTTATTTCTTTTGAGATCTGGGCTTCAGTATATTTAGATAGCAGACACTAAATTATGGAGGATTATTATGAAAATTGGAATACATCAGTCTAAGGACTCTTTCAGTGAACGTTGGATAGATTATTGCGAAGAAAAACGAATTCCATGGAAACAAGTAGACTGTTACAGTTATGATATTATACAACAATTAGATGATTGTGATGCATTGATGTGGCACATAAATCAAAATAATCCTAAGGATAAGATATTTGCAAAACAGTTGATCTATTCAGTTGAGGCAGGAGGAAAGAAAGTTTTTCCGGATTTTCATACTTCCTGGCATTTTGATGATAAGGTAGGACAAAAATACCTTCTTGAGGCTATTTGTGCGCCCCTGCCAAAGACATGGGTTTTCTATGATAAGAAGAGGGCTCTTCAGTGGGTTGATGAAACAGAGTTTCCAAAAGTATTCAAATTACGTGGAGGAGGTGGATCACAAAATGTTCGGCTGGTCAGGAATTCTAGAAAAGCTAAAAGAATGATTCATAAGGCCTTCAGATCTGGCTTCCTCGGGTACTACGCTTTAGGCAGCCTGAAGGAGCGCTGGAGAAAATTCCGACTTGGTAAAACAAATTTTTTGGATTTAATTGAGGGGCTTGTTCGGTTTATCATCCCTCCAGCATATGCCCGGATAAAAGGACGAGAAAGGGGCTATATTTATTTTCAGGAGTATATTCCAGACAATGCTTTTGACATACGGATCATTATTATCGGAGACAAGGCATTTGGAATAAAACGAATGATTCGTAAGGATGACTTTAGAGCCTCAGGTAGCGGAATGGTTTTATATGAAAAGGACCATTTTACTGATGAAACAGTTCGCCTGTCATTTAAAATGGCTGAACAATTGAAATTACAAAATGCTGCGTTTGATTTTGTCTTTATTAATGACAAAATCTATGTCCTGGAAGTCAGTTTCGGCTTTATTAAGGAAGTTTATGATCCTTGCACAGGTTACTGGGACAAAGATTTAGTTTGGCATGAGGGTAAATTTAATCCGTGCGAGTGGATGGTGGAGGATATGGTAAAAAGCATAGAAAGTGAAGCCTAAAGAAAGCAGTCTTTAAGCATCTAAAGCAGTTATGGGAAAGAAAAAATTGTGCTTGGTGATACCATCTCTTCAGGCAGGAGGCATGGAACGGGTAATGTCTGAACTTGCAACATATTTTGCTACAAAAAGGGATCTCGACCTTCATTTGGTGCTTTACGGCATCACAAGGGAAATTTTCTATGCGATACCCGACAGTCTGATTATTCATAAGCCTGAGTTCAGGTTCAATAACAGGTGGCGTCTTTACAACACAATAAAGACACTTCTTTATCTGAGGAATACGATAAAAAAGATTAATCCGGAAAGTATAATAAGCTTTGGAGAACTATGGAATAGCTTTGTATTAATTGCCTTATTTGGTCTTAAATTCCCGGTTTATATTTCTGACAGGTGCAGCCCGGAAAAAAAATTCAGTCCCCTCCATACATTTCTCAGAAAATTGTTCTATCCGCGTGCTGAAGGTATAATAGCACAGACAGTTAAAGCTAAAGAAATTTATTCTGCCGAGTTCAAACACAAAAACATAAGGGTAATAGGTAATCCCATTCGGGAGATAGAGGTGAATGATGAAACAGAAAAACAGAATATTGTTCTTATGGTTGGAAGACTTATTAAATCCAAACACCAGGATAAACTGATTAAATTGTTCTTAAATATCCAGTTATCAGGCTGGAAATTAATTATTGTCGGTTATGATCATCTGCAACAGAAGAATTATGAGAACCTGCAGTCTATAATTAAACAAAATAAGGCTGAAAGCAGAGTATTCCTAAAAGGGAAACAGTCTAATGTTGAAAGTTATTATACAAAGAGTAAGATATTTGCATTCACATCCAGCTCCGAAGGATTCCCAAATGCAATAGGTGAAGCAATGTCGGCCGGACTGCCGGTGGTGGCTTTTGACTGTGTTGCCGGTCCATCAGAAATGATAAAAGATAATTATAATGGATTCCTGGTGCCATTATTCGATTATAAACATTTCCAGGAGAAACTTGAATTGCTTATGAAGAATGAAGACTTGAGGGATATATTTGGGAAGAATGCAAGTGAGGACATTAAGCTATTTTCTATTAGCCGCATAGGTGAACAATATTTACAGTTCATCCTGATCAACAATCATTAACTAATAAATAATCAATATAAACCTGTATGAAAATATTAATCACCGGTGGAGCCGGGTTTATCGGATCAGCAGTCGTGCCCGAACTTAAAAAAGAAGGCTACGAAATTTTTGTGCTTGATAACCTCTCGTTTGGTAATCGCAACTTCATAGATATTCCTGATAGCCATTTCTTCCTGGCAGATATCAGGGATATCAGGAAAGTTAAAGAAATTATTACTCAGTTAAAGCCTGAGATAGTTGTGCACCTGGCAGCAATCCATTTTATTCCTTATTGTAACGAGCGTCCTTTCGAAGCATCCGATATCAATATCAGAGGTACCATGAATGTACTGGATGCCTGCAAAAGCCTTCCTTACCTTGAAAAGTTATTCTTTGCGTCAACAGCGGCAGTTTACCCTATTGCTGATGAGGCAGTAAACGAAAACCATGAGTTACTGCCACTCGATATTTATGGGTTGAGCAAACTTACAGGTGAGCATCTGTTCAAAAAGTTCTGGCTTGAAACCGGTATTGATACGATTGTCTGTCGTTTCTTCAATGCATTCGGTCCTAATGAGACCAATCCCCACCTGATACCTGAAATAGAAAAACAGCTGATGGATGGACTGCGGACCATTAAATTGGGCAATCTGACGCCAAAACGTGATTTTATCCATACCTATGATATGGCTACCGCTGTGAGTAAATTATTGAAAATTGAGAAAGTCGGTTACAATATTTTTAATCTGGGACGCGGTATAGAATACTCGGTTGTGGAAATTGTAGAAGCATTTGAGAGGCAATTAAATGATAAGATCAATATTGAAGTTGATCCTGCAAGGGAAAGAAAAGTTGAGAGGCAGCACCTTTTAGCAGATGTGAGCAAGCTGAAAAAAGTAGCCGGCTGGCAACCTGTCCGTAGTATAGACGAGGGTATTAAGAATATGGTTGACAGTTGGAATAAATAATTAAATAAAAAATTAAACAATGGACAACAAAAGACTGAAACTTGGCATAATATTCAATTTCAATTCGCAATGGATGGGAGGGATTATTTATGTTATTAACCTGGTTAAAACACTTAATCATCTTGAAGATAAAGATAAACCTGAGATATTTCTTTTCTACCAGCCTGATCTTAGTAAATTCCTTGAAGAATTTAAATATCCTTATATTAATCTGATTAAATGGCCTTTCCCGTCAGTAATCCGGGGTAACTTAAAATCCTGGCTCCTTAGAAAGAATGTTTTTTACGATGGCTTAATCAGAAAATATAATTTGGACGCTGTTTATCCTGCAAAGAATTTTCCTGTGAAGAACAAAACCCATGCAAAGCTTATAGCATGGTACGCAGATCTGCAACATAAGTATTACCCGGAGTTTTTCTCACGGATGACAATTCTCCATAGAAATATACGTTTGTATTTCATGCTGCGAAATGCCAGTGACCTGATAGTTTCCAGCCAGGCAGTAAAAGACGATTTTCACAAATTCTATAAATTAAGAAAAGATCTAAAATTACATGTCTTTCATTTTACTTCTATAAATGATGATTATCTGGATCTTAACATCAATGACCTGAGGAAAAAATACGAGCTGCCAGAGAAATATTACCTGGTATCAAATCAATTTCATAAACATAAAAACCATAAAGTACTTTTACTTGCACTTGCAAAACTAAAAGAAATGGGGATCAAAAAGCACTTTGCTATTACCGGTAAGTTTCCAAAAGCTTCCGACTCTCCTTATTTAGCTGAGCTTTACAGGATAATAGAGGAGAATAAACTTCAGGATCAGATAAGCCTGCTGGGCATTATTCCAAGAGGGGACCAGATAAAAATTATGGAACATGCCCAGGCAGTCCTGCAGCCCAGCTTATTTGAAGGCTGGAGTACGGTAATCGAGGATGCTATTTCGCTACAGGTTCCTGTTATAGCTTCCAACCTGCCGGTAAACATTGAGCAACTGAAAGAAAACGGAGTATATTTTGATCCAAATGACGATGAAGAATTAGCTTCTATTCTAAGCAATTATCCTGATCGGGATATGAGTGAAAAACCATATGAAGATTACTCCAGGCGTATAAAGGAATCTGCAGAACTGTTGATAAATGTATTCCGTTAGATAATTGAAATATTATTAAGTGGTTTATATAAATTACTGATTTTAAACTTATTCAAATCCTGAGTACGCTCACTTGAATAATAAAATGGTAAGCAAATGCCTGAGTTAAGAATAAGCATTGTAACAATTTGCTATAACAATGCAAAAGATATACGATCAACTATTGAATCTGTAATAAATCAGACTTACAGCAACATTGAGTATATTATTATTGATGGTCAGTCAACTGATAATTCACTGAATATCATTAAGGAGTACGAGGACTATTTAGCTAAGTTTATTTCAGAACCTGATAAGAACCTTTATGACGCAATAAATAAAGGGATGAAACTGGCAACAGGTGATATAGTCGGACTTATTCATGCCGGTGACAGGCTTTTTGATTCAAAAGTAGTTCAGAAAATCGCGGATCATTTCAATAACAATGATATAGATATAATGTATGGGAACAGTATTCTGGTAAATGGTGAAGATATTCCGGTAAGAGTTAATAAAAGTCCTGAGTATAAAAGATCCCTTTCTAAAAGGGGCTGGATGCCTTCACACCAGAGTATTTATATTAAGAGAAATTTGTTGGATAAGATAGGTTACTACAACCTGGATTTACATCCAAGTTCTGATTATGAGTTTTTCTTAAGGTATTTCTATTTTAATAATTTTAAAATTAAGCGGTTAAATGAGTTTATTTTAAGATTCTCAATGGGTGGCAGAAGCACAAAAAATTATTTGAATAACCTGCGCGGACAAAAACAGCATATTCAGTGTTGGGAAGTCAATGGTGAAAAACCGCCTTTCTATCTTGTACCATTGAAACTGCTGAGAAAATCCAGACAATTCATAATAGCAGCCATTTATCGAATTACAGGAAGATATTGAACTTATTATATTTACGAAATGGATCCTATTATCAGGCTTGCAACAGACGGTGATAAAGAAAGTGTTTTAGAGCTATTAAATTACGTATTTACTCAGCAGCAACGGACTACATTTAGACGAGACAGCAAATACTGGAAGTGGAAGTATCAGGACAATCCTTTTGGAAACTCAGTATTAACTGTTGCTGAAGTGAATAACAGAATCATTGGTGTGGATATCTTATTGCCATGGGAATTTAAGGTAAGAGGTTCAGTTATTAGTGCATTACAGCCATGTGAATCTGCTGTACATCCCGATTACAGAGGGAAAGGGGTTTTTACTAAGATGAGAATTCACGGGGTGGAAAATGCCCGGAAACAGGATGTCAGGTTAATATTTAATTTCCCTAACAAAAATAGTCTGTTTACTAATTTATCTTTGGGCTGGCATTACCTTGGTAAAATTATATGGTGGGTAAAAATCTTAAAGCCGGCTAATGTTATCACCGGGATAATATCAACTGGAAAAGCAGAACCAGTAGAAATTGATAATAAATATAGTATCGATTCTTATCATATTAACCAGGTTGCCCAAAGATATGTAAGTTTTGACGGATTGCTCAAATCCAACAGGATATCCGGTTTTCATGAATGGCGGTATGTAATGCATCCGAATCGATCTTATGGCATGGTTCATTTAGAAAAAGACGGGGATAATACAATAGTAATATTCACGGTTAATCAAAATGGGAGAAACCGTGAAATGATAATAGTAGATCTTATTGGATCAACTGAAAACACAGTTCCGGTTCTAAAAATGGTTCTAGACGCTGGCAGGCAAATGAATGTTGGCTTTGTTGCAATTATGAATAATATAAGATTCGGGACCAATGAATTGTGGAAATTAGGATTCTTTAAAAGGAAACTGAAAAATATGGTCGTTCTTCCTCTGGATTTGAGCCTGGAAGGTATTATTAAGAGTTATGCCAGCTGGAGTTTAATGGCTGGTATGCATGATTCTATTTAGTTGATTCTTCCTCTTATCAGAAGCAAATCATTTTTTCTTAAACGGATGAATTTCAGATTTATGAACAGCCCATCTTTTGAATCAATTCCGAATAATATTGATACATTGACATACTCTGCATTATCAATAGACGTAGAAGATGGTGTAAATATCTTGATGCGTGATTTGTTTAACATTGATATATCCCCAACCCCCAGGGTCATTGATAACGTTAATATATTACTCGACCTATTCAGTGAGAATAAAATAAGGGCCACTTTTTTTATTTTAGGTGAAATAGCATCTGCTTATCCGTCTTTAGTCAGGACTATCGCATCATATGGCCATGAGATAGGTATTCATGGATATTATCATGATCAGTTTTTTAAGTTTACTCCTGATCAGGCCAGGGAGGATATATATAGAGCCAAAGCGCTAATTGAAGACGTTACGGGAGAGAGGATTTATGGCTTCCGTGCACCTGCGTTTTCTATTGTTGAGAATACCAGTTGGGGGCTGGATGTAATATCAGAATTAGGGTTTAAGTATGATAGCAGTATAGTTCCTGCAAAGGGCAGCCGTTATGGTTGGCCTAGATTCAGCAAAGAAATACACCGTTTGGAGTTGAAAAGTGGTGGTTCCCTGATAGAAGTACCTTTATCTGTTATTAATTTCTTAGGCAGAACTATTCCGGCATGTGGAGGAGGTTATTTGAGGTATTTCCCTTATAACTTTACCCGGAAAGCATTCCTGGCAATTCAGAAGCACAGACCCGTGATAGTATATCTTCATCCATACGAACTTGATACAGACAAGTATCCTGATTATTTTTATGAAGCAATGGCTTCCCTGAGTCTGGCAAGGAGAATTCCTTTATTCTTCTATCGTGTTAATAAAGGTACTGTTAAAAGAAAGCTTGGGCTCCTTATCAAAGAATTTCCTTTTAAACCCATAATTAATATAATAAATGATTATGAAAAGCGCTCTAATATACCTGTCAGATCTTTGTGACATAAATCCTTTGACAGAATAGATCTTTTCATAATTCAAAAACCTGGATTTAATAACCGCAAATCCAAATTCCATTTAAATTACATGAAAGAAACTGCAAATAAGATTAATATTTTCTGGACTGGTGGACTTGATTCAACTTTCAGGTTGATACAATTACTTACAACTACAACAGGCCTGGTTCAACCGCACTATATAGTAAGACACGAGGATTCTACAGGTATTGAAATCAATACCATGATTCAAATAAGAAGAACACTTGTTAGACAATATCCGGAAGTAAGGTCAAGATTTCTGCCCACCATTTATACCAATGAAGACCTCATTCCTGGATTTAAAGATATAGATGAACAAATTGAAGAATTAAAAAAAGCAGGAAAAGTAGCTGAACAATATCAGATAATGTCAAATTATTGCAGGGAATTTAACATTAATAAAATTGAAGTAGCTTTGA
>Ga0114922_10002338_pt1 | contig 17752 bp, 13 predicted proteins | sample AartaG_FD_100975 | JGI IMG/M metagenome (GOLD analysis project Ga0114922, IMG submission 100975) | Deep subsurface microbial communities from Aarhus Bay to uncover new lineages of life (NeLLi) - Aarhus_00045 metaG | ecosystem: Environmental > Aquatic > Marine > Oceanic > Sediment | place...
CGCAATGACATGCTCGATCAGATCTGGGGCCTGGAAGCCTGCTCGACTAACCGCACGGTGGACAACCACATCGTAAGCCTGCGGCGTAAAATCGAAGACGACGCCAAGAACCCCAAACACATCCTGACAGTCCACAGCATCGGCTACAAGTTCGTGCCGTAGGGGTTCCCAGCGCTGCCTACGGGCAGTTCGCCTGCGCGCACCATTCGGGGCACTCGTCGATACAGACTTCGCGAGGTCCCGACTGATCAGCCCAACTCGCTTTGGCCTTGCCCCGGGCGCTGAGGAACACCGCCAGAGTGTCTTCGCCGTTGTTTGTCAAATGGAGAACCGTCCCCTGGACCATTCGCGTTCTGATCTTAGCCCTCAACCTCCCGCCGGCACCGCATTTGGCTTTGATGCTTCGCACCCGCGAACACGCGTAGGGCGTGGCCACAAAACCACGATATTGCCCCCGGATGAAGCCACCTCCGACGATCTGGCCCACGTCATTGATGTCCCGCGCACTGAGTGACCTCCATTCCACATTGGGCGCCAGCAGATCGTAGAGGTCTTTCATCTGACCGTCTTCCCACAGGAACGGTCGGCCCGCGCCGTGCTCATCCTCGGAAAACCCGACGATCTGACCCCGGTGATTGATCCCGAAAGCCCCGCTACGGTCTCCGCCTTCGAATGTGCCCAGGTTGATCATCTTGCCCCTCTTCCACAGAAAGGCACGATCTTCGCCCTGGTCATTTTCCGCCATACCGACGACCCACCCGCGGTCGTTCACTGCTTGCGGACTGGTGTCTTTCCCGCCGAGAGACCCGATGTCTTCGATTCTGCCGTTGAACCATACCACAGGAAACCGCTGCCTGTCGGCCAGGCCTTCACCGACAATATGACCCGCGTTGCCGATCCCGTCGGCGTGACTGGAGGTCCACCCTGGTCGGCGATCGAGCATGGACATGACCCCGTTTTCCCAGAGATAAGCCCACCCCCCTTCGCTTTCCGTCTCGGCTCGCCCGACAACCTGCCCTCGATTATTGACTCCTACGGCGCCGGCCCACGAACCTCCGAGCGTCCCGAGGTCGGTCATGACGCCGTCTTGCCACAAGAATGCTCTTAGACTCTTGTCCCGTGTCGACGTGCCCACGACCTGCCCGGGATCGTTGATGTCGGCCCCGCCGGCGCGCGGAAGCCCGGGAAGCGTTCCGACATCGATCACCCGACCTTCGTCCCACATCACGGCGTGCTCATGATAGTACCCCCGACCGTTATCTGAGAAACCGGAAACCTGCCCCTTGCCGTTGATCGCCAGCGCACCGGCGCGACGACCCCATCGTAGTGTGCCCAATTCCGCAATTGAGTAGGTCTGCCCCGGTGCCGACGGTGCGACCGAATGAGAGAGCGATACGATCACCGCCAACGTTAGACTTCGTCCGCCAAGACCATACCAGCACATGATAATTCTCCTTTCAAAGTGGAGTGAAACATGTCTTCAACACTTCCCTGAAGACATCTGCATCAAGTCGATCAGACTCATGTCGCCGTCTGCGTAGACTCCCGCAAAGACCACCAAGACACAAGAACCGTCCTACGGACACTCCAGCGATGGCCCGCACAGGCCCCAGCACTCGGCTACGCAGACTGCGTGGATGTCGGGGTGGACATCCCATTTCACCTTGGCCCGTCCCTTCCCATCGATGACCACGGGCTTGCATCCCCAGAAGTTGTTCATAAGCGTCAGCGACGCACCGGCGGGCAACGACGTACTCAGTGTCGCGCTTAGCCGTCCGTTCTTGCCACATCGGCTCTTGACTTCCAGGATGTCATCGCAAGAGAACGGCGTGAGAAGGAAGGCCCGCGTCCTGCGCACGCCGTAGTGTTCGACATACCCGATTCCCACGATCTCCCCGTTGTCGTTGATCCCTCTTCCCCCATGCAATAGGTTCATCACAGAGCATGGATGAAGATACTCATTCAAGTTGTCCATGACGTTGGCGCGGTATACGAACGCAGCGCCTGGGCCTTTGTCGTACGGCTCGACATCAGCGTGGCCCACGACTTGCCCTGCAGCGTTGACCCCCTCGCCATAGCTGTCATCGCCGCCGAGCGTCCCAAGATCTTGAAAGACGCCGTCGTCCCACAGAAAGGCACGTACCTTACTGTCACGGTTCCACGACCATCCCGTGATCAAGCCGGACTGGCTGATAGCGAGGGCTCTGCTTCCCCAGCTCTCACCCCCGGGTAAAGTGCCCAGATTTCGGATCCGCCCTTCTTCCCAGAGGACGGCGCGATCCCTCCCCACATCGGTAGAGAAGACCCATCCAACGATCTGTGAGGAGTTGTTGATGGCCAGAGCGTACGTCGATATACCGCCTGGCAGGGTCGGTAGTTCCTCCAACTTGCCGTTTTCCCAGACAAAAGCGCGATGCAGTCCGCCTTCCATTTGGGCTTCGCCCACGACCTGCCCGTGATCGTTCACTCCCTTGGCCTCACTCCGAATCGAACCGGGCAAGACGTCAATCTCGGTCAACTCACCATCTTTCCAGAGGAAAGGATGAACGCCGTCCGGCGTCTCGAACCAGCCTGCCACGTGGCCGGCGTCGCTGATCGCCGTCGCGGCGCTCGCTACATCGTTCGGAAGACCCCGTAACTCACTGATCTCACCGTTATCCCAGAGCACGGCGCGAGATTCGCCTTCCAGGTTATTACTACGCCCAACAGCCTGGCCGGTGTTGTTGATCGCGGCGACAAAGGTATACTCCCCGCCTAGCGTTTCGAGATCGGTGATTACATATCCTGGTTGAGCCGACGCTGCTGCCGCGATTGAAAGCAACGCGGCAACCAAGACGTTATTTCTCTGTGCGATAGTGTTCATTTGATTATCTCCTGGTTCATGTATGAACTATGTAAAACCAAGCCCTGATCAAGGTGTTGTGTTCGTGATCTAATCACATTCCACCGTCCTGCACCGATCCGGGCATTCCGCTACACAGATACGAGCAGACTCGGATTGCTCCTTCCAGCGCACCTTACCCTTTCCGCCTGGCCCGATGACCAGGGAGCGGCAGTCAAACCCGTCGTTTGTCAGATTGATGAGAGTCCCGGGCGGAAGTTGCCCCTTCAGGACCGCTATGATCTGACGTTTCTTCGGGTTACACCGCACTTTCAGTCGATCAACGTCGTCGCAGGATAAGGGTGTGAGCAAGAAACCGCGATCGAATTCGACGCCGTACCGCCGCATCCCTGCCAGGCCCACGATCTGTCCGGCCTCGTTGACATCATTGGCGAAAAGCAACACGTCGAGTGGGGTGCAGGGATGGAGAAAATCGTTCAAATCGGTGATATCTTCGCCATCCCATCGAGCCGCGTGGTACTCGTCACCGCTCACCTTTGCGCTCCCGACGATCACGCCCGACTCATTGATCGCGCGGGCCGAACTGTAGCCGTCAATGGCTCCCAGGTCGCGCATCTGCCCATTCTCCCAGACAAATGCGTGCGTCTCGCCACCTTCCACCTCGGACCAGCCAACGATTTGCTCTCGGTTATTGATGTCATATGCGCCGCTCTCAACGCCGCCGAGCGTGCCTAAATCAGACATCTGACCGTCCTGCCACAGGAATGCGTGCCAGTCGCGGCGCTCATTAAACGCCGAATACCCCACAACTTGGCCTGCTTCATTGATGCTCCCCGGGTGACTGCAACACCCACCCAGCGTCCCGAGATCCTCCATAGCACCGTCTCGCCAGAGGAACACACGGGACTTCTCATCCGCGTTGTACGACCGGCCGACCACCCAGGCGCTGTTGTTGACGCTCACGGCTACACTCTGGCTGCCGCCCAGTGTACCCAGGTCTTTCATGACGCCGTCTATCCAGAGGAAGGCGTGATTGTAAGACTCAGGCGTGTCAGCCCCCCCCACGACGTACCCCAGTTCGTTGATACCCCATCCCAGGCTACGATACCCCCCGGGCAGCGTGCCAAGGTCTTCTTTGCGATCCCCTTCCGCACGGCGGTAGGCCCGCGCGTCGCGAACGAGGTTTTCCGCCCAGCCGACGACTTGGCTCCGGTCGTTGATACCTTTGGCGTCGCTCGTCAGGCCGCCAAGCGTGCCGAGGTCGGTCACGGTGTAGGCCTGCTGGCCCGCGACCGGCATTGCGGTGAAGCACAGTAGGCAAAGACCTCCCGGAACGCCTCCCAACTTGGCTGTCACACCTCCCAACTTGGCACTGACGTATGAAACCATCATGGCTTTCTCCTTTGGCAGGAGTGGGCTCACGTCGCGGCAAAACCGGATACCAGCGCGAGCCCCCCCTGCCATCCAAATCATCACCGCGCACGGCGCGCGGTCCTCCATCAGGTAAGTCCCGGCTGCGGGTGATTTCTTACACGCAATCCAAAAAAAATCTCAAAAAAATGCAAAATAAAGTGTGAGGAAGTGTTTGTTACTGCGGATTGAAGTACGGAGCATCATTTTTGGCGCTTCGGCAGGAATTGGCGAGTTCCCGGGGATCCTCGAAGCTTTCGGGCCCGCATCCGGGCCGCCCTGCGACGCTCCGGCGGTGGGGCCGGCGTCTCGAAAATCGTCCAGATCGGCAACGTCACTGCCGACCTGATCACCGGCAAGGTCGAAAAAGGCGACCGGACCTACACGATGGGGCACTTCGAGATCGAGATTCTCAAGATGCTTCTGGAGCACGCCGAGCAGCCGGTGGAGCGCAATGACATGCTCGATCAGATATGGGGCCTGGAAGCCTGCTCGACTAACCGCACGGTGGACAACCACATCGTGAGCCGGCGGCGTAAAATCGAAGACGACGCCAAGAACCCCAAACACATCCTGACAGTCCACAGCATCGGCTACAAGTTCGTGCCGTAGGGGTCAACCGGCAGCCCCCCCCGCTCGCCGTCCCTGCGGGCCGACGAAAAGAGATGGGGGGCGCCCCCCCGGGGCCGTTGCCACACACGGGTCACGTGTGAATCAGCACTCGCAGTCAAAGCCCTTGTGCTTGCCGCAAACCATGACGCCGTTGGGGCCACACGGCGGGACGTTGTTACCCTTGAACCTGAACTTCACCTTGCCGTTGGACTTGACCTTTCTTGTGAGGTGCTGGCCCGTGTCGAGAGTGGCGGTGCAGTCCCGACGCGGGGTGGCCTTTTTAGCCACGACGATGACTTTCTCCACCTTGGCGCTCTTGGTGTTGCACTTGGCCTTTTTGATCTTTACCTTGCCGTTACAGCCACTCTCGCACTCGTCGGGGACGCCGTTGCCGTTGGCATCTTCGCTGGTGCCTTCGACGATGTCGCACACGTCCAACACGTCGTTGCAGTTGCAGTCGGACAAGCCGCGGAAGATGTACGCCGAGCCGGACTGTGATCCGTGGTCGTCGTTGCTGAGCACCCCGAGCAGGGCCGTGTCGCCGCTGATGGAGATATTGCGGCCGAAGAAGTCAAGAGTCTCGCCGTCGGAGGCGGTCAGCTTGGCGGCCTCGATCCAGGTGGTGCCGTCGAACCAATACAGGTAGGCCGACCCGGCGTTGCGTCCCACATCATCGTCCTGCTGCACGCCGATCCCGGCCACGTCACCGCAGATGGCGACCGCTTCGCCGAAATGGTCATCGGCGGCCGGGGCGGGGTTGGAGAACTTGGCCACTTGGCCCCAGTTGTCCGGCCCGCCGTGGTTGCGATCGAAGATGTACGCCGATCCGGAGTCCCCTGCCCCCTCGTCGTCTCGAAACGCTCCGACGAGGGCCACGTCTTTGCTGATGGAAACCGCAGCGCCGAACCAGTCATCGCCCCCGGGATCGGAGGCGTTGAGCTTGGTCACCTCGCCCCAGTTGTCCGGCCCGCCATAGTTGCGCTGGAAGATGTACGCCGAGCCGGCGTTGGGTGCTCCATCGTCGTCGGCAAAGGCCCCGATCACGGCCACATCGGCGCTAAGGGATACCGCATAGCCGAACCGGTCGACGGCTGCGGCATCGGAGGCGGTGAGCTTTTTCACCTGGCCCCAGTTATTCTGGCCGCCATGGTTGCGCTCGAAGATGTACGCCGAGCCGGACTGTGATCCTGCATCGTCGTTCCCATCCGCGCCGATCACGACCATGTCGCCGCTGATAGATAAAGAGGTGCCGAACCGGTCGTCCGCCGCGCCGTCGGAGGCGGTGAGCTTTTTCACCTCGCCCCAGTTGTCCGGTCCGCCGTGGTCGCGCTGGAAGACGTACGCCGAGCCGCGGGAGTTGTCGTCCTTGGCCACACCGACCACGATCACGTCGCCACCGATGGTAACGGAACTGCCGAAGCCGTCACCATCCCCGGGGTCGGAGGCAGTAAGTTTGGTAACCTCGATCCAGGTTGTCCCGTCGAATCGGTAGACGTACGCCGCCCCGGCCTCCGATCCCGCGTCGTCGTTCCCAAACGCCCCGATCACAGCCAAGTCGCCGCTGATGGAGGCAGAACAACCGAAGTAGTCCCCCTCCTTGGCGTCACTAGCCGTAAGCATGAGCAATTCGTTCGCGTGGCACTGCCCGCGGGCGACGTCGACGCCTCCGGCGAGCACAAGCACTGCGCTGGTTAGCGCCACCAGGCATCCGACCTTGCGGGGCTTTCTTGCGTCTGGTGTGACAGCCCGACGATTGCTGCACTTCCTGCTCTGTCGTCCTTCTTGTTTGGAGCGCTTCATACTCAGTCCTCCTCCTCGGTTGGAATGGCACGCTGGGCCTGCCGGCGGGGCCGCTGATGCCTTATAACCCGGATTGTCCCATTTGCCGGACTTTTGACCATCATTCTACCAAAACGCGCTGCTCCCTTGCAAGCGAGCACCGTAAGCACCGCCCTTAACCCTTCCTCCTCACCGGCTGATCCCGTGCATTCGGCCCCCTCGGACGGGTGGCCGGGATAGCTTGGGTGGCATGGGCAGGCGCAGCCTGCCCGTGCTTTGTCCCGTAGATGAAGTGGGTGGCGCCGGGTGCGCTACCTTCTCTGAGAGTGGGGCCAGGGAGAAGGCGCGATGGCCGACGTCGGAACGTGGATCATCGCATCCACCACCGCGAAACGAGGTGGGGGGCGCCCCCCCGGGGCCGTTGCCACACACGGGTCACGTGCGAATCAGCACTCGCAGTTGAAGTCCTTGTGCTCGTCGCAGACGGTGACGCGGTGCCGCCCGGGCGGTTGTCCAGGGCCGCCCAATCGCCCGCCAAAAGTGTCATGCACTGGCATCAAACCAGAAAAGAAAGAAACATCAGCCCGACCGGTTGAGATGGTGGGCGGAGTCGGGTATACTGTGTTTTAGTAGGGCATACGAGCGCGCTGGGGCCTGCGCGACTCCGGCGTCCCGTCCGGGCCGGTCTAGGAAATCGTGATCGATCGCCGTTGTTTGTCCGCAGACGGCTTGGCTGTGGTTTTGAGGAGGCCAGCGATGCGGAACCGGGTGTGTGGCTTTCGTCCGCCTATGCCGTGCGGGGCGATCTTGTGCCCGCGCCGCCAGGGGCGTTCGACCGGTCGCTTGCCCTCCCGGGTGGCATCGGCCGCCCAGTCGCAACACGCTGACGATCGGGGGGACAGGCGGCGAGGTCATCCTGACAAGGGGAGCCATCATCAAGACGCAGGCGTGCCCCTAACCGGGGTTTGTGGGACAGGCGTCCGGGCCCACGTCGGCCCGGGCGCCGTCCCTTCCGTGTTGAGCGAATCGTGCAAGGGACCCGTCACCGTCGGGTCGCTGTTTGGGAGAGTGTGGTCATGCGAATCGGATTGGTTGCGGCTGTATCGATCTGGACAGCCGGTGCAGTTTTCCTGACGGCCCGGCCGGTCCTCGGGCAGGTCAACCTACCCGAGGGTTTCGAGATCGTCGAGTTCGTGGTGTCGGAGCATTATACGGATATTCCATCGATTAACGAGTGTGGTCAGATCGTTTTCGGCAAGCGCCTCGGCTCGTCGTGGCGTGACGCGGAAATCTTCCTGTATGACAACGGGGACATCGTTCGCATCACCAACAACCGGGACCGCGACGTTTTACCCCGGATCAATGATAACGGTACGATCGTTTGGTTTCGGGGCCATGGGGATGAGGCTATCACACAGGTGATCCTATACCAGAATGGCCAAGAACGGGTCATCGACGATTTCAAGCCTGATATCGGGTCGGGATCGATCAACGGTCCGGGCCACCTCGCCTGGTCGCGGTTCCGCGCTAGCCCTTGCCCCCTGGCGCAGGACATCATGTTCTGGGACGGAGTGGAGATCACGCGGATCACACCCAAGGACCACTACAACGACCAAATGCCCGAGCTCAACGACGACGACTGGATCGTCTGGGGGCATAGCTACAACTGTGTCCGTCCGTGGGAGGGAGACATCCGCCTCTATCGGGCAGGGGAGACGATTGTTCTTCCATCCAATACCAAGCAGCCCCAGGTCTCAAGCATCAACAACCTGGGTCAGATTGCCTGGAGCGCGAGCGGAACGATAGAGTTCTGGGAGGACGGGCAGACCAGGGTCCTGATCGACTGGGGATCCAACCCGCGCCTGAACAACCTCGGGGACGTCTATTTCCTTCGGTTCTACGACGAGAACCGGTCGTGGGACGCGTGGTTATATCGCGTTTCCAAGGGGGAGCCGAGGTTCTACCGACTGACGGATGAGGACCCGTGGAATACGGCCGGGGACATCAACGACTTCGCCGAGGTCGCGTGGCACTGGATGGAGAGCCCGCACAACTGGGCCGGCGGTGTTCGCTTCATGCGGCGCATTCGGACCGGTGACTCTGAATTCGACGGGGATATCGACCTGATGGACTACAAGATTTTTGCCGGCTGCATGACCGGGCCGGGGCGGGTCGACCGACTGTGCGACTGCCGGTTCCTGGATATCGATCACGACGGTGACGTGGACCTGGCCGATTTCGCTCGGTTTCAGAATGCGTTTACAGGGTCTTGAATCGGAGAACCGCCATGCGACATATTCTGCTGTTGATGTTCGTCGTCGGGGTGTGCTGCTCGCGCGCCCTCGGGCAGGTCAATCTGCCGGAAGGCTTCGAGATCGTCGAGTTCGCGTTTTCGGAGAAGCAGAGCAGCAGCCCGGGGCTGAACGATTGCGGGCAGATCGTCTACCACAAGGGTGGGGCGACCCATCCCGAGACGGAGATTTTTCTCTACGACAATGGGCGCATTACCCAGCTCACCCGCAACAACGTCTCCGACGCCTTCCCCGATATCAACGACGCGGGGACGATCGTCTGGCTGCAGGACGACGACGGGATGGCAGGTACGATCATGGTGCTGCGCGACGGGGAGATCACCGAACTTGGTAGGGGGAGCTCTACGGAGATCAACAACCGGGAGCACGTCGCCTGGAGCCACTTCTGGGGGAAAACCTGCCGGGCCGAGTCCGACATCTACCTTTACAAACGTCGTCGCCCGCGCCTGATCTACAGCGACGGGTTCTCCAATCAGGGTGCCCGGATCAATGACCACGACCAGATCGTCTGGACGTGGAAGGATTCCTGCGCCGTCCCTTACATAAGTGACATCCTGCTTTATTCCGACGGACGTGTCATTAAGGTCAGTAATCAGGGGCGGCAGAACGTGGATCCGCATATCAATAACCCCGGGGTGGTGGGGTGGATGCTCGACCATGAAATCTACCTGTGGGAGAACGGTGAAACGCGCAAGGTGATCACGGGACGCCCGTGCGGCTGGCCCAGTCTGAACGACCACGGGGATATCTTCTTTTGGCGTTGGTACGACGAGAGGAAAACATTTGACGTGTGGTTGTACCGGGTGTCCAGGGGAGACCCTACATTCCACCGTCTCACTGACGATCCGCAGGAGGACGGACTGGGGAATATCAACAACCTTGGTGAGGCGGCGTGGTGGTGGGCGATCGACCTAAAAAAGGGCCCTGACGGGGGGATCCGTTTCGTGCGCCGGGTACGCACAGGAGATTCCGAATTCGACGGAGACATTGACCTTGTCGACTACGGGTGGCTTGCGGACTGCATGACCGGTCCCGGACGCGTGGACCGCCTCTGTGACTGCCGCTTTTTGGACATCGATCACGACGGTGACGTGGACCTTGCCGATTTCGCTCGGTTTCAGAATGCGTTTACAGGAGATTGATCCGAGCCGCGTGGCTTTAGCCCGCGCGATGTTTCGTCGTGAGACGATGGTCGTGTTGGGACGTTCGCGCAAGCTGAAGCTTGCAGCTCGGGACATGAGTTTTTCGTAAGGAACGTGTGACGGCGTAACTGCCGTCGGTTTCAAGGAGATTGATTATGAGATGGATGTGGATTATTTTGTTGGTCGGCGCTCTGGTTTGCCTGGCAGCACCGGACGCAGCGATGGCACAGGTTGACAACGTCTTCCAGGCAAACACCACCGGGAGGTGGACCAGGGACAGCCTCTGGAGCCGGGGGCACGAACCGGAAGCCGACGAACACGCGATCATTCCGGGAACGAGTACGTGCAGAATTCCCGAGGACTACGAGGACGCGGTGGCCCAGAAGATCACCGTCCAGGGAGGCGAAGCCGGGAACCTGGTGATGAAGCAGAGCTCCGCCTTGGACGTCGGCGAGGACATCACGGTCGAGGACGACGCGGAGTTGACGATGGAGAAGTGGTCCGAACTGACCGTCGGCGACGATATCAAGCTGGAGGAAGGGGCCGAAATGGTGATGGAGGATAATTGCGACGCTGACGTCCGGTTCATCACCGTCGAAGACGATGCCGCCTTGTTCGTACAAGACTGCTCGGAGCTGACGCTGGGGGAGGACGATCCGCCCAACACCTCGACCGTCCTGGGGCTGCTGGAGATCGGCGGGCCGGGCGCGAACGATGGAGCAAAGCTCTTCATCGCGGGGGATCACACCATCCAAGGCCCCGGGGGTGAAATCTTCGTGTACGGGGACAGTTGCGTGGACCCCGCGCCGGGCGAGGATCCGACGCTGACGCTAGCATCAGAGTGCATCGGCTACCAGAGCCCGGACTGTGCGGTGCTCATGCACGGGGGCGGATGTATCAAGGTCCGCCTGGACAACGACGCCATCGTGCGGGCTGATCTGTCGTCAGGAACCAAGATGTGGCTGCATGTCAAGCCCAAAGAGGGCTCGGGCTTGTGGTCGGCCCAGGGGAATGGAGAGTTGTGGGTGAGCATCGACCTGAAGGGTTCGGCTGACTGGCTGCTCAGCGACGTGGGGGAGGATCCTGAGCCCCAGATTGTAATCAACCACTGCCTGTGGGAATTGACGGGCAGCGTGCTGATCAAGGCGGGCAGGTTCCACCTCGGCGACAGATTCTGCACCACCGGCGACATCACCTGGGACTCCACCAACTACGAGTCGACTATTATTGGAAGCCCAGTGCGTACATCCATCTTCGGCGGGGTTTGCGATGGTACAATGTGTCCTCCGTAGTCACAAACTTCGTGACCGGGACGGCCGACGGGGAAGACGGGACGGGTCCGCGCCTATGCGGACCCCTCCCCCAGGCGGCCTCTTTCAAGCCGGCTGACCACCACCGCTCCGACCGCGTCGCCCAGGACGTTCGTAGATGTGCGGAACATGTCGAGGAACGCATCAACCGCGAAGATAAGCGGGATGTAATAGATCGGCAGGTGGACCGCGCTTGCCACAAGCACCATCGTTACCAATCCCGCATCCGGAACCGCCGCCGCCCCCACCGAGGCCAGCACGGCGGTGACGAAGATCAAGAACGTCGTTATCGCGGTCATGGTGATCGTCACGTCGTCCAGCCCGCCGTAGATTTGGATCAGGAAGATCACGGCCACACCCTCGTACAGCGCGGTGCCGTCCATGTTCATCGTCGCACCCAGCGGCAGCGAGAAGTTGGCGACCTTCGGCGAGGCTTTCAGCTTCTCGGTCACGTTTGCGATGGTGACCGGGAGGGTGGCTGCGCTGGAACGCGTCGTGAACGCGATCATCCAGGCTTCTCGGATGCCCCGCCAGAGCCGACGCGGCCCCACCCCGCCGATAGCGCCCGCGATGGCGAACAGCACCACCAGATGCACGAGGATGCCGCCGATGACGGTCATGCAGTACCATCCCAGGGTCTCGAATATCTCAGGCCCGTTCTGGGCGACCATCTTGGCCATGATGCACCCGATGGCGAACGGTGCGATCGACATCAGCCAGTGCGTCACCTTCATGATGACCGCGTTGAGCGCGTGGAAGAAGGAAATAACGCCTCCGGCCTTGTCGGTGCCGACTACGGTGCAGGCAATCCCCAAAAGCAAGGCGAAGAAAATAATACCCAGCGAGTTCGGCGGAACTGATGCCACCGAAGTGAAGGGGTTCATCAGCAAAGGCCGCACGATATCGTCCTTGAAGATGTCGCCTGCGTTACGGTCCTTGGCCCCGGCAAGTTTGCTGAAGCGAGCGGCGTCGTGCCCTCGCCCGGCTTGCTCGCCCTCCTGCTCAGACAGCCAGGCGAGATACTCGACGGTGGCGCCGCTGTGGTCGAGAGCCTCTTGCCCCGTGTTCGCCTCGAAGGCCAGGCGGTGACGATCCAGGTCTGCCTGGCGATTCGCGCGCACGGCCTGTGAGGCGGTCTTTTTGCCGGGCTGGATCGTCAGCACGAAGGCCAACCCGATGACCACCGCAATCGTCGTCGTGCAGATGTAGTAAACGAGCGTTTTCCACCCGATGGCGCCCAATTCGCTCATATTCGGCAAGCTGGTCACGCCCGCGACGATGCTGGCCAGGATCAGCGGCGCGATGATCATTTTCAGCGCGCCCATGAAGATCGTCGGCCCAAAGAGGTCAAGCCACCAGAGGGTGTACCCGACAAAGGCCGGCGTTGGTTCGCCTGTCTCGGCTGCCTGCTTTTTGACCCACCACAGCCCGATGCCGACAACCACGCCCAAGGCCATCCCCAGAAAGATCAGGTTGTGCAGTTTGATTCTCATCCGCGCCTCGCTCTGTTTGACCGGCTGAATGTGCACCGAGTCTACCGTCTGTGAGGGCGTATGTCATCTGAGATGATTGGGCAACGTTGCGTCGCTGCGTCGGGTGGACGGACCCACCAACCTGGGTCCTGTCTGAGCAACGCCCGTACGGTGGTACGCGATGTCCGCACCGCCCCTTGTGGGCGGTCGTATCAAACTGGTATAATGGATGGCACGCCGCTGCCCCGCAGGGTGACCGGGGAGAAGCGGCAAATCGTCGGGCAGCGCCGCCTATAGAAGTATCTGGAGCACAGGCGGAGGCGGTTTTAGGCGAATGACGTACTTCACCCATTTCTTGTTTGAGCGGAGAACTATAAGGAGGTCAGTCCGATGTTAACACGCAAACACTGTTGGTATTGGTATGCGGCGGCTGTTCTGGTTTTCAGCCCGATCGCCGGTGCACAGGAGCACGATGTTGCATCGCGTGACGTCGCGTTTGCGGCCACGCCGGCGGACTTCGGAGACGTCATTTGGACCTGTGATCCTGAAGAACCGGCTGTTGGCGTCAACGCCCTGGGTGATACGGTTTACGCCACCGTGCGCGACATCAACGGTCGCACCCACCGGGTAGACATGTATGACCCCGACTGCAACCTCATTGGCCGGTTCAACCAGATCAGCGAGGGCAGCCCATGGGGCTATCGTGACGGCACCAGCGACGGCACATACCTCTACTTCGGTTGGGAGGGAGGCGTCGCCCGACATGACGCCGACGGGTCGAACGCCATCATGCAGATCACCGGCCCGGCGCCGGGCGGTGTCGGGACTTGGCGCGGTCTGGCGTACGACCCGGACCTTGACGGCGGCAAAGGCGGTTTCTGGAGCGCAAACTCCGCCTCGAACCTGATTACCACAGACATGAAGGGTAAGCTGATAGGCACTTGCCCCAATGCCTGCTCGTGGACCATCTACGGTCTGGCGCTGGATCCGTGCACCGGCAACCTGTGGGTCTCCACGATCCCAAATCTGGGGCAAATATGCGAGGTCGACCGCGACTGTACGCCGACCGGTCTGTGCTTCGAGCCACGCACCCCGGGCGCCGCTGGTGCGTTGGAAGGTGTACTTGGCGGGGTCGGCGGTAGCGGTGACTTCTGGGACATGGTCGGTATTGATCGTGGGACGCCTGACGAGCTTGTCGGCTATGAAGGGTACGTCAACCCATGCGACTTCTGCGGCAAACGTGCCCGCTTGGTCGCCAAATGCAAACGCGGCGGCCAAACCATTAAAGGCAAACTCAAAAGGGCCTTTGCCAACTTCGAGGTCACCTTCCGCCTTGATGGCGGGCAGGAACAGACGCAGACCACCAGCAGCAAAGGCAAAGCCGGTGCAAAGTGGCGACAACAGGCGAGCGGGCCCCACACCGTCACCGTCTGCCACCTCGAGGAGGGTTGCTGATCAACGGGTTTAACGACGCGCGCAGGCAAACTCCACCCACGCGGCCCGATGTGCTTTCACACGCACCGGATAAGCCTACTGCACAGACGAGGACGACACTCATCGGTATTGACCCGCGTTCATCTCTTGCCGTGGATGATGCGCTGGGGCTTTGACTCACTTTTACAACTACGATCAATACCCGTTGGCTTACGCATTCACCCCGGGTGCCGTGGTAAAGCGCAGCGCGGCCATGCTTCTCGCACTGTAGCAGGACATGCCCGCGCTGCGCTTGGGCATGGCACCCAATCGGATTTTCATTCTATCCCTCAATTCAAACGCGACGAAGTACTAGCCCCCGGACTGCTGTCCGTTGGACTCAAACGCGGTGATCTTCTCGATCCGACGTTCATGCCGGCCGCCCTCGAACTCTGCGCTGAGCCAGACGTCCACGACGCGGCGGATCAACTCCTCCCCAATCAGGTCCGCGGGCAGGCACAATACGTTCGCATCGTTATGGCGGCGTGACAGCTCGGCCGTCAACTCGTCATGACACAGGGCGGCCCGGATACCGGGCACTTTGTTGGCCGTGATTGACATGCCGATTCCGGTGCCGCACATGAAGATACCAAGGTCGCTTTCGTTCTTGGCCACGCTCTGGGCAGCCGGTATGGCCGAGTCGGGATAGTCGCAACTCGAGGGGTCTTTGCATCCGAAGTCGCGTACCTCGACGCCTCTCGATTTGAGGTAGGCCTTGAGCTGCTCCTTGGCCAGGTAACCACGGTGGTCACTGGAGATCGCAACATTCATAAAGTCAACCTTTCCAGACGCTTGGGCAAGGCGGCATCTATTGCTTCGGCGCACCTGACATACGTCGCTTCCGACCCCCCAAATGGATCCGCCAAATCCTCGTCACCTAGAAGAAGCTCGATGCGGTCGGCTGCCGACGGCAGCAGGTCGACGGCTGTCTCCCGGTGAGACCGCGTCATCACGAAAACATGATCCGCTGACTGGACTAACTCAAGCGTCAACGGACGCGACTCGTGCGCCGACAGTTCAATCCCTCGTCGTGCCATTACCGCAACGGCTTCGTCGGACGCGGTGCCGCCATTGTAACCCATGGTGCCGGCTGAGTCGATATAGACGTGATAATCCTCCAGTTCCTTCTCAGAACACTGCAAGCGCTTGGCCAGGTGACGCCTGCAGAGGGCGGCAGCCATCGGGCTTCGGCACGTGTTGCCGGTACACACGAACAGGATTCTCAAAGACGCCAGCCGCTGAAGCGTTCGCAGGTCGTACACGCCCTCCCGCACCACATCGAACGATTTCCCGTTGACGCGGGCGATGGTGGACGGCCTCGCGTAACGCGACGGGCCCGAGTCGAGCACTAGATCAACCGCTTGGCCCGCCTGGCTCAACGCTTCGTCCGCACAAGCCGGAGCCGGACCGCCCGCGCGGTTCGCACTGGTCCCCACGACCGGAACTTCAACCTTGGACAACAGCCGGGAGGTCACTGGATCGTCCGGACACCTCAGCCCGACCGTGTTTTCATAATAGACCTCAGCAGCGGACGCCGGATCCAGCGATGCCAGTAGCGGCGGTGACGACGAATCCGCCACAGGGATAATCAGCGTGAGTGGGCCGGGCCAACCCTTCGACATCAACCGGGCAGCCGGACCCGTGACGTGACCGACAAACCGGGCGGCATCCTCTTTTCGGCCGATGTGAACGGTAAACGGCCTGCGATCGTGGCGAGACTTGAACTCGCGCAAGCGGGCGACCGCCTCGGGTCGGTCCACCCGAGCCGCCAAGCCGTACACCGTCTCTGTAGGGAAAACCACCAGTCCGCCGGCAGCCAGCACGCCCAAGGCCTCGCGAATGACATCAGCGTACTGTGACGTGGGGTCCACTTTAATGACACGAGGACTCATAGACGCCTACTCCGGGTAGATTATCCGGACGTGTTGTGGTAGTGTCAAGCTGTTCCGGGTCTTCGCCGATGCGCGCAAACAGTCGGCAAGGCTGCTGGATCACCCGGGCGACAGCCCGCGAGTATTGCCAAATCAGATGAAGAGCCTTGTCTTATCAGAAGGGAGACTCGCATGGACATCCACGAATTGACGCGTACCCTCAACGTCAACAACCAAGCCAAGATTGTGCTCCTGGTGGCCGACGGCCTGGGTGGGCTTCCCCAGGAGCCTGGCGGCCCGACGGAACTGGAAGCCGCAAACACGCCGAACCTGGACAAGGTGGTCGAGCGGAACGTCTGCGGTTTGATCAGACCAGTACTGCCGGGCATCACACCGGGCAGCGGGCCTGCCCACCTGGCTCTGTTCGGCTACGATCCGATGCAGTACGTCATCGGGCGAGGCGCGTTCGAGGCGCTTGGTATCGGCCTGGAGCTGGATCCGAACGACGTGGCGGCCAGGGGGAACTTCTGCACGGTGGATGACGACCTGGCCATCACCGATCGTCGTGCAGGGCGCATTCCGACAGAGACGTGCGAGCGTCTGGTCCAGAAGCTGCGAGGCATCCACATCGACGGCGTCGAATTGGTGGTGGAGCCTGGGCGGGAACACCGATTTGTCCTGGTCCTTCGTGGTCCGGGGCTTCAGGGTGACGTGGAGGACACCGATCCGCAGGCCGTCGGCGAACAACCCAGGGATGCGATTCCCCGTCACCCGGGGTCTTACCGCACCGCCAAAGTGGTCCACCAGTTCGTCCGCCAGGCACGTGAGGTTCTCAAGGACGAACACCCGGCCAACATGATCACCCTGCGCGGCTTCACACGACGCCCGCCGATTCCCTCCATGCAGGAAGTCTTCGGGCTGAACCCAGCCGCCATAGCCGTTTATCCGATGTATCGCGGTCTGGCCCTGCTGGTGGGGATGACGGTGCTTCAACCAGTGACCGACCTTTCAGAGCAGATGGAAGCGCTGAAGAACCACTGGGATTCACACGACTTCTTCTTCGTTCACTACAAATACACGGACAGTACCGGCGAAGACGGTGACTTCGATGGAAAGGTTCGACACATCGAGTACCTTGACACCGTGATCCCCGACATCCTGGCTTTGGAGCCGAGTGTCTTCATCGCCACGGGCGACCACAGCACGCCGGCCAAACTGCGAGAGCACAGTTGGCACCCGGTGCCAGTCGCCCTGGCCGCTGACGCCTGCCGACCAGACCTGGCGAAGCGGTTCGGTGAAAGGGAGTGCCTCAACGGCGGACTGGGCCGACTCGAGGCCAAGTACCTACTCCCGTTAGCACTGGCCTACGCCGGCCGGTTGCAGAAATTCGGAGCATGAAAGGGAAAGAAAAAGGGGTCAGGTTGGAATGGCACGTGGGCAGTTTTCAGTGCTGTTCGCCGCGGTTTCTCCGCTGGCAATCGGCGCGGGCTTGGTCGCGCGGCTTGGTGAGTAAGTCGTGCGGCTTGGGC
>Ga0114922_10002339_pt1 | contig 17751 bp, 16 predicted proteins | sample AartaG_FD_100975 | JGI IMG/M metagenome (GOLD analysis project Ga0114922, IMG submission 100975) | Deep subsurface microbial communities from Aarhus Bay to uncover new lineages of life (NeLLi) - Aarhus_00045 metaG | ecosystem: Environmental > Aquatic > Marine > Oceanic > Sediment | place...
GCACAAGCTTCACCGACTATACGAGGGCGGGCGTTCCCACGCCCGCCGGCCGTGGCCGTGCTGGTGTAGGGCGGGCATGCCCATGCCCGCCGGCCGTTGGCCGTTCCCGGTAGCGCAGGTTTCGGTGTTTCGGTGCTTCAGTGCCGAAACCGCCCCAAAACGTCGGTGTTCCGGGCCTTCAGGCCCGGAACTGAGCCAACCCCCCGCCGCCTTCCTCATCCACCCAAACCGCCTGCTTTCTCCCCGACTCCGTGGTACCATTCATCGGGTATCGCGCCGAGTCATCATGCTGAGTCCCGAGGGAGGCGCGCTCGGGCGCTTGCGATCCGCAGTGGAGGGCTGCCGCCATGACTCGACCTCGCTGGACCTTCGTGTTCTTCCTCACCTGCTGTCTGCTCGCCGTGCTCACACCTGGGATCGCCTCCACCACCACCGAGCGCGTCAGCGTCAGCTCGGCTGGCGCGGAGGCGAGCGACCAATCTGTCGATGCCGTGATCAGCTCGGATGGCCGGTACGTGGCGTTCGTTAGCTGCGCGACGAACCTGGTCGCCAGTGACACCAACCAGATGCCGGACGTGTTCGTCCGCGATCGGCTGACCGGGACAACGGAGCGGGTGAGCGTGAGCACCGGCGGGGGCCAGGCCGACGGGTGCTCCGAGTTGCCTGCGATCAGCGGGAACGGCCGCTACGTGTCCTTTGAGTCATATGCCACCAATCTGGTCACCAGCGACACGAATGCCATGGCGGATGTCTTCGTCCACGACCGGTGGACGGGCGTCACCGAGCGGGTCAGCCTGAGCAGTGTGGGCGGGCAGGGGGACTATGACTCCGATTACTCCGCGCTGAGCTCCGATGGGCGGTATGTGGCCTTCGACTCCTATGCCACCAACCTGGTCGCCGGCGACACGAATGCGCAACGCGACATCTTCGTGCACGACCGGGACACCGACGCTACTGAGCGGGTGAGTCTGACCAGCGGAGGAGGGGAAGCCGACGGTCAGTGCGCCTGGCCAAGCATCAGCTCAGGCGGCCGCTATGTCAGCTTCACCTCCTGCGCCACGAACCTGGTCGCCGGTGACACCAATGTGCTTCCTGACGTTTTCGTGCGCGACCGCGCCATGAGCACGACGGAACGGGTGAGTGTAAGCAGCGGTGGCGCCGAGGCCGACTCGTGCTGTTTGGTCGGAATGCCCGCGCTCAGTGCAGACGGGCGCTATGTCGCGTTTGAATCCGCGGCCAGCAACCTGGTGGCCGGTGACACCAACGGCTTCATTGACATCTTCGTGCGGGACCGGGACAGCAACACCACGGAACGGATCAGCCTGAGCAGCGGTGGGGCGGAGGCAGATGGCACATGCACGTACGCAAGCATCAGCTCGAACGGCCGCTTTGTCGCTTTCACCTCAGCTGCCACCAATCTCGTGACCGGCGACACCAACCTCACCGAAGATGCGTTCCTGCGGGACCTCAAGGCCGACACGACACAGCGCATCAGCGTGAGCAGCACAGGGGCGGAGGCAGACGACTACAGCTATGCGCTCTGCATCGACAAGGACGGCGGCTTTGTGGCGTTTCTGTCCGCGGCGGACAATCTCGTGCCGGGTGACACAAACGAGGCTCCTGACATCTTCGTCCGCGGACCGCTCGTGTACCCCCTGCCCAAGGTCCTCCTCGACGTCCACCCCAACGAGCGGGCGCCTGGCCTGCACGACCCCCACTTCCTGGGAGGCGACCCCTGGACCCAGCCGACCTCCTCGGCCCACAGCAGCTACATGTGGAAGAAGTACGAGTTCTACTCCGATGGTCCGCTGTGGATTCAGGTCTGCGCCCACAACATGGCCGGCTGGCAGCAGGCCGGCCACAGTGACGACGACAACACCTGGGTCGAGGTCAACGGCATCAAGCCCACTGACTACGATGGCATCCAGCAGGGGAACCCCGGCGGCTGGCAGTGGCGAGGCTCGAAGGAGCAAGGTCAGCGCTGGACCCTGCGCTTCCTCGTCCCCTGCCCGCCTGGCAAGCAGAGCCTCTGGATCGGCGCTGACGAATCGCCTGCGCTCTGGTGGATCAAGGTGACCGACCTCGAACCGGGGTTGATCGAGGCCATCGACTAAACACTCCCGCTGCCACGCGGATCACCGGACAGGCTGAGGGCCCGCCCCTCTCGGTCTTTCGGGCCTCCGGGCCCGAAACCACTCAATCCCCCCATCATATAGTGGGTAGGGCAGGCCTGCCCTGAGTCTGTCGAAGGGACCTTGGTCCTGCCACCCCCACCCCATCTCACCACAACACGATCTATGCTATAATGCGCCTCGCCGGCCGGGGAGCCGGACGTCATCTCATCCCGCGGCGGGACCGCCTTAGTGGAAACGAAGCTCAGAATCGCCATCGCCGGCACCGGATTCGGCGAGAAATACGCCGTCGGCCTCACGGCCAATCCCCAGGCCGAGATCGTCGGAGTCTTCAGCCGCCGCCCCGAGCGTGCCGAGGCGATGGCCGAGAAGTTCGGCGTTCCCTTCTCGACCCGTCATTTCGAGGATCTCCTCGACATCCCGTACCTCGACGCCGTCGCGGTAGTGACCCCGAACAGCACCCACGCCGGATTCATCCGCGCCGCCATCGCGGCCGGAAAGCACGTCATCTGCGACAAGCCCCTCGCCCTCACCGGCCCCCAAGCATCGAGGCTGCACCAGGCCGCCGAGAAAGCCGGAGTCCGCCACCTGACTTTCGTGCCCTATCGCTTCTCTCCGGCCGCGGTAGCGATGAAGCAGGCCATGGAGGAGGGGCAGGCCGGCCGCGTCGTCAATGTCCGCGCCGGCTGGGGCGTAGACCTGACCCGCGAGCCGCTGCGCTGGCGCTTCCAGCGCAAGCTCTCCGGCGCCGGTGTCGTTGCCGACCTCGGCGCCCACGTTCTCGACCTTCTCACATGGTGGGTGGGGCCGATCCGGCGAGTGCTGGGGCGATGCAAGACCCTCGTCCCACAAAGGCCCGCCGAGGTCGGGAGCAGGCGGCGGCCCGTCAACGTCCCCGATGAGTGCTGGGCTCTGCTCGAGTTCGCGGGAGCCGGAGTCGGCTCCGCGGCTTTGAGCTGGAACGCCACCCGCAGCCAGCGCATTGAGATCGAAGGCGACCACGGACTCCTCGCCTACCAGTCCCCCTCCCTTCTCCAGTGGTTGAACGGGCGCGGCGACTTCGACCCGTCGGCCAACCTGCTGCGCCCCAACCTGGGACAGACGACCCCCCTGCCGCTCCCCGGCAGGGAGGACTTCTCCCGTCAGGAGGATGCCCTCGCCCGCATGTTCGGCGAGGTCGTTTCCTATCTGCTCGGTGGTGAGAAACCCGACTGCCTGGCCACCTTCCGCGAGGGGGCCGAGGTGCTAAGGGTGATTGGCGCCATCGAGAAATCGAGCGAATCAGGGGGATGGGTGGAGGTCCCGGGCGAACCCGACTGAGCGCTCCGGGCCCTTTTGTCCCTACGGAGTCGGCAGTATTCCGTGCCCCGCCACGAGGCGGGCGATGTCCTTCAGAGTCAGCGCCGCTATCAGCGTCAGCAGCAGCGCAAACCCGACCAGGTGAACCAACATCTCTTTCCGCTTATCGAACGGCTTCCGGCGAATGGCCTCCAGCCCCACGATCACCAGACGGCTGCCGTCCAGTGGCGGAATCGGCATCAGGTTCAGAAACCCGATTGCCACCGTCAGCAGGGCGCACATATTCAGGAACCTCAGCCACCCCATCTGCGCCTCGGTGTACATCACGTGCACCACCCCCACCGGCCCCACCAGCTCCAGCGGCATCGTCCTCGTGAGCGCAGCCACCAGCCCCGCAATCTGCAGCCGGATCAGGTCATAGATCCCCAGGAATCCTTGTCCAATCGACCTGACGATGCCCATGCGTTCCACCCGCGAGCTGAAGAGGATCCCGATTCGTCCGATCGGCACCTCCACTAGCCTGATGCCCTTTATGTCCAATATCTGCTCTGTGGCGGGCGTAATGCTGATGCTCTGCCCCGCTCCCTCCCGCTCTATCTCCAACACCAGCGCCTTCCCGGGGTGGTCCTGAATCGCCTCCCTGATCTCCGCCACGGTCATCCCCATCCGCCCCTCCACCCCCAGCAGCCGATCCCCCACCAGCAGCCCCGCTTCCGCCGCCGGCGTATCCGGTAGCACCTTCTCCACCGCGTTGTCCGGCACCGTCATCCCGATCGCCATCCCCATGATCGTGAAGATCACGGCCCCCAGCAGGAAGTTCATCACACACCCGGTCACCAGCACGAACGCCTGTGCCAAACGAGACTTCCTGTCGAACCCCTGAGGATGCTCGTCTCCCGGCTCCATCCCCGCCACTCTGACATAGCTGAAGAACGGCCACAGTCGCAGCGAGAACTGCGTCTTCCCCCGCCGGAACGACAACAGAAGCGGCCTCCCGAACCCGATGGAGAACTCGTGCACGGCCATGCCCGACAGCCGCGCAGACACGAAGTGTCCCGCCTCGTGGACGAATATGACGACCCCGAAGGCCAGCGCGATGACTGCTATCCGGCCCACCACCGGGCCTATCTGGCCGATCAGGCCGGCTATCTGGCCGACGATAGCGGCTACCTGGCCGAGGTCCACTCGCCTCTCCTCCTTTCCAGAGTGCCGCGTACTCGCGAATCGGCCGCCAGCAGCGCCTCCATCGACTCGCCCGCCTCCACGGCATGCGCCTCCAGCGCCTGTTCGACGATGCGCGCGATCTGCGTGAACGCGATCTGCCCTTCCAGGAACCAGGCGACGGCCACCTCGTCCGCCGCATTGAGAATCGCTGGCGCCGTGCCCCCGGCCGCCAGTGCCTCTTTCGCCAAGCGCACGCACGGCCACCGCTCTGGCTGGAACGGCGCGAAGTTCAGCGCCCCCAGCGCCGCCAGGTCCGGAGCCGGATCCGGCCGAGGCAGCCGTTCCGGGTAGCTGAGTGCGAACTGTATCGGCAGACGCATGTCCGGATTCGCCAGGTGCGCAAGCACCGATCCGTCCACGAACTCCACCAGACTATGCACGATGCTCTCTCGATGCAAGATCACGTCCAACTGCTCCGGGACGAGTCCAAACAACCATCGGGCCTCGATCAGCTCGAGGCCCTTGTTCATCAACGTGGCCGAATCCACCGTAACCTTCGGGCCCATCTTCCAGGTCGGATGCGTCAGCGCCTGCTCCGGCGTCACCCGGTCGAGCTCCTCCGGGCTGACATCCCGGAAGGCCCCGCCGGAGGCGGTCAGGATCACCCGCGCCACCGCCGCTCGTGGATGGCCCAGCAGAGACTGGAAGATCGCAGAGTGCTCGCTGTCGATGGGAAGGATCTGCGCCCCCGTCCGCTCCGCCTCCGCCATCAGCAAGTGCCCCGCCACCACCAGCGGCTCCTTGTTCGCCAGCGCCACCGTCTTCCCCGCGCGCACGGCCTCCCACACCGGCAGCAGCCCCGCGATCCCCGTCGCCGCCCCCACCACCAGCTCCGCCTCCGACTCCAGCGCGCACCGCACCATCCCTTCGGGACCTGACAGAACCTCCACCCCCGTGCCCTCGAGCGCGCGCGCCGCCTCTTCCGCGGCCTGCCGTTCGCCCACCGCCACCACCTTCGGCCGGTGGCGCCGCGCCTGCGCAACCAGCGCCTCCACCGATCTCTGACAGCCAAGCGCGGCCACCCGGAAGCGGTCGGGGAAGGCCTCGATTACGTCCAGCGTCTGGCGGCCGATGGAGCCCGTGGAGCCGAGGAGAGCGATGCGCTTGAGATGGGCCATCTGCCGGTTCAGGGCTCCGCCAGACTCGTCCCGCCGAGCCGAGTGATCCCCTCCAGCGAGAACAATAGCGAAAGCGCCAGACCTACCACCAGACCCATGCCGGCGATGGCGACGAACTCCAGCATGCCCCTCGCTCCCCGCTTCCCCGCCTCCCCGATCGCCGCCAGCGCCACCAGCAAGACGTCGAACACCACCGCCACCGTCACCGCGAAAAGGATCCCCTGAGACAGATCGCGGCCTCGGCAGAACGCGAACAGCACAACCAGGGCTGCCGCCATGAACGGAAGCATCGCAAGACCCACGCGCCCGCTGCTCCGCAGCCGCACGCGAAGCGGATCGGTGACCAGAGCCCCAACTCCCAGCGCAATCACCAGCAGGGGCACCCCTGCCAGCGCCGACACCGTATCGAGCGCCACCAGCGCAACCAGCAGCGGGACGGTGATGGCCAGTTTGACCCAGATCTTACGCTGCATTTTCTACTCCACCGAAGCGCCGCCCCCGTCCCTGATAGTCGACGAGCGCCCGGTACAGATCGGCTCTGCGGAAATCCGGCCAGAGCGTAGGCGTCACGTAGATCTCCGTGTACGCGATCTCCCACAGCAGGTAGTTGGACACCCGGAACTCCCCTCCGGACCGGATCAGCAGGTCCGGATCGGGGGTGTCGGGGCGATACAGGTGCCGCCGCAGGTCCGATCCCTCGATCGCCTCCGGAGACATCCGCCCTGCGGCCACCTCCCCCGCCACCGCCGCAGCCGCATCGACGATTTCCTGCCGGCCGCCATAGTTGAGCGCGATCTGCAGCGTCACCCCCGTGTTCCCGTCCGTCAGCTTCTCCACCCGGTCCAGCTCCGACACCAGCGTCTCCGGCAGTCCCTCCCTCTTCCCAAGGTGCAGCACGCGGACGCTCTCGGCGTGCAGTTCCTCGGCCTCTTCCCTCAGGCTCCCCTCGATGAGCGCCATCAGCGCATCCACCTCAGACTTCGGCCGCCGCCAGTTCTCCGCCGAGAAAGTGTACAGCGTCAGAAACTCGATCCCCAGGTCCCGGCACGTCCTGAGAGTCTCGCGAACGCTCTCCCGGCTCGCCCGGTGCCCCTCCAGCCGCGGCAGCCCCTGCTCCCGCGCCCACCGCCCGTTGCCGTCCATGATGACCGCAATGTGGCGGGGCATCCGTGCCGGATCCAGGCGCTCCCTCAGCTGCTCTTCAGAAGCCTGCGCGGACGCCCTGCTCGTCGCCATCTCCCTCTCCTGACAGCTCCACCGAGGCCGCCACCACCAGCTCCACTCCCTCCCCTGCCTCTCGCTGACGCACCACCCGCAGCGGCCCCGCCGGAGGCGTCCCCGGAGGCGACGTGCGCACCATGCCGGCCACCGGCGCCTCCGCCTCCCGCAGCATTCTCTCCGCCTCCCCCTGATCTCGCCCGATCACCGACGGCATCCTCATCCCGACATGATCTCCCGCTCCTTGCTCTGCTGGAGCTTCTCCAACTGCTCGATGTGAGCGTCGGTGACCTTCTGGAGCTTGTCCTGGAAGCGGCGCAGATCGTCCTCAGACATCTTGCCCCCCTTCTCCATCTTCCTCAGCTCCTCCAGCGTGTCTCTCCGGACGTTTCGAATGCTCACCTTCCCGTCTTCCGTCTTGCGCGCCACCATGCGGGCCAGTTCCTGCCGCCGCTCCCTCGTGAGCTGCGGAAGAGGCACCCGGATCACATTCCCATCGGTGTTCGGGTTGAGACCCAGCTCCGAGCTGGTGATCGCGCCCACGATCGGTTTGATCATCGCCTTGTCCCAGGGCGCTATCAACATCAGGCGCGGCTCCGGCGTGCTGATCGTGCCAACCTGCTTGACCGGCACCTTCTCTCCATAGTACTCCACCAGCACCCGGTCCAGAATCGCCGCATTGGCCCGCCCCGTCCGGATCATCGCGAATTCCCGTTTCGTGGCATCGATGCTCTCCAGCATGTGCCGATCCGTCTCCTTCATCATCTGGGAGATAATATCCCGCGGCATCCCCGCGCCTCCCTTCGCTCGCTTCAGCTAATGGTGCTGCCCACCTCTTCGCCCAGCAGGACCCGCTTGATGTTGCCCGGCGTGCCAAGGTCGAACACGATGACCGGTATCTTTGTGTCCATGCTCAGAGAAATCGCCGTCGCGTCCATCACCTTCAGCTCCAGCCGCAGCGCGTCCAGATAGCTCAACCGTTCCATCTTCTTCGCCGTGGCGTCCTTCTTCGGGTCTCGCTCGTAGACCCCATCCACATTCGTCGCCTTCAGCAGTGCCCCCGCCCCGATCTCCGCCGCCCGCAGCGCCGCCGCCGTATCCGTCGTGAAGTACGGGTTCCCCGTCCCCGCCGCGAAGATCACCACCCAGCCCTTCTCCAGATGCCGCATCGCCCGCCGCCTGATGTACGGCTCCGCCACCTCCCTGATCTCGATCGCCGACTGCACCCGGGTCTGCACCTCCAGCGATTCCAGCGCCGCCTGCAGCGCGAGGCAATTCAGCACCCCCGCCAGCATCCCCATATAGTCCGTCGTCGTTCGCTCTATATCGTGCAGGGAGGTGGACCGCGCCCGCAGGAAGTTCCCGGCCCCCACCACGATCCCACACTCGACCCCGAGCTCCCCACACTCCTTGATCTCCGCCGCCACCCGGTGCACCACATCCGGATCGATGCCGAACCCGTTCTCCCCGGCGAAAGCCTCGCCGCTCAGCTTTATCACCACCCGCTTGTAGCGCGCCTTCGCCACCGGAGCCTCCTCGCCCGCTGTCAGCTCTCGTTCTCCTCCCCCAACTGATACCGGAGGAACCGACGCACCAGAATATTCTCTCCGAACTTGGCCCGCGATTCCCTCAGCAGCTCCCCCACCGTCTTCTCGTCATCCCGCACATACGGCTGATCCACCAGGCACACCCCCGAGTAGAACTTCTTCAGCCTCCCCTCCACGATCCGATCCAGCACCTTCTCCGGCCGCCCCTCCTTGATCGCCAGCGCCCGGTATACCTCCTTCTCCTTCTCGATCACATCCTCCGGCACGTCCTCCTGCTGCACGTAGTGCGGCTGCTCGGCCGCCACGTGCATCGCCAGATTCCGTGCAAGCTCCCGAAACTCGTCCGTGCGGGCCACGAAATCCGTCTCGCAGTTCAGCTCCACCAGCACCCCGATCTTCCCCCCCGCGTGAATGTACGACGCAACTAGACCCTCCGTCGCCGCCCTCGATACCCGGGCATCGGCCCGCGCCATCCCCTGCTTCCGCAGCAAGACGGCGGCCTTCTCGATATCACCCTCGCACTCCTCGAGGGCCCGCTTGCAGTCCATCACGCCGGCCCCCGATTTGCGCCGCAATTCCTGTACCTCTCGCGCGCTTACCGCCAATCTCCATCCTCCTGTTTCCCGCCTCCCCACCTGACCCACTGCTACGTCAGCTCGACTTCTCCCGCCGGCTCTTCCCGCCGCTCCGGCTCTCCCTCCGGCTCCGCCGCGGGTTCCGCCGGCTCGGGCTCCCCAGTCGCCTCCGTCACCGCTTCCGGCTCACCCACAGGCATCGCCTCCGCCACTACCGCGCCGGCCTCGCGCTCGCCCGCCGGACCCTCCTCCGCGCCCGCAGGCATCATCTCCTCCGTCATCTCGCCGGTCCCCATAAACGCCGGGACCTCTTCCGGCGCCGCCCCCTCTGCCTCCGGCGCCTCCGCCGCCGCCGCAGCAGCGGCAGCCTCCGCCTGTCGAGACTCGTGTTCCGCCTTCCCCTCTTCAATGGCGTCCGCCATCTTCCCGGCCATCAGGCGGATCGCGCGAATGGCGTCGTCGTTCCCCGGAATCGGATAGTCTATCTCATCCGGGTCCACATTCGTATCCACGATGGCGACCACAGGGATCCCCAAGCGCCTGGCCTCCAGCAATGCGATGCGCTCCTGCCGAAGGTCCACGATGAAAGCCGCCTGCGGCAGCCCCGGCATCTCCTCTATCCCGGAAAGAACGCGCGCCAGCTTCTCCTTCAGGTGAAGCAGCCGCGCCCGCTCCTTCTTGGGGCGCATGTCCAGAATGCCCTCCGCCTCCATCCGCTTCAGCTCCCCAAGCCGGTCGATGCGCTCTTTGATCGTGCGGTAGTTCGTCAGCATCCCTCCCAGCCACCGCTCCGTCACGTAATACATCCCGCATCGTTCCGCCGCCTCCCGAACTGCATCCTGCGCCTGCTTCTTGGTCCCCACGAACAGCACCGTCCCCCCCCCCGCCGCCGTCTCTCGCATGAACTCGTACGCAGTCTCCAGCCGCCGCAGCGTCTGGTGCAAATCGATGATGTAGATCCCATTCCGGCCCGCGTAGATGAATCGCTTCATCTTCGGGTTCCACCGGCGGGTCTGGTGGCCGAAATGCACCCCCGCCTCCAGCAGTTCTTTCATGGTCACGAGCGGCAAGGCAGATTCCCCTTTCGCGCGGCGTGCCCCATCCTGGGGCGCGCTGCAGATCCGCATTCCATCAGCGGACTGGGACACCGCAGCACGCCGAGATTTTGTCGCCAGCCGTCTCCGCTCGCCGGCGCCCGCCCTCCACAGCAGCAGTCAACAACCGCCGCCGGCCATCGATCCGCGATCGATCATCGATCAGGGACAGCCAGACGTTTGAGTGTAACACAAGACGAAGCCGCCGCGCAACCCCTCCCCGCGACGGCCCGCTGAAGGTCGGACAATCCGCCCGTTTACGGCCGCACCATCCCAACCACACCCGGAATCCGCCCTCGACTCGAAAGCGCCTCCGGCTCTTCCACGCTTACGCGGCCGAGCCGATAGTCGCGCGGATTGCCTTCATCCCGCGGGCGATCGGACGCCAGGCAGGCCGACTGGCCCTGCTCCCGCACCCGCACCAGCAGCTCATACTCCCCCGCGGGAACCGGATCCCATAGATAGATGCAGTGCTTCTCCACCAGCACTTCTCCCTCTCCCCATCTCTCCAGGGGATAGAGATCGTGCCCCAGCAGATTGCTCTCCAACCAGATCGGGAGAGTCTCCTCGTTGTCCAGCAAGAAGATTGCCTTGTAAGCTTGCCCTTCATACCCGGCCAGCGGCGCCCAGTAGACGATGAATTCCATTGGCTCTCCCGGGCGCAGCTCTCCCGCCTCTCTCCCGAAGCCAACCACCGCCACTTGGTCCTCGAAGCTCGTGATCGGCGTCGCTGGGACATCCGCAAGCAGCGTCTCTGGATCGGGCCGATCCATGACCACTCTCGACACCGGCCCCTCGGGCACCAACCGCCACTTCTCGCGGATGAGGTCGGCCCGCTGCGTCAGCATCTCCACGAAGTACACCGCGGGGTAGCTGCGCAGGAACTCCTCCGTCGCGAAGGCCACGAAGTCATCCTCCGCGGCGATCGACGGCCCCGCGAACATGATCACATCCGGCCGTTCCCCGTCGATGTGCTTCAGATATCCCAGCGGAGCGATCGTCCACCAATCGGCCAGGATCATCGAGTCCGGTTTGACCTGCTCGAACACCGCCCGCGCAAACCGCTCCGAGCTGTAGTCGTCGCTCCCATCGACCCCTCCCAGATGGCCCGTGAACTGCACGAACGGCAGCGTCAGCAGCAGCGCCGCCACCGGGCCGTACCGCAGCGCCGGTCCCCGCGGGACCGCGCCCCGCGGCAGCCGATCAACGAGAGCCGCCCCCAGCCCAATCGCCCCGGCCGCGCCCACCGCCATCAATGCCGCCAGCGCCAGGTAGAGCGGCAGGTAGTAGATGTAGATGTCGAAGATGCTGAAGTTCACCGAGTACGCGACATCGAGCAGCCCGATGAAGACCAGGAAGATCGCCAGCCTTCTGTCACGCCAGAACAGCAGCGCCAGGCCCGCCACCGCCAGCGCACACCCCGCCCGTCCAAACTCCGCCACCGTTTTGGAGAAGACGTAGTAACGGGCCTCTCGGAGAGCATCCACTAAGCTTCGCTGGAACATCGACGACTGCGCGCCCGGCGACGTGAGCTGACGCCAGAGATCGTTCAGCGAATGCGGATTGTTCAGGTGCGGCGCCGGACTGCTCAAACCCCGGATCGGAAGATAGGCATACACCGAGATGCCCAGCAGAAACAGCCCCGCCGTTGCGAGAACCCTCCGCCTCGTGAAGAACCGCCAGCCCTTCTCCGCCCACACCAGATAGATGATCGGAGGAATCATCAGCGCCGTCAGCGCGTGATTCCCCAGGCTCAGGCCGATCACCCACGCCCCGAGATACATCCACTTGTCGCTCGGCGCCCCCCTCCACCGCAGCACGATCAGCAACATCAGCGCCGCCAGGCAGATATGCAGCGTATAGACCTCGGCCTCCGTCGTGATGTCCCAGAACGTGGCGCTGAAAGCGAAGCAGAGCGCGGCGACGAACGCCGCGATCCGGCTCCCCGAGACGATCCGATACACCAAGTACAGTAGACAGACCCCCACCGCCCCCACCAGCGCCGTCATGAAGTTGACCCGGAACGCCACATCACCGATAGGGATTCGGCTGAACGGATGCATGATCAGCATCCACGTCGGGTAGCCGGGAGAGTGGCCGATCCCGAGGTGGTAGGCGGCCGTGATCAGCTCGCTCGAATCCCCCCACCCGAACGTCGGCCGCATCGTACGCAAGTAGCCGATCAGCGAAACCAGGAGCACCGAAACCGGAACCACTACATCCAGCCATCGCCTCCCGGCCGGCCGTGCCTCATCCGCGGCTCGCGTTTGGGTGCCTGCCTCCATGCCCCGTCTCCGCTCCGGAACTGCGCGCTGCCACCACCGTATTCCACATAACCGGACCGGAGTCAGACTCGGCAGACGACCGCTGTAGCGCGGGGCCCCCGCGCCCCTCCTCCCCTCCTGTCATCCCGAGCGGAGCGCAGCGGAGTCGAGGGATCTCAACCGGCCCCTTGGACCACCACCCCCACCGTCCCTGCCTGCCCCCCTGTAGGCCGGACATACCCCTGGGCCGTGCTGGTGTCGGTGTTCCGGGACTTCAGTCCCGGAACTCGCCATTCTACACCCCGATTGTTGCTTCGGTAGTTCTACTGCCGAAGCGCCCTCACGTTGCTTGTTGGTGTTTCGGTGTTCCGGGAGCGCGTTGGGCAGGAGTCCCTAGGCCCGCCAGGGGCGGGCCGGGATGGCGGTCGGTGTTCCGGGACTTCAGTCCCGGAACTCGCCATTCCACACCCCGATTCTCCACCCCACCGCCCACATTGTCGCGCCACCGAACACCCCTTCACGAAGGCTTAACCTTATGGTCACCGCGCAGCAATAGATGCAGGTTACATTCTATGTAAGTTACATCGTGACGCACATCAAAGGGAGGTGAATCGCGCCATGAGGACACTACGCCGCATGCTGTTTCGTACCGAGCTGCTCCTTGCGTGTCGGTGTTCCGGGACTTCAGTCCCGGAACTCGCCATTCCACACCCCGATTCTCCACCCCACGCCCACATTGTCGCGCCACCGAACACCCCTTCACGAAGGCTTAACCTTATGGTCACCGCGCAGCAATAGATGCAGGTTACATACTATGTAAGTTACATCGTGACGCACATCAAAGGGAGGTGAATCGCGCCATGAGGACACTACGCCGCATGCTGTTCCGTACCGGGCTGCTCCTTGCGTTCGTCGTCATCGGCAGCCTTGCCGCGACCATCCATCCGGTCGCCGCTTGGGACAGTGAGTCTGCCAACAGGCCTACCTGCTTGCTGAATCCCGAGCACCTCGCCCTCTCCCTAACCATGTATCTAACCTCGCACTTCACCGCCTCTCCGACCGAGGGCACTGCCCCGTTGGAGGTGGACTTCACCGACCAATCCAGGGGCCGCGCAGAGACCTGGTTTTGGGTATTCGGGGACACACAGACCAGTCACCTGCAGAACCCAAGCCACACCTACCGGGACCCGGGCATCTACTCCGTTCGCATGACTGCCTCGAACGACCTCGGCTCCGACGCCAAGCACAAGCGCGCGTACATCTGGGCCGGCTTCCCCGACGTTTCGCCGGAACACTGGGCCTTCAGGCCCGTGCTGCTGTGCGCGGCGGGAGGCATTGTATCCGCCTACCCCGATGACCTCTACCATCCAACTTGGGAGGTATCTCGCGACCAGATGGCCGTCTTCATCTCCCGCGCCCTCACCGGTGGTGATGACAACGTCCCCGACGGTCCAACCACGGCCACCTTCGATGATGTCCCCACCGACCACTGGGCCTACAAGTACGTCGAGTACTGCGCCGCCGAGGGCATCGTCCAGGGCTTCGATCCGGTGACCTACGGCCCAACCTTCACCCTCACCCGCGATGCCATGGCCGTCTTCATCTCCCGCGCCCTCGCCGGTGGTGATGACAATGTCCCCGACGGGCCGGCCGAGGCCACCTTCGACGACGTGCCCACCGACAACTGGGCCTACAGGTACGTCGAGTACTGCGCCGCCGACGGCATCGTGAAAGGCTACGACCCCCTCACCTACCGCCCAACCCTCACCCTCTCCCGCGACCAGATGGCTGTCTTTGTCTCCCGCGCACTCGCCCTGCCGTAGTCATCAGTGTCTTCAAGTCAAATCCGACGAGATCGCGGCCCTGACCCTCAGGGCCGCGATCTCGCGCGCGAACGCCACTCGGCGCTTCCGAACGCACTCCTGGTGCCATCCTACGGTAGCATCGTCCTGATCCCCGTAAGCTCACAGAAGTCCACCAGCGCCGGATAGAGGTGATCCCCATAGCCGAGGCAGGCGTACTCATTGGTCCAGTTTTCGAGCAGCGCATCGATGTCGCAGTGTGCGGTAACGAAACCGTGCGGCCAGAAGGGAATGCCGCACTCGCGTCTGCGCTCTTCGATCTGTTCTGCGGGCGGCTCGAAGATGGTAGCCCGCGTGATCACCATGTTGAACTCTCCGTTGATTCGCTGCAGCCGCCCCAGCACACCCTCGCCCACCTTGCACACCAGACCGACCGCGAGCCCTCCGGCTTCGCCTTCCGTCGGAATGCCATGCACCGCGAATCCCGCCGGCCCGACCCTCCCTGCCAGCGAAGGCGGACAGGCGCCGTCACCTATGATCTTGATCTCCCCGTTCGCCTTGTCGATGTGCTGGAGGTCACCGTAGTACACGCGCTCGCTGCTTAGCTTGGTCATCAGCAGCACCGTAAGTGCCGTGTTGAAGTCTCCCAGGTTCGAGGTGCCGTACCCGTCTTCCAGCATCATGCTCTGCGCAAAGCACGTCGCGCTGTAGTAGTCACCCGGACCGGGGAACGACTGGATAGTGTAGAAGTCCCACTGATATCGCTCCACGATTTCCTTCAGTGCCAGATACAGCCGCATCGACCGCTCATTCGCCACATCAGGCTCGGGCGCGCCCCCAAACAGTTCCCTGATCCGCTCCTCGAGGGCCGTCAGCTTCTCCTGAGGCACGCTCTCGGCCGCTCCGATCAACTCGCTCGTGTCCCGGGAATCGATGTCGATACCGAACGTTTTCATCCACTGGGAGGGATCTGCCACACCCACCGTCTGCCCCATGCCGCGCCCTCCAAGCGCCCCGACGGTTGACATGTTGAGCGAGCTCTTCAGGTGCGCGGCCTGACAGAAGCTCACGATCTTCGCCACCTCCGCCGGATCATCGGCGCCGCCGTAGACGAACTTGTGGTCGATGCCCACCTCGAGCAGCGCCCCGTGCATCACCAGCCCGCCGACCGGGCGCCATCCCTGCGATCCCGGATGCGTCCAGATGAGCACTCCCTTGCCACTCATCGCAAAATCCCGGACAGCAGCGATCAGATGGGCCGCCCACACCCACGTCCCGGAGAACAGAATCACACAGTCCACTCCCTCGTTGTCCTTCATCTCCTTCAAGGCCGCCTGAGCCTCCGCTTTCGTCGCAATGATCGTATCGTGCTCGACGAGCTTGATCCCTTTCTCCCTCAGCGACCTCTTGGAGTTCGCGATCACTCGATCATCGATGAACGGTTTGCCCAGCGGGTCCAGCAGGCCATCCTTATGCACGCCGTAGACAACAAAGCCAACCGTTGGGGTGATCATCTGGCTCCTCCCTCACTTGGCGGAGATTCCCACAACCTCGTTCGCCCATGGTCTGTCGCCCATCCGAGGTGGCGGAGAGTCGAGACAGAGCCGCACACAGCCGCCAGACTGTCCGGGCTCACACAATGATTCTGCTTCTCGGATTGTGCTTCTCGACTCCAGGCAAGAGGCCCCTCTTCCGACTTGGGCCTCCAGCTCTTGGGCAGTCACCATATCGTGCCTGACTGCTTCAGTGCCGTTCGTGGCACTCCTTCTTCCAGCCAAGACCAAGTGGACCTGCTTGCTCTCCCCCACCCCCGGCGCCCGCATTCCCCATCCCGTTGCTTCGGTAGTGCCTAGTGCGTAGGGCAGGAGCGTGTCTCCTGCCCATTCGCTGTTGCTTCGGTAGTTCTACTGCCGAAGCCCCCCCATTCCCCATCCCGCTGCTTCGGTGTTTCGGGAGTGCGTAGGGCAGGAGCGTGTCTCCTGCCCATTCGCTGCTGCTTCGGTAGTTCTACTGCCGAAGCCCCCCCCTCGCCCCCTACAGAATATACCGCGCCAAATCCGAGTCCTTCACCACCTCCGCCAACTGCCCCCGCACGTACTCCGACCCCGGTGTTCCGGGACTTCAGTCCCGGAACTCTCCATCCCAAGAGCAGGGAGAACACCCACACAGAGCCAAAGCCACGGCATGAAGTGGAAGAACATAGACGTCGGCCAGGGATACTACTACATCACCGCAACCTTCACCCGCTGGCTTCCCCTCCTTCGTCGTCAAGACATCCGCGCCATCGTCTGCGCGGAAATCGCAGGCGCACTCGCAGACTGCCACGGTTCAATAACGGCCTTCGTCCTGATGCCGGACCACCTCCACCTGCTCGTGTACCTCCCCAGAGAAGGCGTGCTCCATCGCTTCTGCATGCTCTGGCGCGGGAGGTCCGCGCGGCGTATCACAGCTCTCCTTGAAGATCACGGCGACCGGGGCGTGCTCGCCGTGATGGCCGAACACGCAAGAAAGGGCCGTCGATATGCCGTATGGAAGGAGCGAGTCCGCACGCTTCCCATCACTAGCAGAGCGAAACTGAACGGTATGGTCAACTACATCCACGCGAACCCGGTGAGAAAGCATCTGGCCGACAGTCCTGCCGAATGGCCGTTCTCCAGCTATCCCTTCTACGAGCGCGGCGAGAGAGGGGTGCTTGAGGTCGTGCCGCCGATCCTCTGAGGATGCTCTGGTTCCGGGACTGAAGTCCCGAAACACCGGAACAGGGGTGGCCCTTTACGTTGTCAGTCCCGCGCCCAAGAGCGACCTACGTTGGGAGCCAACCGTCACACGTAGCCCTGGTCCGTCAAGCACACCGATACGTACGGCTCTCCCGCAGGCCGGCGGAAGGTCACCTTGAGCCCATCGTCTGTGTCGGCGCAAAATCCGTCCATGAGGGGATCATAGCACCAGCCCGGACCGCGGAAGGCCCGATGCATGAACGGACGGAGGCGACTGACGTAGAACAGCACAGCGCGTAGCTTGCCCAGCAGGCCGACGAACAACAGCTGTGCACGGAAGTTGACCAGGCGCTCCCCATGGAACGCGAAATCGAACACTCCTCGTCGTCCCCGTGACTCCCAGAACTGGAACACTCCCTGTGTGAACCCCTCGGGCAACGGCGTGACACTGTCGAGCACGCGCATTTCGGGGGCATCTGCGATGTCTGTCACGCGCCTTCCACCTAGCTGCTCCGTGATGTCGTTCGCTGACGTGAATTCCCTGTAGCTCAGCACTAACCTCGCTATCAACTCAAGAAAGGGTAGCTGGAGTTCCGGGTCGTAGCGCCGCACGTCCATTCCTGTCACCCCCTGAGAGGCACCTCTTCGGTGTCAGTATTCCGGGACTTCAGTCCCGGAACCAACCAGCGTAGGGCAGGCCTTCCCTGAGTTGCCCGAAGGAACCGCGCTCCCTGTCGGTGTTCCGGGCCTTCAGGCCCGGA
>Ga0114922_10002340_pt1 | contig 17747 bp, 18 predicted proteins | sample AartaG_FD_100975 | JGI IMG/M metagenome (GOLD analysis project Ga0114922, IMG submission 100975) | Deep subsurface microbial communities from Aarhus Bay to uncover new lineages of life (NeLLi) - Aarhus_00045 metaG | ecosystem: Environmental > Aquatic > Marine > Oceanic > Sediment | place...
GTTTGTGGGCATCCAATGCTATAATCTCCATATGCGTGTCTCCTTTCTGCGGCCTCAATACCGCATTAGAACCTATTACGGTATTGTATACCGTAACAGGAGACACGCTTTCATAAAATCATTTCGAGCGCCACCCCGCCTTTTGTCATTTCGAGCGCAGCGCAGCGGAGTCGAGAAATCTATTCCGTAAACCGTCGCACAGCGACCTCAACCATATTCAGCCCCCAGCTCCGGCCGTTGATTGCCCCGCACCAAATAGGCCCTTGCCGCATTTTGGTGCGGGGGCATTCGACATTCCTTGCTTGCCCCGATGTTTTCTCTTGGGGTTCGACATTTGATTTTCCTCCTCCTGTGCTCTTATCGACTTCTTTATCCCAGACCCTCAAGCATCTTTTCTGACTCTTTCACCTTCGGGTCTTTTATCTTTTTTCTACATCCCACCGCTTTCTTTATCCACGCCCGTCCCTTTTTCTTATCACCCCTGACCAATGAGATTTCTCCCAACAAATGCGCTGCATCACCTTCCGCCCACCGGTATTTCATACCAGCCGCCTTTTCGTATGCTGAATATGCGTAACTTTCTGCTTTTTGCCTGTCCCCATACGTCTTTAATGGGGATGCCAAATACACCTTCCCTAACACTATCTCCGCCCCCGGCTCATACAACCTGAATCCCGTCCTGCTGCATATCTTCAGAGCTTGCCCCGCATCACCAATTGCATCTTCATACCTCTCCATGTCCAGGCGCAGTCTCGAGTATTCAATCAGTGCCTCGATTTGAAGGTCTGGCCTCCCGATCTTGCGAGCAATCCTAAGTGCCTCTCTGAGATGCTCCTCCGCCTCCTCATAATTTCCCTTTATCCTTTCTATAGCCCCCAAGCAGCGCTGACATGCGGAGATATCATTTGTCCAATTATTCTTTTGACATATCTCCAAGTTTTGTCTCGTAAGCTCAAAAGCCTCATCGACTCTGTTCATTGCTATAACAAAATCAGCATATTGAACTCCCCCTAAAGTTCGCATCCGGTTCCCTTCAACCTTTATGGAAAGCTCATCTGCCTCCTTGAAGTTCTTTTCTGCTTCCCCCGTTTTGCCCAAAAGATAAAGTATCCACCCAAGATAGCCTTTTGAAAACACGATATAAGTATCAGACTTTGCCTTCTCTGCCATTTCAAAGTCCTTCTTGGCGCTCTCCAGTCCAACCTCAAGCTCACCCATTCTAAATTGCAGGTCAGCTAAGTTTTCATAACCCGCAGAGGCATTTGCCCAGTCTTTTGCCTCTAAACATATTTCAACCACTGTCAAAAATGGTTCTCCAGCCTCTTTTGGCCTGCCTGTATTAAGAAGCGCTAAACCTGATTCATTAAGGAGAAAGGCTTGCCACCCCTTTTTACTTACAACTGGCGTTCGGGAAAGGTCACCCTCCGGAAAGAACGTCTTCACAAGAGAAAGGTCGGTTTCCCATGCACCAAGCTTATGAACAAGGAATCCAACCTTCACTCGTGCTGATAGCTTTTGTATTTTCTCCACATAAACATCCCAAAAAACTTTATTGTAAAGTCCGCCGGCACAGCCGTGATATACCTGCTCAAATAACGGCTGCATCTCCTCTAACGTCTCCGCCTCCTCAGGCGCATATCCGCCGATATACTCATAGATGCGCTTATGGCATAGTTTCTTATCCTCTGCTTCGAATATGGACTCGAAGTAGTTCTTTATCAAAGGATGTGTAGCGTAATTATCGTCCTGGTCCCTCGAAATCAGCCGCCTGTCAAACAGGTTATCCACCATTCGTTTGAATGCGAATTCAGACATCTCTCTCAACTCCTTATTCATCTCAGTTTCCATCTCGGCGCGAAATACTCCGTCAAAATCTTCCTCCCGCACCGCTTTTCTAAACAGTGCGAATATCTTCATAAACGCCCGCTGTGCTTCATTGAGCTGTTTCGCATACCATAGAAGTATCCGGTGCGCCTTACCCCCGGCTTCTTCATCCGAATAAAATGGTGGTATATCCTTCGCCTTTGTTATATCACCCCCAAAATCTTCAACGATATACTTTGATAGAAGTGTAAGGCTCAACGCATGTCCATCATATTCCTCTATAACCGAATCTATTTCCTTCGGCTTTCCCTTCACTCCTACTTTGTCAAACAAAGCCCGCCCATCCTCAATACTTAAGCGTTCTACGTCTTTCTTCTGATAGACCGTCCCCTCATAATTCTTAATATCGATGAGTGGATACCGCGTAGTTATTAGGCACAACCCATTACCCTTTGTATCTGCCAGGAATCTTAGCATCTCGCTGCATTCCCGGTGCTCCATACACCCAAACTCCGCGCCGCTTATCTGACCTTTCTGCATCTCCTCCAGCCCATCCAGTACGATTAAGTAAGCTCCCCGGCCAATATACTCCTTTATCCTGTCTGCCTTCTCCCAAGTGCCCTTTATGCTGTCCGGCTCAATCTGTCCACCGCTGACATATCGCAACAGGGCATTCAAGAATTGCTCAAGATAAGCATTACGATAAAATCCCCACCAGAAAATCCCATCCGGCCGAATGTTATTAGCTCCTAAGTTATCGTACCACTTCCGCACCAGCGCAGATTTTCCTACCCCGCCCCACCCAATCAACGCCCCAATCCGCACCTCTGGATTCTTGTACCATTCAGTAATCGTTTTGAGTATTTCTTCCCGCCCAACAAAATTCTCCTCCGGCGGCGTCTGATTATGCAAACTCGGCTCAAATGGAAACTGTTTAGGGGGCTGTTCTTGCAACGAAATCTTTTTAACTTCCTCCAGTATTTCCTTATGTTCTTCCTGCGAAATATTCAGCGAGATACTCTGCATGTTCAGCAACGTTTGTTTCCATGATTCAGGGTCCTTGAGTAATTCCCTTGTCAGTGAACTACTGAAATAGGAAAACAACTCGTTGCATACTCCCAATATCTTGCTTTCATCGTCAAGATACAAATCACTGAAAATCGCAAACTCCAGCGCCAGTTTCTCTATGTTGATGAACTTCTCACCCTCCCTGAATCCGTTGATTTCTGCTTTGCCGATACCTTCCTCCAGCATCGCCTCAAGATGTTCCTTGATAATTACGATTCGTTTCTGCTTCTCGAAATACGTTACGGTATCATCAATAGCGTTTGCACACGGGTTATTAAATTTTTCACCTATCTTTCGCGCCGCTGAATACAGTAACGCTGCTATCAGACTATCAGCTATTCCAGACATATCTCACCACTATTATTTCCGATGCGAGTGTCCCTAACTACTGAACATTTCCTTCCCGCGATTCGTTACAACTCCCTTTTTTTATAGGAATTCAAATTATATTAATACCCTGACATATCAGGCCTGCTGCATACTCCGAGATTGCTCGCTTTTCTGCATCACATTCTCTCATATTCTCTTACATTGTACCTGCTCTTAATCCCTTTAATCAAGAAAAATCCCCGCTTTCTTCTCTTTTCCCCTTGCCCCCTTATCCCCTGCTCTCCTGCTCTCCTGCTCCCGCTTTCTTTGGCGGGTACAATTTGCTCCGGCCTTCCCCAAATAATCAATATTGGAGCGAAGCGCAAACCCCTTAGGGGATTTAACCACTCACCAACTAAATGCCGTTCCCGCGCAATCAAATGTTGATACAAAAACGCAATTTCGGGGAAGTTTCCGCTCTTGGGTGCGGTTCACCCCGTGAGATAATTTCTCACTATCTAACGGGGTCGTCTCTCTTTCACGCCATAACATACCACAAAAACACCAAAAATCAAGACCAAAAAGCAAAAAAAACCCAAAAACCCCCCGAAAAACTTTACCCCGTGAGATAATCCCTCACTATCTCACCCTGGTTTACCCCGTCAGATAATCCCTTACTATCTCACGGGGTCAGATACTTCTCTCTCCTTGCCCCGCACTTAATAGGCCTGTGCCGCTTGCCCTCGCATTTCTCTGGCGCGGGTCATTTGGTGCGGGGAGCCCAGCCGAAGGCCCACAACTCCACTTCTTACTTCGCTACTCCTTGTTGGACACTCGACATTCGTCCTCTGATTTCTGACCTCCCCCTTCTTTCTTCTGCTCTTATCCCTTTCTTTCTGGCCATCTTTGCGCTAGGTGGCATTGCCACCTACTGAACTCCACCCTCACAACAATAAACCTCCCCTCTCCCCAATCTGATATCTGGAATCTGCTATCCGAAAGAGAAAAGCCCGGCCAAAACAAAGCCGGGCCTCATAGAACTCGCCATTCATATCTTTACGCGCCAGCCACGGATAACGACGGACCATCATCAGCGTCCAATGCGTAGCTAAGAAGTAACAGCCGCTTTACCAGCCCTCCTGCGGCATTTCTACCGCTACTTATCCTTCGCCTCCTTCGCCGCGCGACGTGCTTCCGCTGCTTTTTTTCTGTCCACTGCAGTTTGGCTATAGCCGCACTTCGGGCATTTATCGGCAAAATCTGCAGGAACTGTTCCTTCTTCAAATACCGCACCGCACTTCGCGCATTTCACCGCCCTATAACCACTGGGCTCCCCGCACTTTGGGCAAGTAATCGGCGGCGCCAGGGGCACCCTTGGGTCCGCATTCTTTTGAATAAACTTGTGGTACTCTGCCAAATCCATCTCCCACGAATGTCCGCACTCAGAATTGCGACACAGCACCCACGTTATCTTGCCCCTAAACGGTTTGTAATCAATCCCCCTTGGTCGGGTCTTAAGATATACCACACCCGCCAGGACAAAACAAACCACGATGACACCGAGCATAACCGGTTTTTTCCTGCTTTCTTCCATAACAAAATCTCCAAAATATCGAGCAACAATAAACTTGCCTAATCGCCACGATAACTTATTAGTTATCCCTTTATCTGTCAAATGCTAATTTATTATTTATGACACCCCTAAACATTTATCACCTCGTCCCCCTGCCGCGACGCCATATCTAAAATCCTGCCCGGCTCTTCCGGCATCCCCGTCCGAGCTGAAAGATACGTCGATTCAATAACCGCCATGTCCCTTAAATTCTCCCTGCCGCCGCTGCAAAGCTTGTTCTTATCGGGCAACAAAATACTCAATGCAAAATTCTCCAGCAGTTTCTTCATGCAAAAAAGCTCATCATCGTCATATTCTAATTCATCCATCGCCTGCCCAAGATGGTCGCTCACAGCAAACCGCCTGTCACTGATTGTCACAATCTTATCTCTGCCGTAAACCTTCACAGACTCCTGTTCCGGCCCAATACCTGTACGCCTTGACGCCAACACGTTCCCGATAAGCACATCAGAAAATTTCATCGCCACCAGCGCCGTATCTTCCGTCAAATACAGCCGCTGTTGCCTGTCCCCGGCCGCGTTGCTGTTTAACGAATACACCTGGGCCGGCACGCCGAAGTTCCACACTATCTGGTCGATTATTTCATAACAGTTGTGCAGCAGCACCCCGCCGCCGGCAAGTTTCGGGTCGGTCTGCCACGCAGGATGCGGCCGGTCGCCGACGGCGCAGGTGGCGGTAACCAAAAAAATCCCCTCAATCTCACCTTCCTGCAGAAACTGCCGTAAGGCAAGAAAGCTTCGCGCAAAACGCTTCGTGTTGGCAACCGCAAATCTCACCTTCTCCTCCTCGGCAAGACGCACAAATTCCGCAGCTTCCTCGAAGTTCCTTGCAGCAGGAGCGAGTTTGAGGACGTTGCACTTCTTCTTCATCGCTGCCCTGATATGCTCGTCACAACTGTGCATGCCGGCCGCAACTAACAAACAATCAAACTGATTCTGTATTATCAATTGCCTGTAATCATCGTACCACGCACAGTTGTATCTCTGGGAAGTCTTGCCGGCAAGCCCACCGTCCTTGTCCGCAACAGCCTCAAGCTGGAAATAATCAAACCCTGATATTGCTTCCAGCAGGAGTTCGCCTCTACCTTTGAGGCCAAGTACCGCCGTTTTTAGCTTCTTTTCGCCCATATCCGCAAAATATGCCTATTTATCAATTCCCACTTCTAAGATGCGCAAAACCGGCCTTGTGTTCCCCCAATTCTACATTTCTTCGGCCAAAAAGAAACTATTAAAAACGGCCTGCCTTTCGGCTGCGGTAGTCGCGCAAATCTGCGGGCCGGAGCAACGCGAAGGTTCCGAGCGAAGCTGTGGGATAATCGAGCAAATCCGCGGGCCGGAGCAACGCGAAGGCCCCGAGTCCGCCACACGGACGGCGGATCTTGGATATTGATGAGTGATGATTTCTCCGCGTAATCTGCGAAATCTGTGGCTAAAAATCAATCATTTGCGCGGGTAGTTGGAAGCAAAAACCGCAAAAAATTAAAAATTTTTTACTCGCCTTCCACAAACGAGTTACGAGCGACGAGCGACGGCAGACGGCTTATATTTTCAGCGCAAATGCGCAAGTTCGTCCAATTATGGAAGGGAGATTGGTGAGTAGAGCATTGGTGAGTAGTGAGTAGAGAGTTCATGGGGGATGACTGGAAGAGAGTTGGTGAGTAGAGCATTGGTGAGTAGTGAGTAGAGAGTTCGTGGGGGATGACTGGCGCACGTCCAATTATGGAGGGCCCCTTTATGAGCCTGCCCATAAAGGACAAGCACGAAACTCGAAATACTAAGCACTAAACAATGTTCAAAATCTAAATCTTTGAAGACTCAAAACAGTTTGGAACATTTGGTAATTTGAAAATTCGGATTTGTTTCCACCGTAAGGTGTCCTGCGGAGAATTTCGATATTCGAATTTAGGATTTCCAGCAGTTCTTCGCCGGGGCTCATCCCAGAAGCTGCAAATTGTGAAAGCTAAGACCTGCCAGTATTGTTGTCATACCAAGCAAGCCTCGGCCGAAAGTCGCACCATCCTCATCTGCGACCATAAACAGGCCCCACATACAAAACTCTTCGTCGTCGCACCACAGGATACCTGCCCGAACTTCGAACCCGCCGAAACTCCCCCACTGCCTGATAACGACGGCGTAAGATTCATACCTCTAACCCAGGGCAAATTCGCGATTGTGGACGCCGAGGATTACCCTCGGCTGGCCAGATACAAATGGTCCGCCTCCCGAAGCCGTCACAATCTTTACGCCTGTCGATGCGCCGGCGGAAAAAAGATTTCTATGCACCGCGTCGTTGCCAACGCCCCCAACGGCCTCCTCGTCGACCATATAGACGGCGACACCTTAAACAACCGAAAAGCAAACCTCCGACTCTGCTCAATCACGCAAAACAACAGAAACAGACGCCCAAACCGCAGGGCAACTTCAAAATACAAAGGCGTTACCTGGTCCAAATGCTGCCGAAAATGGTTCGCTCGCATACGGCCGAATCGAAAGGTCATATACCTCGGCCTGTTCACCGATGAGATTGAAGCGGCGGTGGCTTACGACCGAAAAGCAGAGGTGCTGTTTAAAGATTATGCGTATCTTAATTTTCCGCAGTTGGTGGAATTTAGAAGACACGTCAAAAAAATTATCTTTTCCGGCTAAGCTCCGCGCTCACAAATTTTTACTATCGGCTATAATATAGTTATGAAGCCAGGCATCGCCATAAAATTTATCATCTGTTTAGCCGTGACTTTTACCCCCGCCATTATCGGCTCACTATTTACGCGCCAGGCTGTATCCGATTGGTATACGTATCTGAACAAGCCTTCTTTTACACCGCCGGACTGGCTCTTCGGCCCCGTCTGGACCGTGCTCTATCTGCTTATGGCCGTCTCGGCTTTTCTCGTATGGCACAAAGGCCTTGCGAACACAGTGGTCAAAATCGCCCTCGCTCTGTATCTGCTGCAGCTTATTCTAAACGGCCTTTGGACGCCCTTGTTCTTCGGCGCCAGGATGCCGCTGCTTGCTTTTTGTGAAATCCTCCTGCTCTGGAGCGTCATCGTTCTTACGATACTGGCCTTCGCCAGGGTCTCGACCCCCGCCGCGCTGTTGCTGCTTCCCTATATCGCGTGGACCTCTTTCGCCGCCGTGCTGAACTTCTCCATCTGGCTGTTAAACCGATGAGCATCTAAACTATCCTTGCCCCCATAGCCTGCCCGCGCGTCGCACCCGCGCACGCAGTTAAGGGAGGCTTGAAAAATCATGTTCCAAGAATAGGTTGACCCTGCAATAAATTACAGGGCTAAATACATGCGTACCTTCGATTGTGCGAGTTTACATAGCGCACTCTTTCCTGCAAAGAGCGCTGGTCAAAACAGTATCTCTTATCGAATCCCTTCGTCCATATTCTGCCAGTCAGACCAACTTTCCGCAGCGCTACGACAGATGCACTCTTATACACCCTCACAATGTTCTCAATCCCCACCGGGATATACTTAGCGACGATATGAACATGCCTGCCAGCCACGTACACAGCGCATATTTCTTGATTCAGTTGTTGCGCTTTTTCAAGTATAGCCTTTTCAACGGTTCTTCGCTGCCTTTGCGAAAGCTTGACTGGCCTTTTCTGCAAACGTTGCCTGTTGCAATCTGCCAGTCGTTTCCTTCCAGGGTAAGTTCGGCCGTTCTTAACGAAGCCCCGCTTGTCCCCTTGCAGCCAGCTCCCGTACGTCGTCCACGTAATCATATATCCAAGAGTTTTGGGCATAAGAAGATTATATTTCGACTTCGTTGAATTACAATCAACTACCAAAACTATATTTAGCCCTCGGATTTATCCGGGGGTTCTTTTAGCTATTTCCTCAGGTCTCTGACTAAACGGGATAGCCGGGATTCGATATGATTTAGGAAATGGGCCAGAAGAATCATCTGCAAGGCCTCAGCCAGCCTCCGTGCTCTAGGAGAAAATTTAAGCAATTTTTACTTGAGTAAATATTTACTTGACTATATACAGTGGACTTTGGTATAATTTTTGTATATCTAGCCCGGAGACGATTAAGCTTGCGCGACCAAGTAGCCGATATAAATAAAAATGGCGTTTTTGTGCTCCAAAAGGTCAATTTCTTAGATCTTCTTGCAACAACGACAAAGAGCGAAGGTTCAAAGAACCTCGCCTTTTAGGAGGCTTTCTGAACATGACTAGTGCTAAGAGAGGGAAAAAAACTGGCGCTAAGAAACATAAATTTCCACTTCCGGGCAAAGAGTCTCGTGCAGTTTTCTCGGCTGCGTTATCCATGGCCAAAGAACTTCTAAAGTCGGATTGTCTGTCTATTGACCTAGACTCGAACGGCAGAGTCGATCTTGTTATCGATATTCAAAAATTAGAATCTATTCCTAAGGATAAATTCAAACAAGGCTTGACACCTGAGCAATTCTCCAACATAGTTCGCACAGAGCTTGACTCGCTTGTTAGGTCCGCCACATATTCAGATACAACTACAGGTATCCAAACAACGGTCCCCTCCAAAATTCTCGAAGAAGTTGGTATAGATGAGTTCTTATGGCGCTTAGGGGAGGTTAAGAAAGAACTTGTTCCGACCGATCTGAGAGACCGTGCAATACTTAGGAGAACGACTCAAGGTCTTGTTTTACAAAACATGACCTGGCAACTAGCAATCAAGAAGCACGACCAGGTTAGAGGGGAACTTCGTAACATTCCCTATGCTTCCCTCTCTATTGTATACGCTTCTCCTCAAACTAACATAGCTCAGCTCCGCTTAGGAACAGAAGGAACAACTATCGAACTCCCTACACTCCGCGAGCCAAAACAACTGATTCTCGAACTGCATAAAGCTGACGTGGATCAAATGATTGAAACTTTGACAGATTTGCGTGATAATCTTGAGAAGCTCAAGAAAGGCAAATGAAAAGGTTTACAAAAAGAACACCAGTCGACATGGAAGTTGTCCGAGAAAATCGGGATCTCGATTTATGGCAAAAACCGCTCCCCAAGGAATCTCCGCAGACCCTCCGGAATACTGGCCGCATCGAGCAGGTTGAAGCCAAGCAGGCCGACTTTGAGCAGCAATTTAAGTACATTCTAGCATACTTACATTCGTTACAGTGGACGAGCCGAGGGCCTTCAACTAATATACGCTCTCTTTCATGGCGGGAACTTGCAGATATGCCAGATGTTACTCTTGAGTTGGAAGATGGTATACAGCTGTGGATGCAAACCGCAACTCTGCACGAAGCGATGCAATTTACTTTCGATGAATTCATATTACCGTACCACGAAAAGCTTTCCGCAGTGACTAAACTTTTTGGCGAACTGGAGGAAGATTTTGATGATGTCGCACGTCGTATTACAAGATGTGCAGTTCTCGAAGAAGAATTAGGTGTTTTCGAAGATGCGTTGGAAGATGAGGAGACTGAGTGTTTAGCCTCTTGCGTTTCCCTGATAAGAGATGTGCTAGATTATAACTATGCCGAGGAGCTTACGCAAACTCACCTTGACATTCTTAAGAAAGCGATAGGGCTAATATACGACAAAGGTCTGGAGTGTAATAAAGAAGATTACCAAAATCTTCATGAGGAATTCTTGCGAAGCGGGCTAGCCCTGTTACCAACAAGCCGTAAGGCCATTGAAAAATACGAACCCACCAAACACAACGATGGAGAATAAGAACCATTTTTTTCTTGACACATCGACCCAAATAAAAAGGCACTGGGCCGATGAAGAAATCAACACGAAAGTCCGAGCCGATTTGTTTGGAAAAAAGTTGTGCTGTTCCATTTATGTTGAGCGAGAGTACCGTTGCAAGGTTCTTAACACGCTCATTACTGCATACAATTTTCTTATGAACTTTGAAGATATTAAAACAGCTAAGGAACGTACCGAAAAACTCAAAGGCAATGGTATTCTCGATGATCTTGTTTATAATGCCATTAAACGTTTATTCGAAAGATTCAATTCGAAAAAACTTATCATAAGACGCTTAAAAAATTTAATAGAGGGGGCTTGGCAAAATTTCTTCTACGATGCCGTTCCGAGGTCACTATGTGATATGACTAATTGCACTCGAGGCGCTGATGCTCCGCAACTGCTCGAACACGGATATTACTTACAAATTAGCAAGAAATGCCCCGAGAACTGTAAAATCTGTGATTTTTGGAAATCAAAGCAAGCAGACCTACAAAACCTAGCCCAACTCGACGTTAGCAAGTTCAACAAATTCAGAGACCCTAAAGAAAGTATGGCCAAAATTCAAAATGAAGCTCAGTCTATACTTGATGGAAAATCTCCTCATGGTGACCCATGTAGAATTGTTAGTGATGCTGTAATTAGTATAGAAGCTCGAGATGGGTACCCCGGCATAACGATACATACCATGGATTACGATTTTGAGCTTCTGAAGAACATACTTAACACTCAAGTTAGGTTTTTTAAAGTTTAGAATACCACCTGAATTTATTTTCCAAGTTGTTACCTACCAACATCCTCACCCCAACCCCGCAATTCCCGCCACAGCAAATTCGTCGCCCGGCCACCTTTTAACCAATAACCAATTAACAACTCACCATTCACTAAGTATTCAAGGAAGTTTTCCGCTCCTGGGTGTAGGTGTTCTTTCACGGGGTAAGATAGCAGAAAAACAGCAAAAATCAACCCCGTTAGAACTTTTTCTCTCAAAAAATGCCACAAACAGGCCGAATTTCTAACGGGGTCAAGAGGAAAAAGCAAAAATCAACCCCGGTGCGCCGGGACGCTAATACGTCGCCCGTGGCGACGCATCACTTCTCATAGCGCAAGGGCTTCCCCAAGAACACGCCGGCGAATCCGCGGCCTCAAACCGGCCGGCGTAATAACGTCAACCGAACGTTTGAGTAGCTGCTGCAAGTCCATAAGCAAACCGCCGAGGTCAAATAAACTGCGACCCTCCTCCAAATCGACCAGAAAATCGACATCGCTGTTTTCGTCCGCCGTGCCCTGAACAACAGAGCCAAAAACCCTGACGTTCGATGCCCCATATTTGGCAGCAAGGACAAGAATTTGCTCTTTCTGGTCACCAATTATCTCGGCTATTCCCATGAGTGTTGCTCCAATGACTAATACACGACAAATAAAAGTGTAAACACAAAGCTCAAAGCTGTCAAACCAAAAACCTGCAGAGCCAGACCCGCTCACCCGCGTTCGGCCACGCGATACGCAATACGCTTCACGATTTCTTTTTCGCCATCTCTAAGAAACTCCGCCTCCGAATAGTAGACAACCCTCAGGCAGCCGAGCGCATGCAAAAGCGTTAATCCGCCAAGAGCTAAATACCACGGCAGCCATCTCGCATTAGTCGGCGGAAAAAAACGCGTGGCCAAAAAGCCGAAGCAACCCATAAACACTATTACTACAATCGCCTCAACGGCGTTCTTAAGGCTCGCGCCCGGCCAGTGCCATCTTGATTTCTTCCGATGAACCGCCGACAAAATCGTTATTATTAACAACGCCAAACCAGCTATCGCTAATTCCAATCCTGCGCCAACCGCCCCGCGAGCGATCATCAGAACCACCATGCACAGCTCGTAGGCAAGAAGTCCCTTAACGTCAAACGAGCACTCCTGCCAATCCTTCGGATACTTTTTGATGCCAGATGAAACCACCGCTCTTAGCCTCGCCTACCGTTCGTCCCTCATCCCTCGGCCACTTTACTAACGACTATTCACTACACACTATCGACTAAACTATGTCCTTTTTGAACCTTGCTTACTTTTCAAGTAAGTCAAGGCACAATTGCGACCACGTCTCCATAGTGCCCCGCAGGTCGTGCAGCTCGGCGGGACTCATGAACGCCATCTGGGTTATCATCTGCTCCCGCCTGCTGACATTCGGCGAGTCGAGAATCCAGTGGTGGACCACGCCGAGATGGACACTTCCGACCTCGTTGGAATCGTCATTTAAGAGAGCAGCAATTCTGTCGATGTGGTTGGCTTCTACGGAAACTTCTTCGGCCACCTCTCGCTCGACTGCGGTGCGGTACATCTGGCGGAAATCCCTATCGAACAAGGGCACTTCATTATCAGTGGGATTTATATGACCTCCTATGCCGATGGACCTGTTGCCGACCAGCCGGGTCTCGCCGGCCCGCTTGCCTCGCACGTATGTAAGGTACTTGTCGTCGAAACTGAGAATCACGTAGGGAATGAGCTGCTTATAGCTGGGGTCGGCTTCGGCCTGCGGCCGGGGCATAAAGCCCAGAACGCCGGGAGCGAACAGCTTGTGCAGATAGCGGTCGACGTCTAATGTAAGGCCCTGGAACATCCCTACCTGCTCAAGGACCTTTCGCTCGACAACCAGTACCTGTTCTTGGCTCGCCATGCGGCAATTGGTTAATTGGTTAAATCGTTAATTGGTTAATCGGTTAATTGGTTAACCATGTTATTTCTATTCGGTATGATAAAGTGGTCCGGCACAGGAAAGTGCGAGCATAAGAGCAAGGCTTCTTTTCCAACCTCCTCGATTACCGATTCATTGTCGATGTTTTCAACTACTTTATTAATAAAGCCGGCAATCTGCTCTGCTTCCTGTGTTTTCATACCGCGAGTGGTAATAGCGGGCGTGCCTAAACGCAGTCCGGTGGGGTTGGCCGGATGGGCCGGGTCTAAAGGTGTGGTGTTATAATTAGTAACGATTCTTGCCCTGTCCAATGCCTTGGCCAGTTTTTTGCCGGCGATGTTCTTATTTTGCAAATCGATTAAGATTAAATGATTGTCGGTCCCGCCTGATGAGAGGTTGAATCCATATTCAAGCAGCTTTTGGGCCAGGGCTTTGGCGTTTTTGACTATCTGTTTTGCGTAGGTGATAAACTCGGGCGTATCGGCTTCAGCCATTGCCACGGCGATAGCGGTCAGGGTGTGCATATGCGGGCCGCCCTGCAGGCCGGGAAAGACGGCTTTGTCGACCTTTTCTGCGTGTTCAGCTTTGCAGAGTAACATCCCGCCGCGAGGGCCTCGCAGCGTCTTGTGTGTCGTAGTCGATACAATGTCGGCATACGGCACCGGACTTTTGTGGATGCCGGCTACAACAAGGCCGGCAATGTGGGCTATATCACTGATGTGGTATGCGTGCACGTCTTTGGCTATTTGGCCGAATATTTCAAAGTCAATCTCGCGTGGATATGCGGTGGCGCCGGAGATGATGACTTTGGGTTTGTGTTTTTTGGCGAGGTCTGCAATCCGGTCGTAGTCGAATCTGCCGGTCTCGGGGTTGACTGTATATCGAACAGAATTGAAAACCTGGCTTGTAACGCTGACCTTCCAGCCGTGGGTCAGGTGTCCACCATAGGGGAGAGACAGGCCCATAATCGTATCACCGGGTTCAATTAGGGCCAGATAGGCAGCTAAATTTGCCACTGATCCGGAATAGGGCTGGACATTTGCGTGGTCTGCCTTGAACAACTTCCTGGCCCTGTCTTGAGCCAGTTTTTCGATAAGGTCGGTTACCTGCTGGCCCTCGTAATATCGCTTGTTGGGGTAGCCTTCGGCGTACTTGTTGGTAAGACAACTTCCGCTGGCCTGCATCACGGCCCTGGATACGTAGTTCTCCGAGGGGATGAGGCGGATTGAGGCACTCTGACGAGCCTTTTCCTGTCTTATAAGCTCGTAAATTTGCGGGTCGTAGTGCTCAAGCGCTGTTACCATTTGGTTCCTCCTTAAACTATCGGTTTCGTTCTCGCTGGCTTATAACACAGCGATAGTTTTTACACAAGTATTTATTTATTGACAAAATTAGGCCGAAGTTTACTATAATAAAAGTAGATTACAAAGATAAAGTTCGTTTTCTAAACTGGCAGGAAAAGTGCGAGATACCCAATATGCCTGAAAACCAGATAGGCGATGCTGCGAGGGCAAAATTCTTTTTCGATAGCGCCCGAAAAGCCGCCGGAGAAAACAATTTCGATCTTGCCGTCGATATGTACCTTGAGGGGCTGCGACGGGACCCCAATGCTGTTGAGCAGGGCCATGTAAAGCTGCGGGAGGTGGCCCTTCAGCGCGAGGAAATAGGCGGTCAGAAACCTTCAGAGGCCGAAGCAGCAGAACGCCTGAAGGGCAAAACACCGCTTGAGCAGATGATTAACGCCGAGTATCTCCTGGCCAAAGACCCGAGCCATTTACCGTATGCCGAGGCAATACTAAGAGTTGCCGCGGCAGGCGGTTATAAAGAAGCCGCTAAGTGGATTGCAGACCTGGTTTTCCTGGCAAACAACGGCGCCAAGAAACCGTCGCTTCAAATATATGTCTTGTTGAAAGATTCCTACGTAACAATTAGCGAATTCGATAGAGCGCTTGCGGCCTGCGAGTGCGCCCTGAGACTTAAACCCAAGGATGCAGAATTAGAAAAGGAGCTCAAGAAGCTCTCCGAAAAACACAAGGCCGCCAGAGTTCAGCAGGCTGAGCTGCAAGAGCCTCTCAAAGACGGCCAAAGCCAGGAAAAACTTCATATCCAGCGCGACGAAGCATTAGCCAAGGCCAATGTCTTTTTTGAAAGAGCCCGCAAAGTCTCGGACGCAAACGACTTCGACTACGCTATTGATATGTATCTCGAAGGTCTCCGCCACGCCCCTGATGCAGTTTCGCAAGGGCACACATCGCTATACGAACTGGCGCTGCATCGCAAGAGCAAAGGGGGTAAAAAGCCCTCAATGATGGAAAGGGTAAAGCGGCTCCGAGGCAAAAACCTCCTTGAGCAGATGCTTAACGCGGAGTACCTATTGGCCAAAGACCCGAGCCATTTACCGTATGCCGAGGCAATGCTAAAGGCTGCGGTATCAGGTACCTACACCGAAACGGGTAAATGGGTTGCCGATTTGCTCTTTCAGGCAAATAATACCGCCAAAAGACCGTCCCTGCACACATATATCCTGTTAAAAGATTCCTACGCTGCACTTGGCCAGTTTGAGAGGGCGCTGGCCGCTTGTCGATGTGCGGCCAGACTCAAACCAGAGGACGGAAACCTGGCCGACCAAGTCAAAAACCTCACAGCCGAGATGACCGTCGCCAGAGGCAGATACGACCAGGAAGGCGATTTCAGGATGTCAATAAAGGACCGCGAGACCCAGGAAAAGCTCCACGCTCAGGAAGGCATCGTTAAGACGGCCGATTACCGCACTGTCGCAGTCCAGGAGGCCAGAAAAGCCCTGTCCAAGGACCCGAATCTGCCTAACAGCATTTTTGGCTTAGCTCAGGCCTTATCCGACCTCGAAAATGACAAGGCTGACAAGGAGGCCATACAACTGCTGGAAAATGCTTATAGAACCAAGAGCGACTTCAGTTTCAGACAGCGTGCAGGACAGATAAGAATGAAACAGCTAAGGCGCAAAATCTTAGAAACAAAGCGAGCCCTCCAGAGCAAGCCCGATGATGTGCGAACAAAGGCGAAAGTGGCCACATTGTCGGAGCAGCTTAACAATACGGAGTTAGAACACTACCGCGCCTGCGTTGAAAACTATCCAACTGATATGCAGGCCAAATATGAATATGGTATTCGCTTAGTCAACAACAAACAGTACGACGAAGCCATTCCCTACTTCCAGGAAGCCGAGAGAGACCCGCGGCATAAAATCCCGGCAATGAATAAAGTAGGCTTCTGCTTCTTTATGAAAGGCTGGTTCGGCGATGCGGTCGATGTCTTTACGCAAGCAATTGATACCTATAAGATGAAAGATGATAATATCGCCAAGGAATTGCGGTACAACCTTGCCCGAGCTTACGAAGAGCAGGGTGAGAGTGAAAAGGCCCTTGACATCTATCGCAAAATCGCGCAACTTGATTTCTCATTCAAAGACGTGCATCAGCGAGTAGATAAGTTGAGAAAAGTCGACTAATGAACAATAATAAATGGAGATTGCAGTGGCACATTCATTGTCAGCAAAAAAGAGAATAAGACAAAACACGAAGAAAAGGGCGATTAACCGCGCCCGTAAAAGCCAGGTCAAAACGCAAGTAAAGCATTTTGAAGCGGCCGTGAGCAACGGCGATGTCGAAGCAGCAAGCGAACAATACAGGCTTGTCGTCAAGAAATTAGACAAAACGGCCGCTACCAGCACAATGCACAAGAAAACGGCTGCGCGAAAGAAATCCCGCCTTGCCAAAAAGCTTAACACGCTTAAGGCGAAAAAAGTTTAAAAGTCAAAGCTAAAAGCGAAAAGCCATAGCGGAAAAGTCAAAAGTAAAGAACCGCCGAAGGCGGACTAAAATCCAATTCTACTCTGCGAAGCAGCTTCGCTACGTAGCACGAGTGACTGGAGAATGTGCATATGGTAAAAATACCACGACAGTGGGTCTACAGCCCCAATGCTACTTCACGCGTGCCGGATGCGATAAAGAATGAAATTACAGCCAAGGCGGAGGAAATCGTCCAGACCGTGTTTAAGCCAGGGTACATCAAGCCGCCGCCCAAAAAGCCAAGGTTCAACTACATCGTCGATATCTACACGAAGTGGCATAAGAATTGCTTGTACTTCCGCGCCAAGTACGCTTGTCCAGGTCCCAACGCACTATCGCCGTTTTTCGAAGACAGCTTTACGCGACTTGCATACATGGCGAACGGGCGTTTTAATCTGGCGTACATGCGACACACCGGCAAGTGGTGCGAAGTGTTCACGGGTCTATCGATGAAAGAGGCATTTGCCGCCATCCGGGATGAGCGGTTTTTCCACCCTCCAGGTTGAGCAGATTTTGGCGACTCCGGGGCTGCGATTTTGGATCCTTCGGCTGCGTCCGCCTGCGGCGGACTCCGCACCTTGGGCACAAGCTCAGGATGATTTTATGAAAGCGTGTCTCCTGTTACGGTATACAATACCGTAATAGGTTCTAATGCGGTATTGAGGCCGCAGAAAGGAGACACGCATATGGAGATTATAGCATTGGATGCCCACAAA
>Ga0114922_10002341_pt1 | contig 17747 bp, 19 predicted proteins | sample AartaG_FD_100975 | JGI IMG/M metagenome (GOLD analysis project Ga0114922, IMG submission 100975) | Deep subsurface microbial communities from Aarhus Bay to uncover new lineages of life (NeLLi) - Aarhus_00045 metaG | ecosystem: Environmental > Aquatic > Marine > Oceanic > Sediment | place...
AATTTAATTTTTATTCTTTGTTAAGTATAAGAATTGATCAATTAAAAATTTTGGATAGAAATTACGGGGTTGTTATAATTTTTACGCACTTTCTCGTTTTCATAAGTTTAAATCCAGTTTTTAATAAATCCTCTAAAGGTACCACTTTAGTAATCAATTTAGCAACATCAATTTTTTTGGTAGCTATTAATTCAATTGCGTCTAAAAAATCGGTAGCGTAGCCAATATACGATCCAATGATTTTTCTTTGGTATCTCACGATGTCGTTTGGTTTTATCTTTGCTTCGGCATTATAATCTTGACCAAAGCAAATTAACCGAGCACCAGGCGCCCAAATTTTAGTGGCCATTTCGAAAGTATGAGAAATTCCTACAGCATCTATAATAACATCAGCCCCTTCATCGTTAGTTAACCTCTTAATTTCAGTTTTAACATCTTGGGTCTCTGGATTAATAAAGAAATCAGCGCCAAGTTCTAACGCTTTTTTACCGCGCCAATCGTCTATTTCTATACTAATTAATCTTTTTATTGGGTGCATTCTTATAACAGATTCAATAATTAAACCCATTGGTCCAGCCCCAATTATAACTACATTATCTGATTCTTTGACATCAGCTAAATTATGACAGTGAACAGCACAAGAAAGCGGTTCTATTAAAGCTGCTGCTGTCAAGTCAATATGTTCAGGAAGTTTAAATAGAGTGCTTCTCGGGACTACGCAGAATTTTGCAAACCCACCATCTTGAAAAATACCGAATGTTGTTCCGGAAGCCATATATTCACAGAGATTCGATAACCCTTTCCTACAATTGATACAATAACCACACTTTTCGTTAGGATCGGCAACAACTTTATCACCAATTTTCAAATCTTGAACGCTCTCTCCAATTTCTTTAACTATTCCTGCAAATTCATGGCCTAAAATTGTATTGTCATTAGCAGGATGTCCTCCCTCCATAATCTTTAAGTCGGTACCACATATTCCACACGCTTTTATCTCCACTAATACATGATCGCTTTTTGTAATATAAGGGTAGTCAACTTCTTCTAATTTGATATCACCACCAAGTTTATCACCCTTGTGGAAAACTGCAGCTAACATTTTTTCCATTTTATTTACCTCAAGATATTCATAGGAAACTATTGTTTAGATCCCACTAAACCAAGATTTATTCTTAATATAAATTTTTTTGCTAAAGACTTATATTAATTAAAATTTAAATTCAAATTACTAAATAATTTTAGTTTTAAAAAAAGATAGTTGATTAAAAAATGAATGAAAGAAAATCTGAGAAAGTTCCTCTTGGAAAGCGAATTGCTTTTGCATTTGGTGAAGTTGGAGATAATACCGCATTACAGACATTCTCATTCCTTATTTTTACATTCTACTTTGCAATTGTAGGATTACCTGTTCTTTGGATTACTGTGGGTTTTATTTTATGGAGTTTATGGAATAGCATAAACGACCCTCTTATAGGATATCTTTCTGACCGTACTAAAACTAGATGGGGGAGGAGAATTCCTTGGATGTTAGGCGCCACTATTCCATTAGCACTAATAATGATTTTACTTTTTACACCACCTTTAGCTCTTAATTCGGATATAATAAACTTCGTATACTTTTTTATAATTCTTATTCTCTTTGATACTACTTATACTGCGTTTAATCTAAATTACAATGCCATTTTTTCTGAAATGTATGTATCAATGGAAGCTCGTAGTTCAACAGGAAAAGTTAGGATAAGTTTTGTGATGGTTGCATTAATTTTTGCGTTCTTACTGCCCACATTTATTATAGAAGATTTCTTAGGGGGTGATCCACAAACACCCGCAACTATAAGTAAGGCATTAGGAGAATACCAGTTAACAGGAATTATTGCTGCAGTTGTAATTATTGTCTCATATTTCATAATTTTGAAATGGGGCGTAAAGGAACCTAAACATATCTCAAAAGACGCTGAAACTGCTATGTCTTTTGGAAAAACGCTGAAAACAACATTTAAGAATAAGAGTTTCCTATGGTTTTTAATACCCGCTTTAGGAACATGGATTGCCATAAATATTTTACCAACGTTAGCACCACTTTTTATGATTCATGTTCTTAATATTACAGATTCGGAATTAATTGGGTATGTTCTAGCTTTACAATTCATTGTAGCTGCCGTTTCCACTCCTTTATGGGAAAAAATTCGCGTAAAAAAAGGAGCTCGTATGGCGGGATTGATAGGAATTGTAACATGGATAATTCCTATAATACTTTTTGCGTTCGCGGATAGCGTTGAAATAGTTTTTATTATACAAATCTTCAATGGAATTGGTTTGGGCGGAGGATTATATTTCTATGATCAGTGTATCGCAGAAATTATAGATGAAGATGAGATTAAGCATGGCACAAGGCGATCAGGTATTTACTATGCTGTCCTTAATTTCTTTATTAGATTATCCGCGATTATTAATTTCATTTTAATTGGGATAGTTTTTAGCACAACTGATTGGCAAAATTATACTCCAAATCCCGGCATAGATGCGAAATTAGGACTTAAGATACTAATAGGCGTTTACCCCGCAATCGTCCTTGGACTTTCATTAATAGGGATGTACTTCTATCCAATTAAAGGTGATATTCTCAAGGAAAACCGAAGGAAATTAACAGAATTGCATGGAGAAAAACAAAAAGGTCGGGAATAAACAAATTTTTTTTTTATTTTATTTTAATCCTTTAATTCTTCTTACTAGCCTTATAAAAAAAATAGGAAAAAAGAGTAATTAGCTATAATTTTGCTCCACAAAAAGCACAATATACTGCGTTTCCTTCGCGCTTCACGGGAGTTCCACAATTTGCACAATACTTACCAGTTTCTTCAGAAGTTACTTGATTAGGAGCAGTTACCTCCACATGTTTTGCTTCACCCGTTTTAGTTGAAAATTTTCCCCTCAATTCTCCCCTTGCTTTCAAATCTAATACAATTGCTCGTGCATCTTTAACTGTAATACCCGTATTACTTGCAATCATTTCAATTGAAATGGTAGGATTTTGCTCAAATTCTTGTTTCACAACATTTCTTAACTTACTTCTGTTTGTAAGTTTGTAAATTTGGCTTGACATTATTGAGAGTCCAATTAAAATCCAGAAAAATCCAAAGAGCCACCACCAATTCGCCATATCATCAAGGAGAATATTAAACCCCCACCAGAGAAAAATACCGGCGATGATTAGAGCACAAATACTAAAACCTTCTTGATATTCATTTCTTTCGTAATGCATATTTATTCAATCTTGTTTAAATTCATTTTTTATATAATCAGTTAATGAAAGATATATATGAGTTTGAGGGACCAATATTTATAATATTCTTTTATAAATTAAAATATCCAAAATTTATGGTTCCTACTTGCTTAATTCATAAAAAATAAACCAAATCGTTAGAGTTGGTTATGGAGGAGCAACTGAGTTGTTAATTGTGTTAAAAACATCATTCACTTCCACTTGGTCTTCAGTTAAAAGAATGACTAAATGTTCAAGAATTTTTATTGATAAAATATAATAATTATCAGTATGAATTATATTAAAATCTGGACTATGTAAACCGATACTTTCAGTGGTTTCTTCTGCCAATTCATATAATTGAGAAATATTTAAAGATATAGAAGCTTTGTTAAACTCTTCCTCGTTGATGTATGATTTCTTTATGACTCCGTTTTCTGAGGAGATTAAAATAAAATAAACTGATGGACCTAAATCCTTAATCAAATTGTTCAATATAACATCCATATCTATAGTAAGCGTCATCTAATTAATTTATAAATTTGAATTATAAATATGTTTGGGTGAGATTTTATGTGAGTACTATGTTCTCGCACACTTATCTTTTAATACCTATGATTGACCAATTAAATTGAAAAATATTTTTCCACTATTGGTTCAAATTTATGAAACTGGTTAAGATCGCCATTAAAATCTTTCAGGCAGTCGTAGTATAGTTCAAAAAATTCCTCTTTTAGCAATTCCATATATCTTTGAATAACTTCAGAAGGTCTTGATTGTTCGATAAGATATGCAAATATTATTCCTTCTTCAACAGTTATAAGGAACTGCTGGTTTTCAAAATTAATCGCTTGAAGATTTTCTCCAGAATTTTTCCCAATAATTTCGTTTGAAAACATTAAGATTGCTGAAAGAAACCCCCCGATTTGTATAGAGTTTTCTAATAGCTTTGTTTTATCATTTCTGATTCTCGTAAATAATGTGTGACCTGTTGTACTAATTACAAAGAGAGCTGAAAGGCCTTTAGCACTAGGAATAGCTTTATTACAGATTTGACTAATTTTCGAATGTGAGACATTAGAACAATATGTTTTAACTAATAATCTCGAAAGTGAACAAAGGTCTGCGTAATTAGCTAACTTATCTTTCTCGTTTATATAAAAAACTGCTATTTTCTCATTCTCTGCAGAATAAAAATGAATGTTAACAGTATAAACTCCTAATAAATCAATTATTTTCCCTTCTTCCTTACTATTTATCTCGAGACGATAGAGATGTATTAAATCTTTCAGTAATGAGCAGCTTATGCCTTTATTGAACACAATACTATATCGATTTTTTGTCATTGAAACTAAACTAATACCTAAAACTTGAATTGCCGCTGGTACCTCAAATGAATCCTGAGAATTATTCTCTATTTCGATCATTTTTCATTATTTGTAAAAAGAGTAATTTGTGGTCAAAACTGGGAAAGACGATCATTATATTGTGTTCATAATATTTAAATGTATGGTAACTTTTGTGTAAAAAAGTAATCCCCGTATATAAAATGAGAAAAAGGAAATTTATTATAAAATGTAAAAAAGCTAAATAGTGCCCTTTCCCAATAATTTAACAAGAAACTGCCCTTTATGTTTTTTTATAACAAAGATCCACAAATTACTCCCAATAATAATATATTTTGTTAACAAATTTGTGAAATATAAAATTAATAGTGGGCCTGGCAGGATTCGAACCTGCGACTTTGGGTCGATGGAATCTTCCACCTGACATCCCAGTCCGAAGCCGGGTACCCCTCGGATCGCTCGATAAAATATCGCACAATTATCCAGACTAGATTACAGGCCCGATTTTTTCTAAATTCATAATATGAAGAGAAAAGATCGAATGTTTATTGATATATTTTATTTCTAAAAAAATTATCTATCCCATGATAATTAAGCAATTCTTATTTGTTAATCGGAATTATACGCGATATAATCCATGTATCTAAAAAATAAAGAGAGTAAATTTTTTGCGCACATAGCATCGGATAAGTGTCCCCTAATTTTGATTAATCCTCTCATAAACGCATCATCTGCTTGAATTTTCCGTGTTATAACATTTTTCATGGTAGTTTTAGTAACAAAAAAGTGAATTACATCCAACTCTTCTGAGTTTTCCTCGTAGTACGAATTATTGTAAGCAACCAATCTACCGATCTTTTTTAGCCAGATGTTATAATCTATATCTTTAATGTATATATGGTAAATTTTATCATCATATAATTCTAATTCTTCCTGAAATTCTTCGGTTTCATTAACGATCTTTATTCCTAATCTAATAAACTTGTCTATTGTAGATTTTAATGCACTTTTTGACGAATCTAATGAGTTCAACATCATCAGTATAGCATTCGAGTCAATCATTACTAAAACTTATCCCTCTAACACTTTATTTTGAAAAATATTATGTTCGCAATTCTTCCAATTAATATTATGAAAATACTATTGATAGATCATTTATAGTTTTATATAATATTGCCATGATAAGAAGCCAAAAACGATTATTTAATACCGTTTTTTTTTCGTAAATACTTCACAAATATTCGGAAAAGCTTTATATATCTTAACCCTTGAGAGAGAGATCCTTCGACATTAATCTTTCCTTTCATGAAAGCGTCTGTTCCGCTTAACTTATTTTTTAAAATTTGAATAAGTATATCTTTATTGAAAGTAATAGCGAATAATGCTTTTGGGTTAACTCCTTTCTCGTATTGAAGTTTTCCATCTGAAACCTCCAACCAATAATTAAATTCTGCATCCAGCACATATGTTTGATAAATGTCGTCAAACCCAGTTAATTCTTCCTTAAGTTCTTCTGTATTATTCATGATTTTTACTACCGCTTTGATGATCTTATCAAGTACATTTGCAAATTTTGGACTCTCTATGTTCAGATGTTCCAAAATTGAACTAATTGGGTTCTGAGCGTTCATAAGTATACAGATAAATACCTCTTTGAAAAATCCTTATTCCTATAAATAAAGATAAAACAACTATTTATTTGTTTTTCTTCAGAAAAAAGCAATATAATAATGTGAAACCAAGGGAAAATAAATTAAAAAACTATTAAACTCTCTAAAATAGCCTAGACTTTTTGGAACCGGATATAAAACATTTGATCCATCATCTTTTCTTCTACGCTTCTAAATCCAATCGAAGCGCCTAGGTTTAAATAATATTCTAAATCTTGTTCTTTATCCCATTTTGTAGCATACCCCGTTGAAATTTTTTTCTCCCCAATTTTAACTTCAAGGTAAAGGCCATACAAATCCTTATCTGAAATACCACGATTTGGTATTTTAAAATCCCAAATGACAAATTCCCCTCCCTTTTTTGTAACGCGGTAAATTTCCTGAAAAACTTTTTGATGGTTTGAAAGAGGAATATACATTAGGGTGAAAAAAGCGGTCGTCGTGTCGAAGGTCTCGTCTAAAAACTGCAAATCCTTTGCATCCATGATGATTTTTAAGTAATCTCCTGGAGCTGCTTCCTTCAGTTCAGCCTCCCGACGATCAATGGCTACTACTTGTTTCTCTTTTAGCTGGCCAATTATCCCCTCCCCTCCACCTCCAATATCCAAGATTCTACCTTTTAATTCGACATCAGTAAGATCAATCTTTTGTAGCTCGATAAATTGAATTTTATCTTCCATTTTATCTTCCATAATATATAATCCAAAAATTCATTTGTTTAATATTTTTATACTGCATTTTTTTTTTCCACTTGAATTCTTTTCATCGTAAAATAGCAAAAAATGGAATTTAAAATAAAATTTTTATATTTGGAATTATTTCTACCGTTATACTAAAATAAAATAATTCTATTTTTTAGTAAAAAAGCCCACATAGTGTAGTTCGGTCCAGCATTCGGGACTGTCACTCCTGCGACCCGGGTTCAAATCCCGGTGTGGGCGCCATTTTTCCCCTTTTGTCTTCCTAAGAAACAATAATTTTTTTTACATCTCAATAAATATAATAAGAATGGTATTTTTAAAACCGAATTCCCCAACCCTAATAAAAACTTTTCGAACTTCGTAGAAGAAACGATTAAAGGTTTTTAAACTACAATTACTTATCTTTAATCACAATTCAAATTTAATTCAAATTTAAAAATATTAGTTAAAACTCAAAAAGAGGTTAAACAATAATGGTTGACAAAGCCTTATTAAAAGAAATAAAGGAAAAAATAGACGCTGGTGCTGCTGCATCAGATGTAAACGATACTCTAAAAGTATACGAACTCTTTAAGCAAGTAGCTGAAGAGAACGACGATTTAAAAGAAGAATTGGAAGATATGGATATTACTATCCAAATGAATATAACAGATGCTGACGCTAAGTTTTGGCTTAAGGCGAAAGAGGGTACCATGGAATTTGGCGAAGGTACTGTGGATAATCCATCGTTCACATTCTCCGCCACGAAAGAAGTAGGTGCCGGTATGTTATTCGGTGAAGTTGATGCCACTAGCGCTTATATGGCCGGTGATATCACCGTAGAGGGTAACCTACAAGATGCTATGGCATTTCAAGAGATTATCGAATTAGCTTTAGAAGCTCTTGAAGATATGTTTGAAGATCTATAAAAAAGCCGCATCTTCTTTAGTATTAGCTCAAATCTTACTTTTTCTTTTTAATTCTACACTTTTTTTAAATTATTAATTTTAATCGGAAAATCTGAATTTCTTAATAATCGACAAATTTTGCAAATTCACGCCGTCGCAACCTATAGAAATTATGGATTTCGCAGTATAATCGATAAAAGATATAAAACCTTTTTATATTGTAAAAAGTTATACATCATAGTATTTATTTAATCGATCAAAATCGTAAATTAAATACCATATCATAAAATATAATAGAAGGTTGAAAAATCATGGTTGATGAAGCGTTAATAAAGGAATTGAAAGGAAAATTTGACGCCGGGGCTGCTGCTTCGGACGTAATGGATACTTTAAAAGTTTTCGAGCTGTTCAAACAGATTGCCGTAGAAAATGAAGATTTAAAAGAAGAATTGGAAGATATGGATATTACTATCCAAATGAATATTACCGACGCTGATAAGAAGTTTTGGCTTAAGGCGAAAGAGGGAACGTTAGAATTCGGCGAAGGTGATGTGGAAAATCCATCGTTCACATTCTCCGCCACGAAAGAGGTAGGCTCCGGTATGTTATTCGGCGAAGTTGACGCTACTAGCGCATACATGGCTGGAGACATTACCGTCGAGGGAAATCTTCAAGACGCAATGGCTTTTCAAGAGATCATTGAATTAGCCTTAGAGGCTTACGAAGATTTAGCTGAAGATTTATAGAAAGTCTGTATTGTAACCAATGTAAAACCATATAGGAAATCTCTTCAAACTTTTTTTTATTTTATTTATTTTTATAATTTCAGAATTATACCTAATTAGCCTCAAGCTTAAAGATTTTATCATTCTTTTTAACTTCCATATCAACCAAAATTCCTAGGGTTATTCTATCCTTTTGTGTTTTAATAAACGGTGTTTCAGTTAGATTTCCTTTTTGTTTAATTTGTATTGACGTAATTTTCTGACGCAAATATGTATCAGTATGGGTTCCAATTATGAATATTTCGTCATCTAGCTGTAATTTTCCTCTAGACAGGAGTATTTTTGCGGCTTTTTTATCAGGAAAACAAGAAAGAACTTTTCCTATTTCAACTTTTTTATAGTTAGAAATATTTCCATCAAATTCTCGTTGAATTTCACTTCCCTTTGGCATTCCAAAGTAAAAACCTGTTGAAAAACCCCTGTTATACACTTTACTTAATCGTTTAAGCCATTCTTGGACTTTATCCTGACTAAACGTATTGTCGTAGTACGCATCAATGGCTTCTTTATAACACGCGGTCGTTTCTTCTATATAAATTGGATCTCTCATTCGTCCTTCTATTTTAAAAGCGTCAATATTGGCTTCAATTAACTTTGGGATGTGTTCAATCATACATAGATCTTTGGAATTTATAAAAAACACTCCATCGTAAAGAAACTCGTTTGATTGGTCGTCGTATACCCGCCATTTTCTGCGACAGGGTTGGACGCACCTTCCTCTATTAGCAGAATACTCTTGGGAACCACAAACCTCAGCTGAGAAGTAACACCGCCCGGAAACAGAAGTACATTGAGCTCCGTGAATAAATGTTTCTATTTCAGCTTTTTGAATCTTTATCTTTATATCTTTAATTTGGTCTAAAGAAAGTTCTCTTGCAAGAATTAATCTTTCTGCTCCTAATTTTTCGTAGAAGTTTGCTGTTCGGGAATTTGAAATATTGGCTTGAGTAGAAATATGAAAAGATAAACCCTTTTCTTTAACGGATTCAATCACGCCGATATCGTGAATGATTACAGCGTCAATTTCTGCTTCGACGGCATTATCTAACACTTTATCGAGGAGGTCAAATTCGTTTTCATATACAATCACATTTGTGGTTAAATAAGCCAAAATATTGTTATCGTGGCATTTTTTTACGATACTGTTTAAATCGTCTAACTTGATATTATCGCTAAACATTCTCATATTAAAAGCTTCTACGCCGAAAAAAACAGCATCTGCTTTACCTAAGACTGCATTTAAGGATTTTAAGTTTTTTAAAGGTGTCATTAGTTCTACTCTTTTTTTTGTTTGACCCAACATGTTCAATTCCCTCTCATAATAATTTTTAGTTAAAAAATTTCACTTGAAAAAATAACTTATCGAATAAGATAAATGTCAAAAAGAATAAAAAAAAAATTGTTCTTAAGTATTAGATTACAGTAAACCACAGATAAAAGAGAACAACGCCGATTATAAAGAATATTACTGCTAGAATGTACGTCATGTGCCTAGAATAGTTACGGTATCGTTTACCTGCTTCAGTCCAAATCGTGTCTACCTGAAAATATGGACTTGGACCTCGTCTGTACCACCCTTGAATTTGTACATTTTGCCCCACTAATCTATCAGCTCTCGCAAGTGCCCACCAGAAATCAACAAGCCGAAAACCAAAGCGATAATCTATGTACATTAGACCCGTTTTATCTTGAAAGTATAAATCTTCCGATAACCAATATCCCGCTATTCCTTTCCCAACTATTTTACCTTCAATTATTGAGGGTAAGGGACGAATTGGTGAGACATTTATGGTTGAAACCAATTCAACCACGTCATTAGGCGCGAATCCTTTTCGATACATGAAGGATGTTCTACTTATGACTCCAAATCCCATAATGAAGAAACCAACAGCCCATAATAGAATTAAATTGTTAATCGTGGTCAGAGTTCCAATAGGTAGAAAACCTAAAAACCCAAATATCCATACAGCTGATAACGCAACTAAAATTATGAAAATGATTGTAGGTAGACTTTTAACAAATAGATCTGTTATGAATTTCCCTGCCATGGATTTACCTACTTGTTGTTCTTTGATCTGTTTTGCTCCGGAAAAATCGTACTCTACAGGGACTTCATAAGTCGCACATTGTTCATTCAATCGTTGAATTCTTTTTGCCGGAAGCGGATGAGTACTGAATATCTGAAAGTATTTTGCCCATGGATTGAACAAGTCCCACCCTGCTGCAGCCTCAACAGATCTTTTTGAAATTTGACCCGTATTGTCCATTGTTTGCACAGCTACAGCTGCTGCTTTCTTCGGATCAAAAATACCTAATCCCCGGAGTCCTCGTACACTGGATTTACGTTTTTCTTTAATTTCTGCCTCTGTTCCGGTTGCTAGCAATCCATACGCAATTTTAATTAAAGCAGTTGATAACATATTTGGATTTTCGGTTAATTCAGCAGAGTGTTGATCCGCAAAGTACTCTCGAATTCGACTTACGAATAAAGATATTAGAAATCCGATATAATAACTTATATAGGACACTATAGCAACCGCAATTAATGCTAAAAAAATATAACTTCCTGCATCGTTATCCCTAGATCTTCTTAAGCTCGAAAATCGTACTGTATAATAAGACCATCTAGCAATTGTTAATAATATTAGAGGAATCGCAAAAACTACAGTCATAAGAATGAAATCGTTATGGACAATGTGACCTAACTCATGGGCAACGACAGCTCTCTGTTCATTTTCGTCCAGATAATGTAGAATTCCATCGGTTATTACCAACCTGGCGCTATTTTTAGTGTAGCCAAAAGTGAAAGCTTGAGGGTTCAAATCGTGGATTATTCCCATTCTAGGGGTTTTGATTTCTTGTATTGCGACAACTTTGTCTACAACATCAGCTAAATGGGGATATTGGTAGGTAAAATCCTCGTAGGGGATCCAGTCGATTCTATACATCCATCTAATGAATATTGGGCCCATGCCATATTGAAATAATATTATTAGAATCGTAAATGCTATCATTATTAGCAAGCCAAAAAGATTACTCGGTAAAAACCAGACTCCGATAGTAAAAACTACAGCATAGATAAGAGCAAATAAAAACATTACCGCAAGGGTAGATGCTAATTTTAATCCCATTTTTAATCACTCAAAGTTTAATTTAAACATTTAATTTTTTTTGATAAATTTTCTATTTCTTAAAATAAATTAACTATGATACCCAAACCGTTCTTAATAAATAATTTTAACTACTAGAATTTAAAATTGTAAGGATTATGAATCGTTTTCGAAAAGAATAAAATGAATTGCTTTCATTATAATTTCAGCAAAATTTTAGAGTGTAATTTAGGTGTTTTTACTATCGATGCTAACTTGAAGCGATTATACAACGCAACAGACAACCTTATTAAACAGCAGTTTTATAAGAGTGGGAGCGATACGATCATAGGTAGGACGCCTGAAATTTCAATCAAAATTAAAAATTCGGGTCAGATCGTCAAGAAATACGAAAATTTGTTTAACCAAAATATGCATCTCTTTTTAGAGGAGGACTATATGAAATTTTTTACTCCTTTCAAGAGAATTAAGGGTGTGGATGAGAATCACTTAAGGGAAATATATCAAGATATTCAAATCAAATTAGCAGCAATGCATGGCACTGAATTTGATACGGTTATTATGTATACAATAGTCGTTAGTTCTTTAACTACAAGTATCCGTGAAATACAATTTAATGAATCTATTAAAGAATTAATCGTTAGAGTGAGAGAAAAAACTAACGTTATAAGTGTTAAGCAAATTGAGAAAGAGTTAGAAAAGTTATTCATGCGAAACGATAAGAACGTGTCAATTTTATATAACATTTCATATCTCACCGCATTAGCAGAATCTTTTAACTTCGCGAAAACTGCTCGAACATGTAAGATTCAAAGGAGTAAACACATTAATCATATTGTAAACTCAATCCTTTTTTCTCTTGCTTAATTTTTACCCTAAAAGGTGGTAACAAATTCTTATCACAGAATTTCATCATTTATATAAAAAGGAAGGGTTAAACCCAAATGTGATTAAAACTTTCCAAAATATAATTTACTCATACTTTAAACAATATGGAAGAGAGTTTCCTTTTAGGAGAGAGATAAGTCCTTATAATGTTGTAATTTCAGAAATGATGTTACAGCAAACTCAAACCAATAGGGTGTCTGAAAAATTCGAACAATTTATCCAAGAATTTCCTGATTTTCAATCTTTAGCAAATGCGCCCCTAAATAATGTGTTAAAAGTTTGGCAAGGCTTAGGCTATAACCGTAGAGCCGTAGCGCTAAAAAATATTGCCGAAAAGGTAGTTAACGAATTTGACGGAATTTTGCCAGCTGATGTCGAGATTTTAAAATCATTTCCTCAAATAGGTCACAATACAGCTTCATCGATAGTAGCATTTGCATTCAATATGCCCACCTTTTTCATTGAGGTGAACATTAGACGCGTTTATATTTATTACTTTTTTCCTGGCAAAAATTTAGTTAACGACAGCCTTATCCTCCCAATTGTAAGAAAAACTTTGGATCGGGCTAATGTACGAAAGTGGTACTACGCTTTAATGGATTACGGAGTAATGCTAAAAAAAACTCATCCTGAATTGAACAAAAGGAGCGCCCATTACAGAAAACAATCAAAATTTAAGGGATCAGATCGAGAACTCAGAGGAAAAATCTTAAGACTCCTGATCGCAAACAGTAATTTGACTGAATCTGATATATTGAAGGAATTGAATATAAGTTCTAAAAAACTGAACGATATTTTGAATGTTTTAATCAAAGAAGGATTTATTAAAAAAGAGAAACACCTATTTTCAATTTCTTAATTTCTTCGATTAAAATAATTTGCTATATCTTCTGCTAGCTTTTCTTGCTTTTTCCAATCCCCGTAAGCAAGTCCTTTTGAAGTTAGTTCAGATATTACCTTTTTAGTTTTTTCGTTAATTTTTTTTACAGCTTCATTTGCAAACACTGTCTGTGGTAAGGGTATGAAGCTATGTGTATGAATTTTAGCCCCCAAAATAGACAATTCTTTCATAAAATCTATAGTAAGGTTAATATCTTCATCTGTTTCGTTAGGCAAATTAAAAATAAAGTCAACATTTGCGATAAGTCCAGATTTTACCGTTAATTTCACTGCGTTATATACATCATCAATCGTATGGCCTCTATTACACGAGTTCAATATCTTTTGGCTACCTGATTGAGCACCAATTACAATATTATCGTTTGCAGCGTATTTTCGCACTAACCCTAATGTCTCATCAGTTACATGCTCAGGTCTAACTTCAGAAGGAAAAGATCCAAAATAAATTCTCCCTTTAGGCGCAATTATCTTTTCGATACTAATTAATAATAGCTCTAATTCCGGAAGATTGAGAGTTTTTCCATCTTGCGAACCATAAGAAAAGGCGTTAGGAGTTATAAACCTAATGTCGGTTTTTTCATATTCTTTCATAATTTTAACAGCGTCACAAATAGACTTGATACTTCTATGTCTCGGGGTTGTTCCTAAAATATAAGGTGTTTGACAAAAATAGCAGACATAAGGACATCCTCTAGTTATTTCAATGGCTCCATATTTAATGTTCCTACTTGGTAAAGCCGGATATTTATTTAAATCTAACCATTCTCGTTTTTTAGTTAAAATTATTTTACCATCCTTATCTAAATACGCGATTCCTTTAATTTCATTCAAGCTTTTATTATTTTTTGCATTAGTAAGAATTTCGATTAAAGTTTCTTCACCCTCACCCCTTACAACTAAATCAAAACCCATTTTAAGAGTACCTTCTGGATCTCCAGTAGGGTGGGGTCCGCCTGCAATAAATAATACTTTAGTCCCATATTTTTTTCGTAAAGATTTGACTAAATCCCTAACCTCCCATAACTGAGTAGTAAAAAAAGAAATAGCTAATACCGTTGATTCATGTTTATCGCTAATTTCTTCTAAATCATTATATAGGTTCTCTTTACCACGAATGAAGTAAATTTCGATGTCATTTAATTTACGTTCTGTTTCGATAGCAGCAACTAACGCATTAAAACTGAAGATATTTTGTTTCTGATAAAATACAACAAAACCAACTTTTTTTCGCAAACACATAATAATACTTTGCTATATTAAGAATATAGAATCTTTTGTTGATTAAAATTATAATTCATAAATATTTTAATAAAAATAAAAAGTGAGAAAAATATGCTTTTTGTAGAATTATTTGCTACAGATCCTTCTATGGTGGGCTTAGCATGGTTTGATTTTTATTCGATCGGACACCTCTGCTTTGGGATTGGAGTGTTTCTTTTTTTGAGCTTATTTTATACCGTTCCAAAAAACAAAGGAAAAACACCCATATTTTCACTACTCTTTGTTTTCATCCTAACACTGGGAATATTGATCCTTTGGGAGGCTTTAGAATATTTCGTTTTTATTGATCTCGGTTGGAAATTCGAAGGGCGCGCAGACAGTTGGCAAAATATCACAACAGACTTAATTATTGGAGCTTTCGGAGGAATTCTGTCTTGGATCTTTTGTTACGAAATTGTTGGTAAAGATAAAAATGTTTGGGCTTATTATATTTTCGGAATCATAGGATTTACATTGTGGCTGGTTGTGTTTATGATCCTACGCGCTTTTACAATAACATAACTCCTATAAACTTATTTTTTTAAATTTTATTTCTTTTTTTTACAAAGAGAGTATTTATTAAACTAAAGGTGATTTTTGTTAATATTCAAGATTATATCGAATTAAGAAGGGGGACAATCCCTCTGATATTCTCAGTTCCTCACGGGGGAACCACTAACTTTGAGATTATACCCGACAGGATAAACGGTATTCATGGAGTTGACAAAGAAACAATAAGACTTACTTTTGATTTAATAGAAAAAATTCACGAATTTACTAATTTAAAATCTAAAGATAATTGGATGCCCTCCTATATCATTTCAAAAATTAAAAGAGTGAAAATAGATTTTAATAGAAAAGAAACCGAAGCTTTTTATTTAAAATCTAATTTGGCTAGAGAAATATACCAGTATTACCATAATAAGATTTTAGAGTTAATTTCTTACAATTTAAAAAAATTTAATCGATCCCTATTGATCGACATTCACGGATTTGAAAAGAGCAAAAGACCTAAAGGATTTCGCGATGTAGAATTGGTTTTAGGCACTAATAATTTAGAATCTATGTTTCCTGAAAAGTTACCTAAGAAAGATTGGGGTAAAAACTTCCGAGGGAAAATAATTAGAAAATTCAACGACCTAACCATCCCAATCGCGCCAGGACATCACACCAGGAAAGAATATGCCTTAACGGGGGGGTTTATTATACAAAAATATGGAGCAAGTCGAATTAAAAATAGTCAAGCAATACAAATAGAGTTTTCAGATAATGTTCGTCTGTACGATGCTCTATTAAGAGAAAAAACTTTAAAATCTTTAGCTCAACTATTCTTTGAAGAACTTTCTCTTACAGATTGAAACGAATCAAATACTTTTTTTCAATCAATTCTCGTTAGAATCAATTTCAAATAATATTTTAATGATGAATTATAAATAATAGAACTCTTTCTAGGATATATAAAAATTAACCATATGATTTTGACATATTTTTATGAGCGATGATAAGATTGATATAAGCGATTTAGAATCTTTTATCAGTGGTTTACAAACTTCGCTAGATATGCTTGATGGAGCAGATCCAACTCAATCAAAAGGATTTCAGATTCAATTGGCAAAAACTATTTCTGCGTTAAGAATAAAAAAAATTGAACGATTTGAGCCATTACCCAAAGTTTTAGGAAATGCAACTAAAGAGGATATAAAAAATTACTTATTAAAAGAATTAGAACGATTAATGCATTATTTAGATACCCAGGAATATCCCAGGAGCAAATTTGATTTAGTCAAGAAAATCGTTCATTTAAGAGCCGAAATTAATAGAATTTAATATCTTTTAATTTCTTATCCTCATTTTAGTACTATAGGTGGTTCAAATTTTAATCGATGTCCATTGCCATATTAATCTATATTTAACAATTGAACAAGTTATTAAGAATGCTCGAGACAATGGTGTTGAGAAAATAGTTGCTGTAGCAATGAGTTCTATAAGCCAAGAGAGGGTTTTAGAAATAGCCCGCCAATATAAAGAGGTTTATGCTTCATTGGGGATTCATCCTGAAGAGGTAAAAATGAACGAGAAAATAGAGCAACAGCTAGATTCAATAATTACGTTAATTAAAAAAAACAAAAATTATGTATGTGCTATTGGAGAAATTGGTCTAGATCACTACTTCGTTAAAGACAAAGAGTTATATCCACTTCAAAGGACAATTTTTGAAAAAATGTTATTGCTCGCTCAAGAATTGAATCTCCCAGTTAATCTCCACACAAAAGGTGCTGAAAAGGCAGTATTTAATATCTTACCCTCATATAATATCCCCAATGTCAACATTCATTGGTATACGGGACCAGAAAAATTCTTAAATCTTGGAATAGACAGAGAATATTTTTTCTCAATTACCCCCGCAATTAGTTATTCGCCTGCTGTAAAAAAAGTTGCTTTAAATGTTGATAAAGAACACCTTCTTTTGGAAAGTGATGGTCCAGTGAAATATTCTGGGGAGGTGGGAGTTCCAGCAATGGTTAAAAATGTTTTACATGCTATTTCAAAGTTAAGAGAAATTAAATCAGATGAATTAGAAAAGCAAATTGAAGAAAATACGAGAAAAATTTTTCCAAAAATCTTCTAAATCACAAAATGCCGAAATTAGGTCGGTAGATCCCACGAGACTGAAGGAGAGATGAGGAGCTATTATACCTATTGATCTCTGAATATAGTAAATTTCTTAATAAATAAAACCTCAAAAATTCTAAGAAAATCTTTCCTAGGAAATTTTTAAAAATAACATTTTTAGATACTTCTAATTGTTTTGAATAAGGAATAATTTTAATAAGGAATTTTTATTACCTTCCATATTATAAAAAAAAGAAGTGAAAAGGATGAGTAAAAAAGGTGCTAGAATAAAAATAGACGAGTACAAAGGACCTTTAGGTTC
>Ga0114922_10002342_pt1 | contig 17741 bp, 17 predicted proteins | sample AartaG_FD_100975 | JGI IMG/M metagenome (GOLD analysis project Ga0114922, IMG submission 100975) | Deep subsurface microbial communities from Aarhus Bay to uncover new lineages of life (NeLLi) - Aarhus_00045 metaG | ecosystem: Environmental > Aquatic > Marine > Oceanic > Sediment | place...
CAAGCAATTTATTCAATTTTTTCAGTAAGTTTTTTTACTACTTTAAATTTATTAAAAAATTCCTTAGCAAACACTCTTAAAACAGTATAACCTGGTATTGCTAAAATCATACCTGTTATACCTGCAAAACTCCCTGCAATCATTATTATTAATAATATTTCCATAGGATGTGCATTAACACTGCTTGAAAAAATCAGTGGCTGAAATAATATATTATCAATAATCTGTACAAGTATAAATACCAAAGCCATATATCCTACCATAGGTAATAATTCTGAATAAAAATCCATGCTAAGATGAGTTGCAATTCCTAATATTATTCCAAGGATAGCTCCTAATAAAGGACCAACATAGGGAATAACATTTAATATACCTGCCATAAATCCGATAAGCAGGCTATGCTTAAATCCTACACCTACAATTGTAAGGCCAATACTAACCAATATGATAATACCTGTTATTTGACCTGTAATGCCAATAAAATATCTCATTAATAGTTTTCGTACCGAAATAAATGCATGCCGGAATGCTTCAACATTTTTATCAGGCACCAAAAGAATTACAGATTCAGTAAACATTTTTTCATCTTTCAGGAAAAAGAAAGTCATAAATGAAATAGCAAACACTGCAATAAAAATATTTCCCAGCAGGCTTGCAATTGAAGAAAATATATTGGAAAACACAGAGATATTTAATACTGAAGCTAATTTTTCTGATATATAGTCATTTACTGATATATTTTTTGATGACGATATTTTAAATTTGTTAATGAACTGTTCTGTTTTTCTTAAAGGTTCATCCAGCTGTTCAATTACAGACTGAATATCTATTTTTGATAAGTCATTAGCCTCGTTAGCAATTAATGGCACGAATATTCTAAAGAATGAAAAAAAAGTAATCCATAATAAAATGAGTGTAATAAATGCGCGAAGAGCCTTTGGCATGGTTATCCTGCCCATTTTTAGTTTACCAAGCAATTCAACCAAAGGATGTCCTATTAGTGATAATACAAGAGATATAAGTATATAGGCAACAATACTTTTAAAATACCAAAGTATGAAGACTAGCAGTAATATACCTATAACTATAAAAATATATCTTGCTGTTTTGCTCATAAACAACGATGTATTGTGATAAAAGTACTAAATATTAATACTCTTGTTCATGTTGATAACTTAAAAGTAATTAACAGATGTAAATAACTTTAAATGCTACAACTTTTGCTATTGGACTGACTTTACTATTTTTACACAAGTATATGTTGAACATATTTTTAAGCTGGAAATTTCAACATTGAGCTTAAGTAATATAAAAATAATCCGAATAATTTAAAATATAACAATTACTTATAATTAAGTTTTTTCTATTATGAAACAATATTTGAATTTTTTAGACCATGTTTTAAAGGAGGGCAAGGAAAAGAAAGACAGAACAGGTACAGGGACATTAAGTATTTTCGGATATCAGATGAGATTTAACCTTGATAATGGATTTCCATTACTTACAACAAAAAATCTTCATTTGAAATCAATAATTCATGAATTAATATGGTTTTTAAATGGGGATACCAATATTAAATATCTTAATGACAAAGGAGTTACTATTTGGGATGAATGGGCGGATAAAAATGGAGATTTGGGCCATATTTACGGTTATCAATGGCGTTCATGGCCAACATATAGTGGAGAACATATTGATCAGATATCACAGCTTATTAAATCCATAACTGATGAACCTGATTCACGACGGCATATTATCAGTGCCTGGAATGTTGCTGACATTGAAAATATGGCTCTCCCTCCATGCCATGTATTATTTCAGTTTTATGTAGAGAATAATACTCTTTCATGCCAACTATATCAAAGAAGTGCTGATATATTTTTAGGAGTACCCTTTAATATTGCATCCTATTCCTTGCTGCTTATGATGATTGCTCAGGTTACCAGCCTTCGTCCCGGCGAGTTTATTCATACTTTTGGGGATGCCCATATTTATTCTAATCATATTGAACAGGCAAAGCTGCAGTTATCCAGAAAACCACGAAAATTACCGATAATGAAAATAAATCCGGGCATTAAAAATATTTTTGACTATAAATATGAAGATTTCCAGATAGAGAACTATAATCCACATCCTCATATAAAGGGTAAAATCTCAGTATAAACAACAGATATGAAAGAAATCTCAATAATCGTCGCTATTGCTGAGAATAACGCTATAGGCAAGGGTAATAAACTACTTTGTCATATCCCTGGTGATTTGACACGCTTTAAGAGAATAACCGCCGGCCATACCGTGATAATGGGGAAGAAAACGTTTGAATCATTACCCGGGGGGCCCTTACAAGGCAGAAGAAATATTGTTATTTCTGATAATAAAGATGATAAATTTGAGGATTGCATAATGGCATATTCTATCAATGAAGCTTTGGATATGTGTGAGGATATTAAAGAGAATTTCATTATTGGAGGTGGAACAATTTATAAACAGTTTCTGAAGTATACTACTAAGCTTTATATAACTAAGGTATATAAGACATTCGAAGCCGACTCTTTTTTCCCGGAGTTGGATTATGGCGAATGGGAGGAAATTGAAAGAGAAGATCTACCTTCGGGCAAAAGGAATGATTTTTCATATTCCTATATTACTTATAAAAGAAGATAATTTCATATAATACAAAAATCAAATTATTAAGGTTTTTTAATACTAAAAATACATGTTTCAGAGATGAAGTTTCGCTGAAAACAAACTAAATGGACAATAAAACTAATAAGAAGGAGATGAAAATAGCATAATATGCAGTCATTGAGATAGTTGATGACCTTTCATGACTAACCTCCGAAATAATCTCCAATATATTACCACACCTTTATCTGGAATTATTATTCACTAATAATAAAAAATCACATTTTTATCAATAATAAAAAACTTAGCTAAAATTCTTACGTTTATTGTGATGTACAGCAATAACTAATTGGATCAACTTAAAAAATGAATAAACTTACTATCATATTATTTTGTCTGTTATACATTTCATGTACCAAAGAAATAGTAATTACAGAAGAAGAATTGAAGCAAGATCTCCTGTATACGAAAAATGATGTTAAACCTTTCTCAGGTGCCTGTAATGTTTTATTTAATGATACCAACCTGTTAAAAGAGCAATTTAATTTCAAAGACGGGGCACTGGACGGGATATCCTGCAGTTATTTTAAACACGGAGATTTAAAGTGGAGAGGGGAATACAAAGAAGGGAAAATGTCAGGTAAATGGGAGTTTTGGGACAAGGATGGATTTAAATACTGTGAGACATATTTTAAGGATGATTTATATTATGGCTCTTACCTGTCGTGGCACACTAACGGACAAACAAAAGAATCCGGACAGTATATAAATAGCAAAAAAACTGGTAAATGGACTGTTTATGACGAACAGGGAATTGTTATCAGTGAATATACCTATTAAAAATTCCATCACTTCATAATAGTTGAAAGATAGAAGTCAACTTGTTTATATTGGGACATACCCTAAAATTAATAATTTTATTCATCAAATATAGCTATCCATAGTATTTTCAAGAAATTTGCATATAATAGCGATGAGGGCTGAAGTCCTTTTAATTTCGCAGTTATACTAAATCTTGATTTAACTAATATCCGGGATTTTGTATTAGGTCATCCGATTTATATCTTAAGAATACAAATTCCAATGGTATAGGTCTAAGATTATGATATTCCTGGATATTCAGTGCTGCATCTGTATTATTAGCGCTTACCCTTTGCACAAGCTTTCCTGTCCGTTTCAGGTCAAACCAGCGCAATTGCTCTGCTGCCAGTTCCCTGGCACGTTCATCAAGTAAAAAGTCAATAGTAATATCGCCTCCACCATTAACTCCGTAATTAGATAGTAATCCTTCACCATCAGATGTATAAGAACGTTTATTGGCAAGTGATATGAGATAATTATATGCAGCAGCTGTATTACCCGATTGCCATGAAGCTTCTGCAGCTATCAGGAACATCTCTGCAAGACGGATAATATAAACATTCCTGGAACTATACTCCTGTACGGAATCTAAACGCGTTGCATCCATAAACTTTTTGGTAATGGGGAAGCAAAATTGACGTTTTGATTCAAATGAAGGTGCTCCGTCAGGATCATACATATCATTTATATCAAAAATCATATAACCTTTTTCAGGATGAAATGATTTGTGTCCATCAGCAAAATATGATGCTCTCTGACCTGCAGGATAAGGATCCTTACTGAAGAGAATTGCAGTATCTCCCAGAGAAAACATTGGATTACCAACTTTACTTTGTTCGGTGTTATATTGTACTCCGTCAATATAGTAATTTGCCTTCCACACTGGAATGGCATTTTCATCATTACAAAACCAGGTATTTTTAAAAGATCCGTTAAACCTTTGGTCTAATTGCTGGTTAAATAAATCAATAAAAAACAGGGTAGGGAAAAACCGCTGAAAGCCCCTGCCATTTTCAACATCTCTTGTTAATCCCCAGTCTAAATTTTCATACCTAATCTCCCACATTAAATGTCCCTGGTTGCCTCCTTCACGCATAGATAGAAATGTTACATCAAGGATCCATGTATGGGGATATTCATAAATAAGATCGGCATAATTGATCAGAGGATCCGGGTACTGTGTATTGTCCAGGGCATAAATCACTTCTGAATTCTGCCTGTTGGATATTTCCCACATTTGTTCGTAATCATCAACTAATGTGTAGCTTGTATTATCAATTAACTTTTGAGCGTATTCAACAGCCTGGATATAATTTCCCCGTGTTAAATGCATGCGTGCCAGAAGAGCCTCGACTACAGGCTTTGATAATGTTGTGTTTGAAGCTGGATTAACAGGAAGATTAGCCTCTGCAAAAGCCAGATCACTAAAAATCCGGGCATAAAAGGTATCAACAGGTTGCATACTAAATGAACCTGGTGATAAGCTATCCCATTCAGTCGTATAATTTGTTCCTCCCCAGGTTTCAACAATATGCCATAGGTAAAATGCACGCAAAAAACTTGCTTCAGCTACATACTGCAATTCTTGTTCAGACATAGTATTATTCCCTGTAAGTATGTCAATAATAGCATTACAATTTATCACTGATCTGTATAATTCATTCCATACAGATCCCAGCCTGTCTGTAGTTTCTCCTTCATAAAATGATAAATAATCAGCTAAACCCAGAGTTTTGGTATCGGAACCATATGTATAAAGGTCAGTTCCACATTCAGTTAACACATATCCGTTTTCTTTACCATACCAAGCTCTCATTGTTAAATAGGAATTATACAGGAGGCTGTCAACAGCAGCCAGTGTTAATGAATCAACTGGTCCATTGTTATCACCTGGTGTATCATCTTCCTTTTTACAAGAGGAAATTACTATAATTATAAGCAGCGCAAACACAAGATTTTTCATGATTAATAAAATTTAAAATAAGTTAGAATACAATTTCTTTTTAATGACCTTTTTCAAATAATATGCTAGTAACAATCAATTTCTCTTCCATATATATAGTGTAAGATGAAAGCTTAAAAATAAAAATAGATTTAGAATATAGAAAAGATATGGGCTAAAAGTTTGTGGAAAAGTTACATAATTAATCAGGTAAATTATTTGGATAATTCATTCGTGATTTATTATTTGCATGTTATTATCCTCTTTTTTTAACTTAAAAAATATTATTGAAAATGGACTTTTACAATTTAATAAGAACCCGTGAAAGTATAAGAGTTTATGATCCGGCAAGGCCTGTAGAAGAAGATAAGCTCAGGAGAATTCTTGAAGCAGGTAGATTAGCTCCATCTGCAGCTAATTATCAACCATGGCATTTCCTTATAATTTCTTCCTCCGGAATGCTGGCAAAAGTTAGGGCATGTTATGAACGTGACTGGTTTACGGATGCTCCTAATATATTAATTGTTACAGGTAATAAAACAGATGCCTGGGTACGAAAATATGACGGTTATAATTCACTTGAAACTGATTTAACAATAGCGATGGATCATATGATCCTGGCTGCCGAAAATGAGGGAGTCGGAACTTGCTGGATTGCAGCCTTTAATCCTGAAATACTAAGGGAAGCTTTATCTTTGAAAGAAAATGATGAGATATATGCCATCACACCATTAGGTTATCCGAAAAAGGGATTTGTGAAAAAAGGACGCAAAGACAGAAAACCTTTAGATGAGATTATTAGGTTTATTTAAATTTTAAAAGTATCGGGAAATTATTTATTTTATATCTTTCCTGCAAAAAGAGTAATAATGTTAGAAAAGTCTTACGATATTAAGTGCCCTTTCTGTAAACAGGAGATAAAAGACCTGGTGTTTTATGAAAGTGAAAAATTTATTGCTGCGTATAACATAGCTCCTATTTTACCCGGTCATTCTTTAGTCATGCCAAAAGAACACATGATAAGTATTTTTGATTTATCGGATGAAGAATTGTTTGAATTTGTAAAGTTTAGCAGAACAGTTATTAAAATTCTTTCAAAAGCTTTTAATACTGAAGGATTTAACTGGACATTACAGGAGAGTGAGGAAGCCGGACAGACAATTGCACATATGCATATACATATAATTCCCAGGAAAAAGGAAGACCTGGCTCATCCGGGCGACTGGTATCCCAAATTGAAGCATAATGTTGACGATATTATTGACAGCGACAAAAGAATGAAGTTAAAGGCTGATGAAATAAGGTCAATTGTGGGGAAGCTAAGAAGTTTTTCTAAATAGAAACCGCATAATCCCTGAAAGAATATTTATTCCCGGCACTTTTCGCATATAATTTATATGATCCTCACCAAACTGCTGAATAAGGCGTTTGTCTTCCTCCCTGCAGCCCGTGAAGATTGTTAATGTTCCAGCAATGCCAAGTATAGCGAATAGCCAGTGCGGGTACCATAACAGTGTAGTTATAAATATTGCAAAAATCCCTCCCAGGTATTGAGGGTGCCTTATTATGCTGTAAATACCCGTATCAACCAGGCGTGTAGTGTGTACAAATGATTTACCTTTTTCAACACCTCCCCTGCGGGGAAACATAATTATTGGCGCCATAATAAGTGCCATGCCAAATATCCATACTGCCCAGCCCAGAATATATGTGACCTTATTATGTTGGATTTCCAAAACTCCTGATAAGACCAGCGGATTTAAAGGAAAACAAGTGATACACAGAATAGTAAGGAGTGTATTATAGAAAATGTTCTTTTTTGTCCATTTTATAGTTGCCAACTTCTTTTATTCCTCCTTAGTTTAAAATTTGTTTTTCCGGCTGAATTTACGAAAACGGGAGTTTATTAAAAACATTATTTATATGTGATTTGACTTATGTTGCTATTATTAGTTAAACAAATAGAGAGTTGTTGCCATTACCTCCAAAGCTTAAGCGCAGGAAGAGATACTAGTTACTTTTTGCCTGTGTCTTTACCTGTAAACGAAAAAGACTATTCAATATAGACATCAGGATATACAGGATAATAACCGGCGCTAATCCGGGGATTTTAAAAAATATAATTATTACTGCAGAGATGACCAGAAATATATAGCGAATGCTGTTGTCTTTGAATCCGGTGCTGGTAAATTTCAATGAAAACATAGGAATATTTGAGACTAATAAGAAACAAACAACTAAAATAAGGCTTATTAGGAAATACGGATTTAAAATAATATCCTGAAAAGGTAAATCTTTGGATATCTCAGAAACAATCCCAATTGAGGCAATTAACAGACCGCTTGCAGGTACGGGCAATCCTTTAAACTGATACTTCTGGCCGGGATCAATATTAAATTTGGCAAGCCGCAGAGCTGAGAATACAGCAATAAGAAAAGCCATGTACAGTATTAATAATTTGCCAAATTCAGGTGAAGTGAGATTAAAGCGTGAACCGGGTTCAATCTCAACTAAAGAGCGCAGTATTAATCCATAAAGAATCATAGACGGCGCTACTCCAAAACTAACAATGTCTGTAAGAGAATCAAGTTGTTTGCCAAAGTCAGAGATGGAGTCTAATATTCTGGCAAAAAAACCATCCAGAAAATCGATAATTGCTGCAGCAATAATAAAATAACCTGCAAATGTTATCATATCTTTTGAAGAATAAACTATTGAAATACATCCGGAAATGAGTCCCAAACAGGTAAAAAAGGAAGGAATTACTTTTTTTATCGCTCTCATATCAGATTTATTTTATATTAAAGTTATAAATAATAAATGTAAAGCATTAACCATATATATTTATCTCAAAGGATTAGGTTAGTTTTGATAATGTATTAATAAAATTTTTGTATAAATAAGAAACAAAAATAGTATGAATTTCGAATAAGAAATTATTATGTTCAAGGTATTTAATATCTTAATAAGTAAAAAGATTTTTTATTAATAATATGTATTATTGAGGTATTAAGTATAAACCACTGAATATTAAATTATTAACAATCCCCAGGTTTTTTAATATGTATTTATTGTATAATTAATGTGTGTTATTATTTTAAAATTGTATTATAATTAGACGAGAATTACACTAATTTCGCATAAACATGAATAATGTGTAAATGTCATACATAACATATATACATTATTAAGAACCTGCTAAAAATATAAAACATGAAAATAGCTGTTGATTTTGATGGCACAATTGTAGAACATAGATATCCACAAATCGGGGAAGAAATGTTATTTGCATTTGAAACTTTGAAACAGCTACAGAAGCATGGGCATCAGCTTATACTTTGGACTTTCAGGTATGGCAAAGAGTTGGAAGAAGCAGTGGAATATTGCAGGAAAAAAGGGCTGGAATTTTATGCGGTCAACAAGAGTTATCCTGAAGAGGAATTTGATATTGAAACTGTGAGTCGTAAACTTGATGCCGATATCTTTATCGATGACAGAAATGTTGGAGGTTTTCCCGGATGGAGTGAAATTTGGCAAATACTGAATCCTGATTTTGCCGATTCGGAATATAATGAACTGGGGAATTTGACCAAAGGTACTACCAATGTTGGTAGCCGCCTCAAAAAGTTATTTAGATAAATCTTAAAATACCCAAGTAATTTTATGAGTTCAATACTTTTAAAATTAATTACCTGTTTAAATCATCTACTAACTTTTCTTTTAATTATTGGAGTAAACAGTTGCAAGGAAAACAGCTCAAAAAATATTACTTCAAATACTTCTGAAAACAATTTAAAAAAAAGTCAGATTGTTTCATTTAAGTCACCAAAAAGAAATGAAGTTTACGTTTGTGGAGATACAATTGAAATTGAACTGTCTTTTAAAAGAAATATAGTTATTGATTCCGTACGTTTTTATGCTAATAATGATTATGTTAACACAAAAACAAGTGGTTTTAAAATCACATCATGGATATCTGAAAATGCAAAAGTCGGGCAAAATACATTAAAAACAGTAGTTTTTTATAATGATAGCCTGAAGGAGAACAATGTAATTCCGGTTATTTTACTTTCCGATATAATTCCAAAAGTTTATACTTATAATGTAGTAAATAAATATCCGCATGATGCGAATGCTTTTACACAGGGATTAGTATACGATAATGGATTTTTATTTGAAAGCACCGGAAGAAAAGGAAAATCATCTTTAAGAAAAGTAAACATTGAAACAGGGATACCGGTTAAGAAACTGGATCTTGATCCGCAATTATTTGGTGAGGGTATTTTGATTTTTAGTAATAAAATTTATCAAATTACATATAAAGCACAGATTGGATTTATTTATGATAAGAACACACTGGATTTAATAAGGAGATTCGATTACCAGATAAATGAAGGATGGGGGCTAACTACAGACGGAAATAAAATATTCATGAGTGATGGTAGTTCAAATATATATCTGATAGATTTTGAATACTTCACTCAACTAGGCCGGATTGAGGTTTTTAATCATAAAGGAATAGTCGCAAATTTAAATGAACTGGAATATATTAATGGTAAAATATTTGCTAATATTTTAGGAGATACTAAAATAGTCATAATTGATCCTAATACTGGTAAAATAACCGGAGAGATGGATCTTAAAAGTATAGTTCCCGAAGGATTTCAGGGTGATATGGATAGGGTACTTAACGGGATAGCTTTTAATAATGAAAATAATCATTTATTTATAACAGGTAAATACTGGCCTGTTTTATATGAGATTGAGATTAATGACATTTAAATTTGTTTTATTTTTAAAGGCGGAAAAAACTGATATATTATTAAAAATAAATTTTCATCACATTTATTATTTTATTTAAACAAAGAATATTACATTTTTTTGTATATTTATATAAATCAAAAAATCGATGAAAGCATATAATGTAGAAGCCACAGACTTTTCACCAAAGGTAGTTCTTGATCCTGAAAACAATATCTTTGAAATATCAGGCATCTCAAGGCCGGAGAATGCAAATGATTTCTATGAACCTATAGTGCAATGGTTAAATATTTATATTCAGAATCCCAATGAAGTTACCAGGGTGAAATTTAACTTTGATTATTTCAATACTTCCTCATTAAAATATTTCTTAATGATACTTTCAAAGTTCAGGGAAATAACTGATTCAAATGCTAAATTGGAAATTATCTGGTATTATGATAAAGTGGATGAGTCGATGTTTGAAGCGGGGAAAAGCCTGGAAGAACTTAGTGAATTGGAATTTAATTTCGTTGTTATCGAATAGAACTTACCTAATTATTTTTATATCAAAAATCTTTTTTATTACAGTTCTGATATAATTTAATTTATTGTCCAATAAATTATTTTTAGTCAGATTATATTTTTACTTTTAAGCAGATATATCTGAGGCATTAATTATGCACCTGTAGTTTTTCAGCTGGTCATAAATTCTTCAAGATTAAGTAATTACGTAAATAAGTGTTAATAACATGTTAATAAAAGAACTCGAATTGTTTACAAAACAAAATCGCATTCAAAATCCATTGATTTTTTAAAATGCTATTTTTGGACGTGTAAGAAAAGAATATATAATACGACTTATTAATATTAACTCACATTTCGATGGGGAAAATAATTTCTATAGCAAATCAGAAAGGAGGAGTGGGCAAAACAACCTCAGCAATAAATCTGGCTGCCAGTTTAGCGGTGCTGGAAAAGAAAGTTCTGCTTATTGATGCTGATCCACAGGCAAATGCCACATCAGGAATTGGATTTGATGTTAGAAATATAAAGACCAGTATTTATGAATGCTTAATAAATGAAGTAGATCCAAATGATATTATTCTAAATACTGAAATTGAAGGATTGGATTTAATACCGTCGCATATAGATCTTGTTGGAGCAGAAATTGAGATGTTAAATATGCCTAACAGAGAAAGGAAGTTTAAAGAGGTAATCGACAAGATCAATAATTCTTATGATTATATTTTAATAGATTGCTCGCCATCTTTGGGTTTAATCACTGTTAATTCTCTGACAGCCGCTGATTCTGTTATGATACCTGTTCAGTGTGAATATTTTGCACTTGAAGGATTAGGTAAATTATTAAATACAATAAAGATAATTCAGGGCAGGTTAAATCCAGATCTTGAAATCGAAGGATTTGTACTAACGATGTATGATGTCAGGTTGCGCTTGTCAAATCAGGTCGTTGAAGAAGTCAGAAAACATTTTCAGCAAATGGTATTCGAGACTATTATCCAGCGCAATATAAAACTTAGCGAGTCGCCTAGTTTTGGTAAGCCGGTTGTATTATACGATGCTGAATCAAAAGGTTCGGTTAATTATCTTAACCTTGCCCGGGAACTATTACAAAAGAATGATGAAACAAAAATTAGTAACGAAGATAAAATAATTGCATAGTATGGGCAGAAAAAATGCATTAGGAAGAGGATTAGGCGCTTTAATAGAGGATGAAGACAGGGATATGCTATTTGCGAAAGTTAGTGGTGGAAGTGAAATACTTATTAATAGTATAGAATTAAATCCTTTTCAGCCCAGATCGAAAATAAATGAGCAATTGCTTGAAGAATTAGCTTTATCTATCAAGGGAATAGGTATTATCCAACCTATTACTGTGCGTGAGATAGATAATGGCAAGTATCAGTTAATTACAGGTGAAAGAAGATTAAGGGCTGCAAAACTTGCAGGGCTTAAGAAGATTGCGGCATTTGTGCGCATTGCCAATGATCAGGATATGCTGGAAATGGCACTGGTTGAAAATATCCAGCGCGAGGATCTTAATGCTATAGATGTGGCAATAAGCTATCAGCGGCTAACTGAAGAATGTAATCTTACACAGGAGGATCTGAGTCAGCGTATTGGAAAAAAAAGAGCAACTGTTTCCAATTATCTGCGTTTATTGAAACTTCCCCCGGAAATCCAGCTGGGTATCAGGGATAATAAAATAACAATGGGGCACGCCCGTGCTTTAATTAATATTGATGATCCGAATGCACAACTTAAATTATACTACCAGATTATTGACGAAGATTTGTCAGTAAGAAAAGTTGAAGAAAATGCTCGAAAGATTGCTAAAACAAAGGATAATCAAGAAGGGCAAGGTGAAAAGGCATATAGGCTGCCCAAAGAATATGAAGATCTTAGAATACACCTTTCAGAGTTTTTTAATGCAAATATTGATTTTAAGCGCAACAATAAAGGAAATGGTAAAATCGTTATCCCTTTTGGTTCTGATGAGGAACTGGAGAGAATTATCGCGATATTTGACAGTTTAAAAATCAAGTAATAGCGTGCGTTTAAATGATTTATTAAAATTGCCTGAAATACTACAAAAAAAAATTATATTTTGCTTTCTGGCGGGAGCTTTATTTTTATCCTGTAAGTTCGTTTATAGTCAGCAGGAAAAGATATCATATGATTCGGTTTTAGTAAAAAAAATTCACCCCCGGAAGGCTTTACTATATTCTGCAGTATTTCCGGGATTAGGACAGATTTATAATCAAAAATATTGGAAAGTCCCTATTATATATGGTATTGGAGGAGCAATTGTTTATACATATTTATACAATCAGAAGTATTTCGTTGAATTAAGAAATGCCTATGAAGAAGTTTATTATATGGATACCCCTCCTGATGTATATGAGTTCAGAGGCAGGCTGGTATATAATGATATCGAGGGAGTTTTGTACCGGGCAATGGATAATGCCAGAACTGACAGAGATTACAGTGTGGTAGGAATAGGAGCTTTATATTTCCTGAATATTATTGATGCAATGATTGATGCACATTTTTATGAATATGACGTGTCGGATGATATATCTTTAAAATTAGAGCCTTCATTAATCGATAACTATGCCTTTTCTTGTACAATGGGATTGAAATTAAGTGTAAAGTTTTAATCATTTGGATTATGATAAAAAGATTTGAGATACTGTTATTTGGGATATATATATTAAATATACCCACAACTGCCTTTTGTCAAACTGAAGATACCCTTAATCTGGAAAGTCCTGATTCGGAGGTTGTAGTTTCAAATTTTGAGGCTAATCTCGATAGTATGTTGAACTTATGGTATGTTAATTATTCTTTATCTGATGACACAATTTTATTTACAGCAGAAAGTGACACCATTTTCCCTGATTTTCCTGACTCGGTATATATAGCAAGAATATTAGAAATCCCTTCGGTAGTCGAGCTTTCTTATAATACAATAGTGAGAAAGTATATTGAAATGTATACACAGCGTAGAAGGAAATCTGTTGAAGTAATGCTGGGGCTGGCTCAATATTACTTTCCGATTTTTGACGAGATTTTCGATATGTATGACATACCTAATGAGTTAAAATATATGTCTATTATTGAATCAGCATTAAATCCCCGGGCATATTCTAGAGCCGGGGCAGTTGGTTTATGGCAATTTATGTATGGAACGGGTAAGCATTACGGGCTTACAATCAATTCGCTGGTAGATGAAAGAAGAGACCCCATAGAAGCCACTCATGCTTCAGCAAAATTTATTAAAGATCTTTATAAAATTTATAATGACTGGATTTTAGTTATTGCTGCCTATAACTGCGGACCGGGAAATGTTAACAGGGCTGTTAGACGCTCCGGGGGTAAAAGAAATTACTGGGATTTGTATTTTTATTTGCCAAGGGAAACCCGTGGACATGTTCCTGCATACATTGCTGCAACATATACAATGAATTACTACAAGGAACATAATATTCACCCGCGGGAAATTGAACTGTCTCTTGCTAATGATACTGTTATGATAAATGAAGAACTTCACTTAATGCAGGTATCCGAAGTATTAAATATACCTATCAAGCAATTAAGAGACATGAACCCGCAATACCGCAGAGATATTATCCCGGCTAAAAATATAAGCTATTCCTTAAGATTGCCTCTGGAATATACATCAAGATTTATTGATTTGCAGGATTCGATATTTGCGTATAAAGACTCGGTCTATTTTAATCCTAATAAGATAATTACCAGTCCTACTACTTATACTTCATCCAGATATATGCGTGAACCACCTTCTGACAATCTTTCAAAATTATATTATACGGTAAAATCAGGTGATAATCTTGGATATATAGCAAGCTGGTATAATGTTAGAGTATCTGATCTGAGATACTGGAACAATATCAGACGAAACCTTATAAGAAGCGGACAGAAGTTGGTTGTTTATGTTCCTAAAAATAAGGTAGACAAATACAAAAACATCAACTCAATGTCATTTGCCGGGACACAAAAAATGATAGGGAAAATAGTTACAAGTAGTTCTACCCCAGAGAAAGTAACTCTTGTTGAAGATGGTGAATATATATATTACACTGTTAAGTCAGGAGATACTTTATGGGATATTGCAAAGAAATATTCAGGAGTAACGGATACCGATATAATGAGATTGAATGATATTGATAATCCCGGTAAAATTAAACCAGGCCAGAGATTGAAAATAGTACCCAAGGACAGCACCTTTTGATAAGCTAAGAATACGAGATGAAACCATTTAAGATATTGCTATTTTTCTTATCAGTATATCTTTTATTATTGGCTATGGCATTATATTTTCCTGAGAAGGGTATCAGGATTTCCGGTAATCTGAGATTACAATTCTTCACACCTAAAGATATATTCTCAAAGAAAAGAGTAAAATATGCCGATATATCGGACATAATTAATAAAAATGGACTTCTTACGGATTCTATGATCTCAGATTTGGCTGAAAAACCGCCTGAAGAAGACACATACGAATTTGATACAATAAGGGCAAATGCTGATAGTCTGAGAAGAAGTATCCCTAAAATTGAATATCCTGATGGTAACAGTGCCATTCTTTTTCCTGTTTTTAAAGCCCTTAAAAATTTGAAAAATTCCGGGAAATTGATAAGAATTATGCATTACGGTGATTCACAGATTGAAGGAGACAGGATGACTTCATTAATAAGAAATAAATTACAGTCTAAATTCGGGGGTTCGGGGATCGGATTGGTACCTTCTTCCCAGCTTTACGATTATAAATTCTCAATGTTGCAGGAAAGTTCTGATAACTGGCACAGATACACGATATACGGTAACGTAGATACAACAATAAGCCATAGAAGATATGGGGCCCTGGGATGTTTCTGCAAGTTTACTCCTGTTATTGAAGACACTTTGTCTTCAGATACTTCAAGTTATGAAGCATGGGTATCCTTTAAGAAATCTAAATACTCATATCCGAATACACAACAGTTCAGGCAATGCAGAGTTTATTACGGATATAACAGTGAACCGTTTTTAAATGGGATTTATCAAAACGGTGAATTATTGGATGCCGAGATTATTCCTCCCACACAGAAGCTTAATGAATTGAAATGGTTATTCAACGAACCTCAATCATCATTGTTGTTGAAGTTTGAAGGCAGATCAAGTCCGGAAATATATGGAATAGCGCTGGATAACATTAGTGGTGTTGCAGTTGATAATATTGCAATGAGAGGTTGTTCCGGAACTGTGTTTACGAAAATAGACGCGGATTTACTCACGGAAATGTATAAATTTTTAAATGTTAAATTGTTTTTACTGCAGTTTGGAGGTAATGTAGTGCCATACATATCTGAGAATTATAAAATTTATGAAAAATGGTTCTATAGCCAGTTAAACAGACTGCATAGGGTTTGCCCGAATGTTTCCATAATAGTTATTGGAGTGGCAGATATGTCAGTAAAGGAAAAAGAGATGTATGTAACCTATCCGAATTTAAAGAAGGTTAGAAATGCATTGAAGAATGCGTCATTCAAAGCTGGAGCTGCATATTGGGATATGTATGAAGCAATGGGAGGGGAGAATTCTATGCCGAGCTGGGTATTTGCTCAGCCGCCGCTGGCATCAAAGGACTTTGTTCATTTTAATCCAAAGGGAGCCAGAATAATTGCCCAGATGTTTTATAACTCATTTATTTATGAATTTAATAAGTATGAGAAAATGAACACCGATTAATATATTATTCGTTGCTCTTAACTGATGATATTATAAACAGAAAGTTAGTTTTAATGATAAGGAAGATTATTTTTTTAGGAATCACAATATCTGTATTAGGCTTAATTTATGTTTACTCACAACAAGACTATTATCCGTTTGAAATTAAAAAATATAGTTTTATCAGATATGACAAAAATAGACTCCTGTTTTTCGACGATAGTTCTGCATTTGAAAAAATATTTGATTTATATGACAGCTTAATTGTCTATGGTAAGGGTAAACTAAAAATAGTACATATCGGAGGTTCCCATATTCAGGCAGATGTGTATTCTCACAAAATGAGACAACGCCTGCAAACATTTCATCCCGGTCTTACCGGGGCAAGAGGTTTTATCTTTCCTTACAGGCTGGCCAAAACTAATAATCCCTCAAATTATAAAGTAAGCTACTCAGGCTTATGGAATTATTGTAAAAATACTCAGCGAAATAGAGATTGTACTTTAGGGCTGTCAGGTTATTCTGTTTCTACATACAATCCTGGTTCTTGTATACAATTTCATTTGAATACTGATAATCCGGTTCATTATGACTTCAATAAAATAAAAATATTTCATAATCATGATACAACAAGTTATGAAATACAGCTGAATATGAATAAGAATATCAAGACAGTTATGATAAATGACACTTTAGGGTATACCGGATACGAACTGGGTGAGTATTGTGATGAATTAAAATTAAGTTTTATTAAATCAGACACCTTGCAGAACCATTTTACATTTTACGGGATTAGTTTTGAAAATGATGATCCTGGTGTTGTTTATAATTCAATAGGAGTAAATGGTGCAAAATTAGACTCTTATCTTCGTTGCAGGCTTCTTTCCAGGCATTTGACAGCCCTGGATCCTGATTTGGTAATAATATCACTTGGAACAAACGATGGTTATACGAGAAAGTTTAATACCGGATTATTCAAAGAGAATTACCTGCAATTATTAAAAGAAATAAATAATGCTGCTCCCGGAGCTGCGATATTATTGACCGTACCGAACGACAGCTATTTATATCGCAAGTATATAAACAGAAATACAGAGAAAATGCGGGATATTATATTCAGATTAGCAAGAGATAAAAATTGTGGAATCTGGGATTTTTATACAATTATGGGAGGCTTAAACTCATCTTATGTCTGGAACCTGAACGGATTAATGAACAGGGACAAAATACACTTTAACAGAATAGGTTATCTTTTTAAAGGAGATTTGTTTTTTAATGCATTTTTGAAAGCATATGAGAATCATATAAATAAGAA
>Ga0114922_10002343_pt1 | contig 17740 bp, 15 predicted proteins | sample AartaG_FD_100975 | JGI IMG/M metagenome (GOLD analysis project Ga0114922, IMG submission 100975) | Deep subsurface microbial communities from Aarhus Bay to uncover new lineages of life (NeLLi) - Aarhus_00045 metaG | ecosystem: Environmental > Aquatic > Marine > Oceanic > Sediment | place...
CCCGTCCGATGTCTCTGTGTCATGCATGATGCCAGGGAAGACAATCCGTTCGCGCCTGAGGGATTAGCTGGGGCGGATGCACCGACCGGATCGTGTTCAGCGCCGCCATCCGGACAGCACGCCGGCCAGGCTTTCCAGGCGCGCCACCGGCCCCGCGCCGAACGCTTCCATCGTGAAGTCTCGGGCCGTCGCGCCGGTCACGGTTATCGAGAGGCTGAAGTGCTCCGGCGGCAGGCATTCCGCCACGTGGTCGGCCCACTCGACCACGCTGACGCCGCCGCTGCCGAAGGTCTCCGCGCAGCCTATCTCCTCCATCTCGGCAGCATCCCGCAGCCGATAGGCATCGAAGTGGTAGAGCGTGAGCCGGCCCGCGTGTCGCCGCAGAAGGACGAAACTGGGACTGATCACGGCCCGATCGTCGGGCACGCCGAGCCCCCGGGCCAGGCCCTTGACGAAACAGGTCTTGCCCGATCCCAGAGTCCCTGCCAGGCCGATCACGTCATCGGGCACGCACAGGGGGGCGAAGGCCGCCGCCATCGCCTGAGTCTCGGCCGGGCTCTGCGTTGTCAGGCGAATCTGCACACCGCTTGTCAGCTCAGGTGTTCCCATCCTTCGGCCTTCAGGGGTCGGCGCCGTCCCGCCCCGTTCACCAGGAATGACGCACGCTCCGCAGTCACTCGACCGACGATCGAGACGGGCGTCCCCTGGACGCCTTCCCGCGCCAGCTCACCGGCCTGATCCCCGGGCAGGCAGAAGAGCAACTCGTAGTCCTCGCCGTCGTTTAGGGCGTGCCACAACGGCTCGCGCCCCGTCTGCTCGCCCAGGGCCACGGCGTCCTCCGCGAGCGGAACGTCCTCTTCCAGAAGGCTGATGCCGACGCCGCTCGCCTCAGCCACGTGCAGGGCGTCCGTGCTCAGCCCGTCGCTCACGTCGATCATCGCATGCAGTTCGAAACGCTCTGCCAGGGCGAGCGCCTCCTCGATCCGCGGTCGGAACGTCAGGTGCCGCCCGCGTCCTGAGCCGCCAAGCCGGCCGGTGACGCAGACCGCGTCCCCGGCCCTGGCACCGCTGCGCGAGACGAAGCCGGCCGGCCCGGGCGTTCCCATCGCGGTCACGGTCACGCACAGAGGCCCGGTGCCCGACGCCACGTCCCCGCCGATCAGCGGCGCGGACAGCTCTGCGGCTGCGTCATGGATCGCCCGCACCAGCTCCTCGCAGGGACGGGCATCTGGCCAACTGCCGAAGTCGACGGCGGCCAGGCTGCACAACGGCCGCGCTGCCACGGCCGCCAGATCGCTGACTGCACGGGCCACGGCTTTACGGCCCACCAGCGCCGCCGCGGTGCCCGCCTCGAAGTGCGTGCCCTCAATCGTCATGTCGGTCGTCAGCACGGCCTGCCCGCCCGCCGGAAGGTCCAGGAATGCGGCATCGTCGCCGATGCCGACCTTCAGCCATGGATAGGCGGAGCCGGAGGCGAGGGCACGGATGTACTCGATCAGCCTGTGCTCACTCATCCACACCGCCCCTTGCTGCGAGCCAGAGGCGCATGACCGACTCCGCGGCGCGTGCCAGCAGCGGGCGGGCCTCCGCCAGCGCTGCATCAAGCGGCATGGGCCGGTCCAGGATCGGGAACGCGGCGCAGACGCCCTGCTCGTAGATGTGATCGTAGCCCTGGCCGAGGGAACCTGCCAGGGCCACGACGGGGATGCCCTGCTCCCAGGCGGCCGTGGCAACTCCAGCAACCGTCTTGCCAAAGGCGCTCTGCCAGTCCAGCCGCCCCTCCGCCGTGATCACCAGGTCGCTGCCGGCCATCTTCTCGGGCAGACGGACGGCGTCCATCACTGTCTCCACGCCGCTCTGCAGGCGCGCGCCCAAGAAGGCGACCAGCCCCGCGCCCAGTCCGCCCGCCGCCCCGCCGCCCGGGAGGGACAGAACGTCCGCGCCCAGTCGCTCGCGAACCAGGTGCGCCAGGGCGCACAGGCCCTCTTCAAGCTGCTCGGTCTGTTCGGCCGTCGCGCCCTTCTGCGGCGCGTACGTGCGGGCAGCCCCGTCCGGACCCGTCAATGGATTGGTCACGTCGCACGCCACCAGTATCTCCGTATCCTCTATCCTCGGATCGAGTCCGCCCACATCAATGTCGCGGATCTCGGCGAGGGACCCGCCGCAGCAGCGGGCGATCTGTCGGCCTTCGGCGTCGAGGAACTTGACGCCGAGAGCCGCCGCCATCCCGGTTCCTCCGTCCACCGTTGCGCTGCCGCCGATGCCGACGATGATCCGCCGGACGCCATGATCGAGCGCGGCGCGGATCATTTCGCCGGTTCCGCAGGTGGAGGTCAGCATCGGGTTCCTCTCGGCGGACTCCAGCAGTTCCAGCCCGCTGGCCCGTGCCATCTCGATGACGGCCGTCTCGCCATCGCCGCACAGGCCCCAGGTCGACGCGATACTGCGCCCCAGGGGATCGGACACCTCGGCCCGGTGGTAAGTGCCGCCGGTCGCCTCGGCGATGGCCTCGGTGGTACCCTCTCCGCCGTCTGCCATCGGCACGAGCACCACTTCGGCGGCGGCGGCCGCACGGCGCACGCCCTGCGCGATCGCAGAGGCGGCCTCTACAGAACTCAGCGACTCCTTAAACGAATCCGGCGCTACGGTGACTTTCATGGGCACCACACAGGTCAACAGATACGTGCATTCTAATGGAATCCGGGGCGCTTTTCATCGCACCAAGTGATCCTCAGGCGGATTGAAGCTGCGGATTCGCAAGTCCTAAGGTACTTTCGGACCTGCCCTTACGCCGTCAATGTGGATCGCGGATTGCAGTCCAGGCCATTTTCCCCGTATTTCTTGATTTTCCCCGAAACCGTGGTGTACAAACGCACGCAGAACCAGAGGGATACTCGCGCCGTTCTCGGCCGTTCGTGCGCTTGTCGGTCACCTCTGCGGGGATGCCGGCAAGGGGGAGCTCCAGGAGCCCGACCTACAACGAAGGAGGACGCGCCATGCAGCCGCTTCTCGCAGCGTGGGGTACGACTCAGACGGTGCTGGTGATCATTGCAGTCATCATCCTGATCGTGCTCATTGTGCTGATGGCTTCCAGAAAGCCCGCGCCGGAAGGACCTGCGGTAGGAGCCGGGCCCGAGCAAGAAGACGAAGCTCAGTAGGAGCCGTAAGACGCACCGGAACCGCGGGGTCTCCTTCGGTTCCGGACCTCCCACACTACTCTTGCAAAGCCGTGTTGCCGGACTCTCCCCTTCCCGGCAACACGGCTCAGTTCTTATGCGGATCGCGGGAGGCCATCCATTGCAGGGCCCAACCGCGCAATGAGCGGCCCTGCAGGCCTGTCACTGCGAGGGAACGCACGTTGACGCCCTTCAGGCGCTTACGTTATAATGCCCCGCAGGTAAGCCTGTTCTCTCTCACGTGCCATCTCTGATGTCGCGGCGCGTGGCCTCCAATGGTTATCGCGTCGGCGGCATTGACCACGCCGGAGGTCCTCTCCATGCAGGATGACCTATCCCCAGACCTGCCCGAAGCCGTAGGACAGTACAAGATCGAGCGCAAGATCGGCGAAGGGGGGATGGGGAGCGTCTACCAGGGCAGGCACAGAACGCTCGACACGCCTGTCGCCATAAAAGTGCTGCCCAAGCACATCGACCTGAAAGACCCCGAGTACAGCCAGCGCTTCTCCCGCGAGGCGAAGATTGCCGCGCGCCTGCGACACCCCAACATGGTCCAGGTCCACGACTACGGCGTTGAGGGCGGCTACTACTACCTGGTCATGGACTACGTGGAGGGGCCCACCTGCAACGAGGAGGTGCAGCGCCTGGGCAGGATGGACTGGCGCAAGGCCGTCGACATCGCCCGCCAGGTCACAGAGGGGCTCGAGTACGCCGCCGACAAGGGGATCATCCACCGCGACGTCACACCGGGCAACATCATCATGGACGTCGATGGCACGGCCCGAATCACGGACCTTGGCCTGGCCAAGGAGATGACCGCCGACGCCACGGGACTGACCCGCAGCGGCGCCAGCCTCGGCACTCCTTACTACATGAGCCCCGAGCAGATCAACAGCGCCCGCGACGTCGACTTTCGCACGGACATCTACTCGCTCGGCGCCACCCTCTACCACATGGTTTGCGGACAGGTCCCCTACACGGGCACAACGTTTGAGGTCATGACCAAGCAGGTGCGCGAACCCCTGCCCTCCCCCAAGGAGCACGTCCCCGACCTGCCCGACGACTTGTGCGACGTTATGCGCAAGATGATGGCCAAGGACCCCAACAATCGGTACGAGAGCTACCAGGCGCTACGCGATGACCTGACCAATCTGGTGGACGGCAAGCCCGTCTCGGCGGCCGGCTTCCGCGATCAGAGCATGGTGACCGGCGACGTGACCGTCTCCCCCGAAACGGCGGAGGCCATGAGCCTGGCCCTCGAAAAGACGCAAATCGCCAACCCGCCCGGCCGCGGCCTGAACTGGCGCGTGGTAGCCGCCCTCCTCATGCTGCTGGTGCTCGTCGCCATCGCGGTGGGCATCTTCTACCTGCTGCTGTAATGCCCGCCCCCTACTTGAAGGCCATACCCGCGTAGCCCACGACGTAATCGCCACGCCCCATTGGCGAGTCCGCGCTTGTCGCCCGCCCCACCAGGACGCCTTGCGTCCCGCCGCGCGCGATGACGGATTGCATCATCGCCACGGCCGGGAGCACGCCGCACATCGTTATGCCTTGCTGACGACAGACCTGGTAGAGGCCGTCGGGGTCCAACTGCTCCATCTGGGCGATCGCCAGCGGATCGTTCCGATTGACCCTGGCCAGAGCCCCCGGCCCGCTCTCGTGGGACATGTCGCTGCTGGCGACCACCAGGCCCCGCTCGGCGTCGCAGGCCCGCAGCGCGCCGGCCAGGGCGTCCCCGAACTCCTTGAGCGCCGCCAGCCTTGCGGACGCCGTCACGCAGACTACCGCCATCCGCATGCGCGGGTTGTGGTACTGGAGGAAGGGCACGACGACCTCCGCGGAGTGCTCCGGCAGGTGGGGCCTGTCGTCGCAAACGGTCAGCGGCAGGTCGGCAAGCGCGCCGGTCAGCTCCTCGTGGAGGTACGCCTCGCCGAGGGGTGTCACCCAGTTCCCACCGGTCCAGAGCGCGAACGCAGGCTGGCCGTACGAGTGGCTGGGATTGAGGAGGACCACAGTGTCCGGGACCTCGATGCCGCCGAAGGTCTTTCCGGCAACCGGTCCGCTGAAATCATACCCCGCATGGGGGCAGAGCGCACCCAGGACCTGTTCCCTCTGTGCCGCCGGGGGGGTGAAGGACTCCACCTTGGCCCGCAGGTGCTGAGGTTCCCTCGGATAGAAACGACCGTGCACCACTGGTTGCCTGGGCATGTTGCAGTCTCCTGTCTGGCTGTGCGAACTGCGCCGGAACGCTTGGGCCCGTTCGTCATCCCCCCCCGGACCGGACGCACTGGAAGCAGAACCGTGCGATCTCCTCGTAGTACGGCTGCCCGCCGACGGCAGAGGTGTCGTTATGTCCGGCCCCTTCGATGGTGTAGAACTCCTTGAGCCCGGGCGCTGCCTCGTAGACGCGGCGGCCGTGCCGGATCGGCACGAGCCTGTCGTTGCTCCCGTGCACCATCAGCAGGGGCACGCGCAGATAGCCGACCATGCCCAGACAATCGAACTGATTGCGCATGAAAAGGCCCAGGGGCGGAAAGGGGATCTTCCGCATCGCGATGGACGGCACGCTGTCGAAAGCGGACTCCATGATGACGCCGGCCGGCTTCCCGCGCAGGCCGGCATGCAGCGCGACCGCCGCGCCCAGGGAGCGGCCGAAACAGATGATGCGCCTGGGCCTGACGCCGCGCTGTTCCGTCAGGTACTCATAGGCGGCTTCGGCGTCCAGGTTCAGGCCATGCTCCGACGGTTTGCCTTCGCTCTTGCCATAGCCACGGTAGTCGAACAGCAGGAAGGCCAGGCCGTGGCGTGCGAACTCCAGAGCGTCGTCGGCGCGCTGCGTGATGTTGCCCGCGTTCCCGTGGCACCACAGCAGCACGGGCGTCTCGTCCTCTGCTTGCCCGCCCGCCCCCGGGTGCCACCATCCGTGCAGTCTCGTGCCGTCGCGGCTCCGAAACGTGCACTCCTCGATGCCCGTTCCGGGCAGGTCCCAATCAACGGCCGGCTTGTGCGTCGGGTAGAAGACGAACCGGTTCTCAAAGAACAGCACGAGCGCCGAAAGCAGGAGAACCACCACACAAACCGCCACGAGCAACCGGATCAGCCTCTTCCCCAACGTAGGAGCGGTCTGCCCTGCGTCTTCGATGCCGGGCTCATTCGGCGATGGGGCCTCGCTTGCCATGGTCCCTTGCGAGCCAGCGGATGGCTGGGCGAACGCGACGCTTACGGAGACAAGCGCCAGGGCGATCGCGACGGCAATGCCCAACTTCCTCACTGCGCTCCTCCGCAACGCGGGTCGGCCGGGCCATCGGGCGGCCAGGCAGTCTCGTGCACGCCCCCTCTCAAGGCGTCTCCCGAGGCGGACGCTGCCGGCTGCGTCGCACGCTGACGGGAGGGCCAAGTATCTCCGACCAGACGACGGCCTGTCTCAAACCGGTGCCGCGTAACGCCAACGGCGTGACGGCGGCCGCTCTCCGGGCCTGCGGCGGCACGGCGGCCTCCTTCTTCCTTCGTGCGCCCGGGGCGGAGGGGGCTGCCACGCGCCTGCGTGGGCGCTTCCGTGGCGCCACGCGGGGCTGCTGCGGTGGGGACGGCGCCTGCCGCTCCAACTGAGGCGGCACGACTATCGGTTTGGGCAGTTCAGGCCGGGCCCGCACTTCCCGCAGGCCTTCGCCCGCGGGTGCCTCCTGCCCTCCCACCTGTGGCTGCTGGGCCGTCCGCAGCCCTTCCAGAAACTCCATGACCTGCTCAGGAGAAGCCTCGTAGTCGATCCGGTCGCGGCCTTGCGCCGCAACCTGCTCCTGCAGCTTGTCCAGGAGCTTCTTCACCGCGCCACCGAACAAGACAACGACGATGAAGATGATGAACAGAATCGTGTCCACACCCATTTGCACCTCCACGCACGGCCCGGGCCGCGGCCTGCCTCAACTCACACGAAGCGGCCCACGTTGACATCATTGCATTCTAGCATCGCCGGCACGGTGTCCTCAACGGCCCGGCTCAGGTGGATCAACACGCCGGCCCTGGCACCACCGGAAGCAGACGACAGGGCCTCCTCGAACCAGGACGGACCGCCCGGGTGGCCCCGGCGCAGCAAGGAACCCGCACACAGCGCCCTGAGCATATAGGGACCGTCCCGATCCCGCACCGAGGCGAAGACGGGGACCGACGAACGTGCCCTCGACAGACTCAGGTAGTTGGCGCTGCGGTACTGCTGCTCCGCGGAGCCGTTTCGCACCACGTTCGCCAGTTGCACCGCTGCATCCGGATCGTTGTCCATGATCCGCAGCGCCAGCCGGGCGCAGGCCAGCTCCGAGCGATCATCCGCACCGACGTCCGGCGAGGGATCGAAACGCTCGACTGCATGGCCGGCCCCGCGCAACGCCAGCGCCAGGCAGACGGCAGGCAAGTCGCCCGCGGCCCTGCCGGCCACGTGGTTCCGCAGGATCTCCGCACACTCTTCCGCCTGGGCCGCCCCCAGGAGCCGTTCGGTCAGCTCCGTCCTGAAGTCGACGTTCCCTCCGGCCAGGGCAAACTCGGCGAATCGAGTGGCGTCGGCGAATGCCGCCCGGAGCAGCACGACCGCCGCCCTGCCCAGCGGCTTGACGTAACCCTTGTCCCCGAGATGCTCCTCACACAACGCCGCCATCGGTTGCAGCACGTCCGACCGCCCCGGGTTCAGTTCGGCGCTTGCGGCCAGCGCCATCAGCCTGACCCAGTCGTCCTCCTCGGAGGCCATTTGGCCCAGGTCCTCTGCGGCAGCGCCCGGCTCAAAGGCCCCCTTCGCCCTCAGAATGTCCACTTCGGCCCGACTGCGGGACCTTTGGAGCCGCTGCAACCACCTGCCCACCCGGTCGTGCGGACCCCACTCCAGCCTCGGCGCGGCATGCACGGACCTGGCCGACTGTTCGAGCACTGCCTTCGTGTCCTCATGAGCGATCAGCCCCAGGGCACGCGCCGCGTGGGCCACGCCGCTCAGCGCGGCGGACAGGTCGCGCGTGAGACCGCCCAGGATCCGACCGGCCGTCGCTTCGTCCATCTGCGCAGTGCCCCGGCCGGCATGCCCCAGGGCCGCGGCCTGCTCCTCGGACAGCCGGTAGGCAGTTCGCCATCGCTCCACGGTCTCCTGGTCCGGCAGGTCGGCGAGCGTGTAGCCGCCGGAGCCCTCGTCCCAGCGCACGGCATGGGCCTCCCGGGCAAGCTGTCCCCGCCAGGCCAGCACTTCGTCGACTTGCTCGGCGATCAGCGTCGCAATGCTGTTCTGACTCACGACTCCGGCGGCGTCTTCGGCACCCTCCTGCATCAGGAAGGAGAGCGATTCATCCCCGGCCAGGGTCTCCAGCCGCTCGAGGGTCCGCCGGACCGGCACCAGGCGGATTCTCTGCGCATAGTCGCGGACGGCCTCGCAGGCGCGTTGTCGGACGTCTGCATCGGGGTCACCCAACGCGTCCAGGAAGAAGCTGTAGAGCTGCATGCCCAGGGCGCGCGTGGAGCTGAAGGCCACTTCCTGCCCACGGCGCCCGAACGGCTTCGAGCCGCCGGGGTTCTCCGCGAGAGCGTCCGCAGCGCGCCGCCTGACCAGGGCATCCGGGTGCGTCCGAAGGACCTTCGCCAGCAGGCCCGCGTCGCGCGTGCGCGTCAGGGCGTCGGCGGCCCGGCTCCGCACTGACGAGTCGTCGTCGTCCAGGGCATCGCGCATCGCCTCGGAATCGGCGATGTCCACAAGGCCGCTCAGTTCGTTCAGGGCATGGACCTTATCGGAGGCAGAACCGCTCCTCAGCGCGACCTCCAGCGTCCGGACCAGCGCGTCCATGCCTGCCTCGCCGCCGCGAGCCGCGCCGCTCTGCTCCATGCCGATGTTGCCCGCTTCCCACACGGCGAGCGCCCGGTCGCCCGCCAGCGTCTCCGACATCTCCTCGGCCAGCCAGCCCAGCCCCGTGTCCGCCCCATATCGGCGGAGCATCTCGCCGGCGCGACGGGCCACCTCGAAGTCCGCGTCCTCGACTCCTTTCTCCAGCATTGCGCGCACCTGGCTCAACTCGAAGCGGTCCAGCATGAGCACCGCCTGGCGTCGCACGTCGGGCAGCGGGTGAGCCATGACCTTCTCCAGCATCGGGAGCAGCTTCAGTGAACTGCTGCCGAAATGGGCGGCCAGCATGTCCAGCGCCGATGAGGCCACGCGGTAGCTGGCGTCGCCCAGCCGCTTCGCGAGCAGTTCCAGGGCCGCCTCCGAACCAACCGCCGCCAGGCAGAGAACCGCCTCTACGCGGACTTCCTCGTCCCCGTCTTCGCACAGGCGGGCCACCGTAGGCAAGGCCGCGTCGGAATCCGAAAACGAGAGCCCCTGCGGAGCCTGCCGTCTGACCTGCTCATCGGGATTCTCCGTGATGGCACGCGAGAGCCCGCTCTGCGGATCGGACAGCTCGTTCAGGACGCCCCTGCGCAACGGATGGTGCGGCGTGCCGACGATCAGGCCGAACGTCACCGCGCCTGCCCGGCGCACGGTGGGCTCCTCGTCCGTCAGCCCGTCGGCCAGCAACGCCACGACAGCCGGATCGCTGAAACCTTCGGCGGCCTCCACCGCGCGGCGCCGGACCGACGCCTCTGCCGACGCGAAGCACTGCCGCAGGACGTCCAGGCCATAGGGCCCGCCTGCCAGGTCGACCAGCAGGTCGGCGGCCACGTCCGCCAGTTGGGGGGTGCCCTCCTGCAAGGCGGCTCCGACGAGCGCCGCCGTCACGCGCTCCGGAGCGCCGGCGGACATCTCGACGATGGCACGGCGAAGTCCCCCGTCCGCAGCTTCGGCCAGGGCGCTCCCGGCGGCGGCATCCACGTCGTCCGCCGCAGCTATCTGGTCCACTGCGCGCCGTGCGTAGGCGGCTGCCTGCTGTTGGCTCAACGGTCTGCGCCGCGCCATACGTCCCTCAATACGCTCGCCTGGTCAGGAAGCGCCGAGGCCCGACTTGAGGTCAGGTCCTCGCCTCACCCCCTTCTCCGGGCTGGCCGCTTATCGACTTGCGCATCGCCGTATCGGCCTGAATGTTCCTCAGGGAGTAGTAGTCCATGATGCCCAGGTTGCCTTCCCGGAAGGCCTGGGAGATGGCTTTGGGCACCTCGGCTTCGGCCAGGACGACCTTGGCCCGGTTCTCTGAGACGAGGGCCTGCATCTCCTGCTCGCGCGCGACGGCCATAGCGCGGCGCCGCTCGGCGAGCGCCTGGGCGACGCGCTTGTCGGCCTCGGCCTGGTCGGCCTGAAGCTTGGCGCCAATGTTGTCCCCCACGTCGACGTCGGCGATGTCGATGGACAGGATCTCGAAGGCAGTGCCCGCGTCGAGCCCCTTTCCCAACACGCGCTTGGAGATGATGTCGGGGTTCTCCAGCACTACCTTGTACGTCTCGGAGGAGCCGATGGTGGTGACGATGCCTTCGCCGACACGCGCGATGATGGTCTCCTCCTTCGCGCCGCCGACCAGGCGCTCCAGGTTCGCGCGGACCGTCACCCTGGCCTTCGCCTTCACCTGGATCCCGTCCTTCGCCACTGCGGCCACGGTGTCGCGCCCCCTGGTTGGATCGGGGCAGTCGATGACCTTCGGGTTGACGCTGGTTTGCACGGCCTCCAGGACGTCGCGGCCGGCCAGGTCTATGGCACACGCCTGGTTGAAGGTCAGCGGGATGCCGGCCTTGCTGGCGGCAATCAGGGCGCGCACCACGTTGGGCACGTTGCCGCGCGCCAGATAGTGCGTTTCCAGCTCGACGGTCCGAACGGGCAGACCGGCCTTCATGGCCATGATGCGGCTGTCCACGATGACGCCCGGCCGGACGCCGCGGAACTTCATCCCCAGGATCTCCAGGATCCCGACGTGCGCCCCGGCCAGGAACGCCTTCAGCCACAGGAACCCGTAGTTGAACAGGAAGATCAAAAGGGCCAGGACGATGAATATGGCGACGAGGATCAGAATAACCAAGACGACGTGCAGGGGGTCGTCCTGCGCCAGCAATGGGAACATGGTTCTTCCTCCTTCCCCGAGTCACGCGATTCCAGTCCAGAATGGGCCAGCACCGGCCGGCATTCGGCCGGGCGGCGGTCACATCCCTTTCACCACGATGCGATTGCCCGACACTTCAATGACCTTGATGCGCGTTCCCTTCGAGAGCATCTCGCCCCGCGTCACCACGTCCAGCCGCCTGTCGTTCAGGCGCGCGATGCCGCTGGGTCTCAGGGGCGAGAGCGCCTCTCCTTCGACCCCCACCAGGTCCTCGGTGATGGTCGTCGACGGCCGGAAGCCCGTTTCCTGTTCCTTGAGGGCGAGGAACCTGCCGGCAACGCCCTTCCACAGGACGAAGAAGGCAGGGACAAAGGCCAGGGCGATCACCAGCAGCACGACGGCCGCCGCCATGTGACCGGTCATGATCGCGTAAACGATGCTGCCTATGACGGCCATCATGCCCAACACGCCCATGACGGCCCCCGGGATGAACAACTCGATGAACATGGCCAGCAGGCCGCACAGGAAGATCAGTATGATGACGCTCAGCTCTCCCATCGTTCGCTCCGACCTCGCCTCCCGTTCGCTCAGGCCTCGCGCTGCGGCTCCACCACGAGCGTGTTGCCGCGCACTTCCCGTATGCGGATCCTCGCGCCCTTCTCGATGAAGTCCCCTTCGGTAACGACGTCGAGGACCCGCTCACCGAACTCGGCCCTGCCCGCCGGATGCAGAGGCGTCAGGGCAATGCCCTCCTGGCCCGCCATGCCCGACAGGCCGGGCGTATGCATCTCGCCTATGTCGCCCACGCGCGCCGCTGCCAGGTCTGCCCGGTGCACCAGCGCGCCGAGCCCCGGCACGGACGGCAAAACACGCGCCAGCACCACCAGCGAAACTCCGGTCGCCGCGAACGATCCCATCACTTTCAGTAGGTTCCACTGGAACGCCAGCGTCTCGCCGGACGTCTTGGGTATGCCGAACTCCTGGAACGCAAGCACCAGGCTGATGAAAAGCAGGGCAATGCCGGTGATGCCGGCCACGCCGAAGCCCGGGATGACGAAGATCTCCAGCGCGAGCAGAATCAACCCGGCCACAAACAGCAGCACCTCGAGCATCCTGGCATAGTGAAGCGTGTACTTGATGAGGAAAAACGCGACGAAACACGCAACGCCCAGTATGCCGGGCAACCCGAACCCGGGATGGCTGAGCTCCATGAAAATGAGGACGAACCCACCGACGATAAGGAAGGGGCTGAAGGCGTCAAGAAAGGTGAGCAGCCGTTCCGACCCGGTGAGGTAGAGCCGCTCGACGCGGCGCGAGTCGAGCTGGAGCACGTCCATCAGCTCCTGCGGGCTGCGCACCGCCTTGCGGGCGAAGCCGTACTCGACGGCCTTGTCCGCGTGCATGGTGAGAAGCTCTCCGGCCGGCACGATCAGGTCTTTCTGGATGATCCTGTCGAGCTTCTCCTCCGCCCAGGCGCGCAGGTCATCGGACGTAACGTAGGTGTAGTGCCCTTCCGGCTCGTCCTGCATCTGCAGGCGGTATACCTCTATCTCCTTCGTGACCATGGCCTTGACGAGGGACTCGGGGTATCCGCGCGCCCTGGCGTAGCCCAGCATCGTCTCCCGAACGACGGTCTGGATCTTCTCGCCCAGGATCTCGCCGGTCGGCAGGACGGGCGCCACGTCTCCCATCCTGCCGACGGAGGCGTCGATGTAGATCTCGTCGCAGGCAAGGGCCACCATCGTGCCGCCGCTGAAGGCCTGGGAGTGGACGTAGGCGATGACGCGCAGCTCCTCCTGACGGAAGATGAAGTCCGCCAACTCCGTGGAGTCCTGGATGGTGCCGCCGGGCGTGTCCAGCTCAAGTATGACGGTGTCAACGCCCTGCTCCAGGGCGTACGTCATCTTCCGCTGCACGGCCTCCGAGTAGGCCTCCGTGATGACGCCACCGATCTTGATGATGAACGCATCCGGGCGCTCCTGCGCCGCAGCCTGCCGGGCGCAAAGGAGGCAGACTGCCCCCAGGAGGCACGCCAGGAATCGTCGCCGGGGCCGGCCGAAACCCATCTGCGTCGCGTCTCCCCGTGCTGTAGCACCGAACGCGGGCGCCCCTGACGGCCGGGCCCGCCGCGCTCCGTTCAAAGACAAGCTCTTCCGGCGTGATTATACATCGCGCAACCAGAGCGGACAAGGCCGGCTGCCGAGCTGCGGAACCAGTATCAGCAGTCCCCCGGGCAGTCAGCGGGGCGTCGGGTTCCGCCCGTTGCGCTACAGGGCGTGGAACTTCTCGACCACCTCCGCCGTAAGCGCCGGTGTGGCGCCGCGGTAGCCCGCCACGCAGGCGCCCATCAGGTTCGCCGCGTCCGCCATGGCGGTAAGGCTCCCCCCCTCCAGGTACTTGACGATCAGTCCGGCCGCGAAGGCGTCGCCTGAGCCGACCGTATCGACCACCTGCACGGGAGGCACGGGCCGGGCCACCACCTCGTCCCTGGTGATGAGCCGGCAGCCGTCCCCACCCAACGTTATACACGCCAGCTCCAGCCCGTAGTCGGCGATCACTCCCCGCAGGAACGCATCGGCCTCGTCAGCCGTCCCCGGCCCAAGAAGCTCGCGCAGTTGCGTCACCTCCTGCTCGTTCAGCTTCAGGACGGAGGCGGCGGCAAGCGACTTCTCCACGACCTCGCGCGAGTAGTAGTGCTGACGGAAGTTGATGTCGCAGACCTTCAGGGCCTGCCGAGCTTCGGCCAGCACGCGGTGGATGGCAGCGCGGCTCTGAGGACAGCGCTGGCCGAGCGTCCCGAAGCAGATCGCCTCCGAGCGCGCCGCGAGCTGCAGCCACGCCTCTTCGGCCTCCAGGTAGTCCCAGGCAACGTCTTCAATGATAGTGAAGTGCGGCGTGCCGTCCCTGTCGACCTTGACGGGGACGGTGCTGGTCGGGTGGTCGGGATCGCGCTGCAGGTAATCGGTGCTCATGCCGAGCCGGTCGACGACCTGGACGATCTCGTCTCCGAGATCATCCTGTCCGACCCGGCTCAGGGGAATGCCGCACTCGCCAAGTGCGTTGACGTGATAGGCGAAGTTGGCAGGCGCGCCCCCCAGCGACCTCGCGTCCTCGAAGACGTCCCAGAGGATCTCGCCCAGTCCGATGATGAGGCGTCGATCGCCCACAGGTCCCCCACGGGAGTTCGCAAACGCCGCCCACGCCGACGGGGCCGACGCGCTACAGCTCGATGGCCGCGACCCTCCGGACCACGTCCAGTGCGCGTATCTTGTCGACGGTGTCCTCGTCGCACGGGCTGTCCAGGTTGAGGCCGAGCAGGGCGTGGCCACCCACCTCCTTGCGCCCGAAACCCATCCGCGCGATGTTGACTCCGGCCTCTCCCAGCAGGGCCCCAACTCGGCCGATCAGGCCGGGCATGTCCCTGCCGAAAACGACCAGGATGTGGCCCTCGGGTATGAGCTCGACGTGGAAATCCTCGACGGAGACGATGCGCGGGTGCTGGCGGCCAAAGACCGTCCCGGCCGCCTCGCCCGTTCCGGCGTCCGTCGTTAGCCTCAGCTTGATCAGGTCCGTGAATCCCGCCTCGGAACCGACAGTGGCACTGCCAGTGACGCTGATGCCGTGTTCGTGCACCAGGTACGGCCCGCTGACGACATTCACGCCCGCGGTCATGCTGCCCTGCATCAGTCCCATGGCGCCGTAGCTCTGCACGAGTTCGACGTGGTCGTGCGCCAGTTCGCCCTGGTAGCTGATCTCAAGCGCCTCGGCCCGCCCGGGCTGCAGTTGCGCGACGAACCGCCCGAGCTGAACGGCCAGGTCGCAGTAGGGCTGAAGCACTCTCATCTCCTCCGGCGGCACAAGGACTACGTTAAGGGCGTTCCGGAAGTGCCCGCGCTGGAGTGCCACGATGAGCTGCTCCGCGGCCTCGGTGGCAACGGCAAGCTGCGCCTGCGCCGTGGACGCCGCCAGGTGCGGCGTGGCAAGGATGCCTTCCTCTCGGGCGAAGGCGTAGTCTTCGGGCGGCTCCCTCCTATAGACGTCAAACGCCGCGCCGCGGAGCTTGCCGCTCTTAACGGCGGCCACGGTGGCGTCCTGGTCGACCACCGACCCACGCGCGCAGTTGATCAGGCAACTGCCGTCCTTCATGACGGCTATCTGGTCGGCGCCGATCAGGCCGTCCGTCTTTTCGGTCTCCGGCACGTGGACGGTCAGGTAGTCGCAATCCGCCAGGACGTCCTCCAGCTTGTCCCGCAGTTCGACCCCCATCCTTTCGGCGGTCTCCCGCGTCACGAAGGGGTCATAGGCAAGCACGGTCATGCCGAACCCAACGGCACGCTTGGCCATCTCCCGGCCGATCCGGCCAAGCCCGATCACGCCAAGCGTACTGCCGTAGAGCTGCGAGCCCGTCAGCTTCTTCTTCTCCCAGCGTCCTTCACACATGGACGCGTATGCCGGTCCGATGTTGCGCGCCAGGCTCAGCAGCAGGGCGAACGTATGCTCCGCCGTGCTGATAGTGTTCCCAGCGGGGGTGTTCATAACGGCGACACCCTTGCGCGAGGCAGCGGCGATGTCGATGTTATCCACGCCCACGCCGGCCCGACAGATGGCTTCGAGCCGGTCGGCGCTCTCCAGCACCTTCTCGGTGACCTTCGCCCCGGAGCGACAGATGATCCCGTGGACGTCCCTGGCCGCCTCCTTCAATTCCTCCTCGGATAGGCCGGGCTGGTAAACCACCTCCAAGCCCGCCTCCTGAAGCATCTTCATGCACTGCTCCGGCAGAGTGTCCGCAACAAGGACCTTCTTCATTCTTGCCCTCCGTGCGGGATTCGCGTCCGGGGTCAGGCGCGGGATTATAGTCAACGCCTCGGGGACTGTCAAACCCAGTCAGGCGCCCCCCACGGCTCCCTCGAGGTGCCTCAGAGCGTCCCTGTAGCCGGTCAAGGCCAGGCCTCCGAGCGATCTGTAGAGGCCCGGGTCCAGGTGGGCATCCCGGGGCCGGGGCGCCTTTGCGGGATCAGGCTGCGCCGGCCTGACCAGGCCGGCGTCAAGCCCCATCGCCTCGGCCGCCGTGCGCAGGAACTCCAGCTTCGTGCTGCTCTGATCCGCCGATACGTGGAACGTGCCCCGATGGCCGTGCTCCATCAGGAAAGCGAAGGCCACTGCCACCTCCTCCCCCAGCGTGTAGTGGCGGACACCCTCATCATCAGCCGCGACGTGCTCACCGCGCGCCAGCGAGTGCCGCAGAGCTGCCAGCACGTTGCCCGGCGCGAAAAGATCCAGGCTATAGAGGGCCGGCATGCGCACTACCAGGCTGCCGGGCACTGACAGGGCGTGTCTCTCGCCGGCCAGTTTGCTGTGGCCGTACACATTCAGTGGTCGCGCCTGATCCGTCTCTCGGTATGGCGGATCGTCCCCGGCGAAGATGTAATCGGTGGAGGCATAGGCGAGCGCGGCACCGGCCTCGCCGGCCGCAAGGGCCACGTTCTCGGTCCCCAGCGCGTTCACTTCCACTGCCTTCCGCGCGTCCCTCTGGCACTCATCGGGCGACCGAGTCCCGGCGCAGTGCACCACCCAGTCATACCCATCACCGGCGATCAGACGGCGCAGCGAGCCCCGATCGCCCAGGCTGCATTGCACCAGCCCCTGGACGCGTCGAGTGCAGTAGGTGCCCCTCACCTCCCAATGACGCGGAAACACGGCCAGCATTCGGCTGCCCAGCAGGCCGCTGGCGCCCGTGACAAGCACCTTCATCCAGCTCGCCTCTCATGTGAATGACGACGCGCGACCGACGGCAGGAACCGAAAACACCGCGCGCATGACGGGAACGCCCTCACAACGGGCGCCGGAAGACATCTTCCATTATCCCTGGCCTGCCGGCCTTTTCAAGCGAACGGCGGGGGCGCCGGCACCGTCAGGCAAGGCGCCGATTCCCGCGCAGCCCCGTTCAGTGACGCGTCAGGACGGCCAACATCTTGCCATCCAGCCTATGCCCGTCGAAGTCCTCGTACTCGACGTCGGCGCGCCCGCTCTCCAGAACGCCGAACGGCCCGTGGAGGTTCCACAGCGCCCAGCCGAAGCCGTACTGCTCGAGCACGGTGAGGGCGTCTTCCAGCCACGCCAGGGCCACGGCGTGAGGCACGGTCTTGTAAGGTCCGCCCTCGCCGCAGTGCACGCCCACGCCGGAGTCAGCCAGCTCCTTCCAGGGCCGCCAGTAAGCGCGCAGGCGGCCGATGTCCCACCGGTCCTCGGGGTCAGCGGGGTTACTGCCCGGCCACTCGGGCGGCGGGGGCGGCTCCCCCTCCTCTTCCCTCCACCAGACCTTGTAATGGCTCAGCCAGTGGGGTTCATAGGCGCGCGTGGACTGGGCCACGCCCAGGTCCGCCAGCTCGGCCACGGGCTTCCGGCCCCATTCGTAGCCGTCACAGATCACCAGGCGGTCGGGATCCTCGCTCCATATCGCCTCCGTCAGGATCTGAGTCACTTCCCGGTAGCGCTCGAGCGTGAAGCCGTGGTCCCCAATCCGGGCCGGCTCGTTGAACGGGTTGAAGCTCACCTCGTCTGACGGAATCCCCGCGTAACGCC
>Ga0114922_10002344_pt1 | contig 17737 bp, 8 predicted proteins | sample AartaG_FD_100975 | JGI IMG/M metagenome (GOLD analysis project Ga0114922, IMG submission 100975) | Deep subsurface microbial communities from Aarhus Bay to uncover new lineages of life (NeLLi) - Aarhus_00045 metaG | ecosystem: Environmental > Aquatic > Marine > Oceanic > Sediment | place: Aarhus...
CATTTTCCTTATCGGTTTGTCGTTCAAACTGCTCGGCAGAAAATTTATATTTGACCATCACGATATTAATCCTGAGCTTTATCTGGCTAAGTTTGGCAAAAAAGACGTGTTTTATAAGATGCTTTTGGCTCTGGAGCGTTTAACTTTTTGGACGGCTGATATTTCCATAGCAACCAACGAATCATACAAACAGATTGCGACCAAACGGGGTCGAATGGACTCTGAACGGGTATTCGTAGTCCGAAGCGGGCCGAATCTAAAGCGTTTGAAAATCCTGCCGCCTGATGAAAGTTTAAAAAAAGGCCGTAAGTACCTGGTCGGTTATGTCGGAGTAATGGGAAAACAGGAAGGTATCGATTATCTGCTGAGGGCAATTAAGTATATTGTAGTTGAGATGGGCCGCAAAGATGTGCATTTCGGTTTGGTGGGCAGTGGGCCCGCGATAGAAAAACTGAAAGACTATGCCGAAGAGTTAGGGGTCTCGGATTATGTTACCTTCACCGGACGCGTGCCGGATAAGGATATGTTGGAGATGCTTAACACCGCTGATGTTTGCGTCAATCCGGATGTGGCTAACCGGATGAACGACCAATCCACAATGAATAAGGTGATGGAGTATATGGCGCTGGGAAAGCCGATTGTTCAGTTTGATTTGAAAGAGGGAAGATTTTCAGCGCAAAGGGCATCGCTTTACGCAGAGAGAAACAACGAGATTGATCTTGCCCGGAAAATCATTCAATTGCTGGATGACCCTGATTTACGGCAGGAAATGGGCAGATATGGACGGGCCAGAATCCAGGATGAGCTGGCCTGGAAATATGAAGAGCCTAAGCTGCTCGCAGCTTATGACGCCCTATGGCCTTAGCTGGTCGGTAAGATTAAGGAGATACTGATGAAAAAACGATTTGTGGATTTGGTCCGTGATATGAAAGTAAATGGCAAGTAAACACAATGGCATATAAAAAGTCTGTTAAAGAACAATTAATAAAAGCTATTATACTTGTTGGCAGTCGTGATTTTGGAAGATGTCCGTTAACTTCAAAGTTACCAACTGCCTTATGGTCTGTACAGGGAAAACCGGTTCTGGAACATCTGTTATCTTCTTTAGCCGACCAGGGTATAAAACAGGTGACAATCTGTTCCAATGGTAATGGTTCACTGCTTGCAGAATTCATCCATACTGATAATCGTTTGGAGTTGAAATATTTGGATGAACCGCTGCCGGCTGGTACTGCAGGTTGTATTCGTGACGCTGCAGGTGATGAAACAGATGCACTTTATCTTGTATTTCCCGCCGGGATAATATGTCTACCGGAAATAGATGTATTGATAAAGGCTCATCGCGATGGTCAGTCCGATTTAACGGTGATGTTTAATCCCACCCGGAAAAACAGTAAATCCCAGAGCGAACCAGCGGGGATTTATGTCTGTGAAACAAACATTCTGAAACACATCCCCGAGGCAGGTTACTTCGACATCAAGGAAGGCTTAATTCCTGAAATGCTGCGTGCGGGCAAATCTGTTCACGCAGCAATATTACCAAATAACGCCGGTAATTTTCGAAATCGGCAAGAATATCTGTTTGGCATCGCCAGTTACCTTGAAAAAAGGCAAAAGCTGAATTTGGATTTGAAGTCCTGTACGGGTGCCGATTCACAAGATGTGTGGATTGCAGCAAATGCCAGGGTTGACCCGGAATCGCAAATTTTCGGGCCTGCTGTTGTTATGAATGGAGCTTCTATCTCAAGTGGTGCGGTCATACTTGGACCGGCTATACTCGGAAAAAATGTTACTATTGGTAAAGATAGTGTTGTCGTAAATAGTGTGCTATGGGATGGTGCAAGGATAGGTTCGAGCTGCCAAATCCGACGATGTGTACTCGACCATAACTCAACTTTGCGGGCTAATACACTTGAGGAGGAAAAATCAATACTTTGTAAACGGAAGGGGATACTGGAATCTTTAGCTAACCAGGCCATAAAAGTTACTCAGAATAACGCACGCAAATTACACCGTGAATTACAACCACTGTTTCATAAAATCAATGAAAAATTACCGAATTGGGTGCAATCTCGCGAAACCAGGTTTGTTCACTGGTTTGCTGGTGGTCTGGTTCTAATTGCCTTTCTCTGGTGTTACAAGGCAGGCCTTACAGACCTTTGGAATATTTGGCATAGAAGTGATGAATACTCCAGCGGTCTTTTGGTTCCTTTTCTGGCTGTCTATATCCTCTGGTCAAGACGTAAGACAATCGCTCAGTGTCGAATCAGGCCTGCTGTTTGGGGTTTGTTTGCCTTTATAGCTGCTCAGATCGTCAGAGTTTTTGGACTGTTCTATATGTACAGTTCAGCAGAGAGATTATCCATAGTTTTAACCATTGTGGCATTGGTCCTGCTTTTGTTCGGCTTGCAGCTTCTTCGAAAGGTATCTACGGTATTATTGTTTTTGTGTTTGATGCTGCCCTGGCCCAATCGTGTTCAGGCCGCTGTTACGTTGCCTTTACAAAGGTGGGCAACTTCGTCGGCCGTATTTTGTCTGGAGATGGTAGGCTACGATGTCATAAGTGAAGGCAATGTTATCCATATCGGTGATGTACGCGTTGCAGTAGCTGAAGCCTGCAATGGTCTGAGAATGATCACTGCATTTTTCGTCATTAGCGGTCTGGTCGTTCTCCTTGTCAAACGAGCATGGTGGGAAAAACTGGTAGTTCTGGTTTCGAGCCTGCCTATTGCATTATTATGTAACACCATTCGATTGGCAATCACAGCAGTATTTTTCACAATACTTGAAGGCGAGTATTGGGAAAAGTTATTCCACGATTTTGGTGGATATGCAATGATGCCATTAGCACTTGCGACTATTATCGCTGAGCTGTGGCTTTTAAAAAAACTTACCACACTTCCGGACGAAAAAGAAGCTATAATAATAACGCGACAAATGAGCTAAAATCTCAGACATAATAAAAGAACATATGAGACCCGCTTGTGGCGGGCCATTTCTAAAAAACATTGCACAGAATAGTGCTCGAAATCTGATTAATATTACAAATCACTGCTGGAGGTATAGCAAAAATGAATGATTTAATAAAATATCATGACAGTGACCAGATGATTGAACAAAATGTTGTTAGCTTTGAATCTCAATCTGAACCCTATGCTGAAAACACATCCAGTATAATTCAAGGTGTACTGCGACGCTGGCCCATCGTGCTTCTGGTGTTCATTTTAGTATGTGCAATTGGAATCCCGGCAATATGGTTTCTGGTTGAGCCTCTTTACACCGTGACAGGTGCAATAAAGGTTGAACCTATTCTTGAAAACATCTTAACAGGTGAAGCGGACGCAGGAGGGATAACGAATTATCAAAGCTTTATGAACACTCAGGCAATACTAATTACCAGCAACCAGATTGTGCAGGGAGCAGCAGATAGCCTGGCAGACAAAAACCTTTCATTCTTTAAGGGTGAACCGACTAATCCTGTCATGAAAATTAAACAAAAAATAATGAAAACCAGGAAAAGCTCTGACCCTGCAGTAATATTAAAACAAGCAATATCTGATGGAGTTATCACAGTCGCTCCGGCTAATCGTACCGAACTAATAACAATAACTATGAAAAGCTTAGAGCCGGAAGAAGCCAGGCAGATTGTAACCGCTTTTATCAACTCCTATATGAATGTCGAGGGCACAGGCTCAACCAAGGAGCAGTTAAGCACACTAGGTTTCTTGGAAAAAGAACGAGATAGGCTGGATGATGCGTTGCTAAACTATCGAAACAACATCCGTACTTTGGCACAGGAGTATGGAACAACAAACCCTGCTGACCAGATGGAAATTATACAGCAACGTCAACGTATTCCTTTGCTGTATGCCGAGCTTGCCAGGTTAGAGTCACGCAGAATTAATCTCGATATTCAGGTGCAGTTACTCGAGGACTTTCCGCAACAGGTTATAGAGCCTGAAGAAATGCTCAGAATCCGAAACGATTATATAAGTTCCAATCCGGCGGTCCAGGAATTGACCCGAACTATTATTCAACTTGAACGTGACCTGATTATGGCACAACAGAGTTTTTCAGTTGAAAACCCGGTTCTTCAACAAAAACAGGAGCTTATAGGTGCGTTTCAATTACGCCTTAAAGACAAACGTGAGGAAGTAGCTAAAGAGTTCGACGTTATGGCCAAAAAAGAGGCCATTAACGCCAGCACAGTAAAACTGCGTGCTGCAAAGGCGGAGCTGGAACAAACCAAAGGATATGAAAAGCATCTGCAGCAGGTGCTGGCTAATGAAGATATTAAAATGATTGAAGTCGGCCGTAAGCAACTGGACATTCAGGATTATCAGTTTGAATTTGAGCGGGACAAAGAAATGTATGATAAAGTCACTCGGCGAATACAGGAATTGCAAATGGAACGAAAGCGCCCCGCAAGGATTAGTTTAGCTTACGAGGCAGATATTGGTCCTATTCTTGATGAGCGTATGAAATACATAATGGCCGTTTTATTCGGGGCTCTGGCTTGTGGAATGCTGTTGGCTTTCCTGATAAACAAATGGGACTTGCGTTTGCAAACACCTGACGATGTGAGTAAACGGATTGGTCTTCGAATAATTGGCACTACTACCAGTTCACAAAATATCAAACCATATCTTCTTCCTGAACAGATAGCCGGAGACTACCAAACCATTCGTACCAATTTAGGATTGATAGATGAAGAAGGAATACCACGTAAATTGGTAATTACAAGCCCGGGGATGCGAGAGGGCAAGACCACCTTTTCTGTTAATCTGGCAACAAGTATGTCCAGGTCGGGGAAAAAAGTTTTGCTTATTGACGGCGACTTAAGAAAACCTGATGTTGCGCAAATGCTGGGCATCCCTGCAGGCTCAAGATGTGGACTGCAGGATGTGCTGTTAGGAGAAGAATTTGATAACGCAGTTTATACCATACCTTCGACCGGCCTGGATGTGCTGATTGCTGATTCACAAAGTAGAATCAATGGTTACGAACTATTAGCATCGCCCGGGACGCGCCAGTGTATAGATATGCTCAGCCAGTATTACGATCATGTGATTATAGATAGTTCTCCGATCTTGGCTTTTCCTGATGCACTTATATGGGCTACGCTTGGAGATGCGGTTATCTTAGTCAGCTATGCCGGCCACACTACTACGCCGGATCTCAAGGAAGCCAAGGACCGGCTGACCCGAATAAATGTAAAAGTGCTGGGCACAGTGTTGAGTAACGTACCATCGGAGCATAGTTATTTTCGTAGCGACTTGAAACGTTATACACAAAGTGCCAAATCAAGAGGGGGTATCAGGCGAGGAAAGAGAAAGCCGCTGGTCAATACACAAAGCATAGAAGACAATCCGGAAAATTCCACAACTGCTGAGTTGAATCAGCAAGTCGAAGATTAGATTATTATTCACCACAAGGCATTGGTTCTTAATTCGCAAATGAATCTGGTTATCGTACACGAAGAAAATTCGGCCGTTTCGCACACAGAAGGCGACAATGATAGTTTATTTAGGTTTGCTCTGGCCAATGAGCCCGTTGCCGGTGTTGTTCTCGATGGTTTAAGCAGATGTTTACCGTGGGGCCGCAATGAAGAAATCTTGTGTGCTATTCCTGAAAAGTGGAACATTGAATCTCATTCGCCCAGGTTAAAGACAGTAACTTATATTGAAAATGTGCCAATCTGTCCGGACTTTCTGCAGAAAGCTAAGCGAAAATTCTGGCTTGTTATTTCCAATGCCCGGTTTGCCACTCAAATTGATGAAAAGTTGCTCAATCAGTTGCTGGCTAAAATCCAGGCCGATGTGCTGGCGGTTAATGTCGAGCCGAACCTGTTGGAAAAACGAGAAAAAATGCGATTTACAGCTCAGGGTAAAGTAGCAGGTTTTCGTCGATTGTATTATGATTCGACCGAGCCTGCCCCCATTTCCGAAAATTGGCCTCATCATCTTTTTGTTAAAACCGGTATTGTTGAGCAGCTTCTTGTAAATGGTGCTTTACCTCAATCGTTTTCCACGCTTTTAGACAAGTGCCGTTCGAATTCATTGAGGCTGTATGGAGCTAATATGGGCGGAGTTGTATTTGATTTGGAAACCCACGAGGGCTTGCTGAACTTTTGCAGGATCGGAATTTCGAAAATGAGAAATTCCAAACTCGAAGTTTATAATTCAAATAAAATATCACAGGATTCAAAATTAGTTGGGAAGGTATTGTTGGGAAAAAATGTTTATATTGGCCCGAAGACAACGGTGATTGGACCAACCCTTGTTGGAAACAACGTTAAAATTGGAAAAGGGGCGGTAATAAACTCATCTATCATCGGCTCGGAAGTGTCGATACCACGGAACAAACTTGTGCAGGACAGTGTTGTAGGAGGACCGCCGTATGATTGGAAGCTTCTGTCTGGCTCAACTGACAATCGTGAAAAGCAAATTTACACTCCGGTCTTCGAATCGGATCGAAAACGACACATCAATAAGAGTTTCCGCTACTGGTCAAGATTTTCCTACACCGGCGGCTTAAAGCGAATTACTGATTGTTTCGTTGCAATAATAGTACTGGTTCTATTTGCTCCCGTAATACCTTTCATCGCCTTGTCGATAAAATTCACTTCACCCGGCCCGGTGTTTTTTAGGCATAAACGGCAGGGACGCTATGGAAAAACATTCAACTGCCTGAAATTTCGGACAATGAAGCTCGGCGCCGATAAGATGCAGGATAAGCTTCGGTTCGTTAGCGAGGTCGATGGCCCGCAATTCAAGATGGATGATGACCCGCGATTAAGTGCCGTCGGCAGATTCCTGCGAGAGACATATTTAGATGAAATACCTCAATTCATCAATGTATTGCTCGGCCAGATGAGCGTAGTTGGTCCAAGGCCTTCTCCTGAATCAGAAAATACGTTGTGTCCGTTTTGGCGTGATGCCAGGTTGTCTGTTCGCCCGGGGATCACGGGACTTTGGCAGATTTGCAGAACACGCCAGCCGATGAAAGATTTTCAGGAGTGGATACATTATGACATCGAATATGTTCGAAATCTGTCGCTACGGATGGACTTATGGATATCCTGGAAGACAACTAAAAAACTATTTGATAACTTCATCAGCCAATTCTAATTACGAGAAAGGATAAGGAAATGGCAAAAAGATACTTTAACTGGAAACTGGCGATTGTTCTGATAATCAGCATAGCTGTTTTGGGTGTGACCGCATTTGGACTGCGCCGATGGCAAAGAACTAACAGGGCTGACCAGGGCCTTATTCTCGGCAATAAAGCGTATGATGAACAAAAATGGAGCGAGGCAGCAGAGAATTTAGGTCGTTATCTCGCTATTGAGCAGAATGATGTTCCCGTATTAATGAAATACGCCGAGGCACATCTTAAAATCAGACCTTTACGACGCAGTAATATTTCTCAAGCCTTAAATGCTTATCGAATTATCTTGAGGATGGATAAAAACAATTCCAAAGCTGCTATGCGGCTTACTGAGTTATATTTATCTAAGTATATGCCTGGCGAGGCCGAGTTAATTGCCTCGAAATATCTCGACAACAATGACGATCCTGCTCCTAAGCTTCGCAGGATGTTGGCCCTGGCGCTGGTCGGGCAGCGAAAGTTCGGTGAAGCAGCGGCGGAATTGAAGGCCATAATACAGGAACATCCTGACCAGATATCAGCCTATGAAGCATTAGGACAACTTACCAAAAGCCGACCTGATGATGTCCCGGATTCTCCGGAAAGCATATTTAATGAAGCGGTAAATAAAAATCCTTCTTCGGCCCTGGCATATACAGTCCGTGCCGGTTTCTATCGAATAAGCAAAGAATTTTCCAAGGTTTTAGCTGACCTTGAACAAGCCGAAAAACTGGATTTATCTGATCCTAATGTGGAGTTACGTCTTGCTAGGGAATTTATTAATGCAAACATTCTTGATAAAGCCGAGCAACATCTAAAGGCAATCAAATCAGCCTCGCCGACAGATCTGGGTCTGTGGGTAATATGGGCCGAACTTGCACTGAAGTCAAATTCAAAGGAAAAGATGTTAGAAATTGCCGAGAACAGCTTAAAAGAGCTTTCTTCTCAGCCATGGGATTTTATGCCAACAGCTACGGAACTGTTTATCCGGTGCGGCCGGCTCGACCGCGCTGCCGACTGTATTTCTCAAATGAATCAAAAAGATGTTGCGCCGAGAGAAGTTGCATTCCTGGAAGGTCTTTTGGCCGCCGAAAGAGGCCGTCTCTTTGAGGCCATAAAACATTGGAAGGAGTCGATGGGTTTGGGTAATACGTCTGCGCAGATTAGATTGGCTTTGTCGTCAGTTCTATCTCGTGTAGGTAATACACAATCAGCACTTCAGCATTTACGTACCCTCGTTTCTGAAAGACCTAATCTTATTACTGGACATCTGGAATTGGCCAGGCTGTTAGCGAAGAGCGGAAATTGGGCTGAGTCATTCAGACACGCTGCAGCGGCAAAGCAGCTTTCGCCGGAAAACCCTGAATCTTCTTTACTGTATTTGCAGGCTCAAATGCAATTGCAGGTGGCGGGCTCAGCGGGCGAAATTGCTCAAACGTTACAGGACTTGGAAAAGGTGGCAGGCAACCTTCCTAAGTTCAAACTTTTGAAGTTCCAGCATGCACTGCAGCAGAGCAATTTCACGGATGCCCGGGCATTGGTAGCTCAATTGAAGAAAGACTATCCCTCGTGGGTAAAGACTGCTATGGCTGAAGTTGAGTTACTTGTTGTTCAGGATAAGACAGATGAAGCAATATCGATATTATTCAAAACATTGGAGGAGTTTCCACAGGCTATTGAGCCGGTAAGATACCTTGCAATTTTATTAGACCGGAAAGGTGATAAGGAAAAATGTGAAGAAATTATTAAAGATGCGTTAGAGCGCATCGATCAGCCTGTCGACAAACGTACATTAGGCCTCCTGCTTGCGGAATTTTATATTCGATGGAATCAAAAAGACAATGTTTACTTACTTCTTAATACACTTGTGAAAAAACTGCCTGAAGACATTCCCTTAAAACGAGGGCTTTTACTTTGCGGACAAGTTATCAACGACCCTGAAAGAGTCCAGCAGATCGTTAACGATATCAAGGCTCTCGAGGGCCAGGAAGGTTGGCAATGGCGATATGAACAAGCAAGAATATGGTTTTTGTCCGACGATTTTAAAGCTCGTTACACGCAAATTGTTTCACTTCTACAGGAAAACTTACTGGCAAATCCGAATGACCTGGAAAGTCGGATGCTCTTAGCGGATGCTTATAATCGTTCCGATGAGTTACAACTGGCAATTTCAACATATCGTGAAGCACTTAGCCGCTCTCCGAACAACCTTCGCATAATAATCCCGTTTATTGATGTACTCTCCAGGTCAATGGAATTTGACGAGGTGGATCAGCTTCTCAAGCGTGTCGGCGATTCTCAACAAGAGCTCTATAAATCGCAACTTAAGCAATTTCAACTGCAAAGCCACTTAAGGCACGGCCAGTTTAGTTTGGCCTCAGATATTCTTCAGGATTTTATAAGCAATGACCCCAATAACCAGGCTAACCGCTTTTACCTTGTATTGCTTAATATGCAGCAGAATAAATTTGACGAGGCTGAAAAATTGCTGACACAGCTAAAAATCCAGGACCCGAATTCACTGACGATAGCTGATGCGCAAGTCCGGCTAAATCTTAGTCAGAACAAGACAACAGAGGCGTTGAGACTTTGTGATGAAATGGTAAAGAACTTAAACAATGCATCAGCTTATATCTTTCGTGCTCGAACAAACGCATCTCTCAAGCAGACTGATAAGGCGATAGAAGACCTTGAGCACGCTGCTGCCATCGAACCAAACAACCTTGAGGTTTGGATGGTCAGGAGCGTGTTGTACAATTCCATAGGCCGGACGGATAAAGCGATTGCTGATATTCAAAATGCACTTTCTTTGGACTCGAGCAATATCCTAATACAAAAGCAGGCTATCTCGCTGTTTTTAAAATCAGACGATACTGACAAAGTTCTTCAGGGAAAGACCATCCTTGATGAAGCTCTACAATCAAATCCTGATGATACTGACCTGCTTTTATTCAAAGTGGGTTTACTGCGTACCGAAAGAACAGCTCCGGCTATTGAAGAGGCTGAACAGATTCTTCGGAAGATGACCGAAGACCAACCCGAAATCAGCAGGGCTTGGGAGCTTCTTGGAGAAATTTCGCTAAGGCAGGAACAGGCCGGAAAAGCTATGGAAATCGCTTTTCGGGGTCTTTCATATACACCCAATGATAGGGCTTTACTCCTGCTGAAAGCTCGTGCCGAGGCAGATAGGTCACCGGTTCTGGCGATTCCAACTCTCAAGGCGCTGCGTGAAGTGGACCCGAACAATACTGAGGCCGCATTTCTTCTGGCCAAGGTATATATTGCAGTTGGCGAACCTGAGAAAGCAGTAAATCTTCTCGAAGCACAATTAGTCTCTTGCGTCGGCACCCTTGAAGAGAGAAGAATTAAAATTGCCCTTGCGGTAGCATTGCACAAGAGTGGTAACAAGGCGGATGCTCAAAAGAAATTTGATTCTATACTTCAATCTGAAAAAGATAGCCTAATACTCATCAATATTGCCAGGAGCCTGATGGCAATTAATGACAGCCGGGCCAAAAAAACAGCAGAAGATATATTCCGCATGGTACTTAAAAACGAGTCTGATTCTATTGAGGCTATGACTAACCTCGCTATACTATTGCAAACCAGCGGTCGTTCTGACGAATCGATACCGTTATATCAACGGGTGCTTGAGATTCAGCCTGATAATCTAATCGTCATAAATAATCTGGCCTGGTTAATGTGTGAAGACAAAGGTATGTTCCGGGAGGCACTTCAGCTTGCTCAAAAAGGACTAAAAATATACCCGAAATACGTTGATCTTATCGACACCCGCGGTGTTATATATTACCAAATGGGTGAATTCGACAAGGCCGTTGAGGATTTTACTACGTGCATCAGACTGTATCCGACTGGAACACCGGCGGCTATCGGTTCACATTTCCATTTAGCAAAAACTTTTGCCAAACTCGGACAAAATGTCAAAGCTCTTGAACATCTGAACCAGGCTTTGGAAATGAACCAGGCTTTTGACCCGAAAAGACAAATCGGGGGTTTATCAACTTCAGAGCTGGACGAGGCACAACTTTTGCTCAAACAGTTACAGGAGGGCAATTAATCATGCAAAAATCGCCAAATCCGCCAATTGAGAATTTTGCCGGCAGTGATTTTCGCGGTAGGGACTACGACATTATATTGCTTAGCGAAAAGGAGTGGTCATATGTTAAGAAGCGATATAACTTAACACCTCGTGAGTGCCAAATCGCGGAGTTGATCTGTCAGGGTCTGCACAATGATAAAATAGCTAAATTTCTGCGCATAAGCCCCGGTACGGTAAAAACACACACAAGAAATATTTATCGAAAAGCCCGTGTCAAAAGCAAAATCGCGATGCTCTTAAGATTTGTTACTGATGCAAGAGAAATTTCTACTCAATTCGACCAGACACGTTTCACTCAAATCTCAGATTAAGAAAAATGTGCCTGGATTTTGTCACCTTTTGTTGCCCGGGCCGCTGTTGGAATTTGCCTAAAGAAAAATATATGGCATAAAAATATCAGTAGTTACTGGCAAACCACTTCAATACTCAAAGCTGTATTCACTCATCAGTCGAATGTAATCCTCATTTTCATTGAAAAGCACCTTGCCTTCCTTCTTTTATCAAACACTTCCAATTGCAATATCTTAACCTGTCCTCCCAAAATGTGTTTTTATTATTCTCTCAGCTTCCGGAACACATACTCTCCAGAAACTCTCCATTTGCAGGATATTTCCTGAGCAACTTAAATAGAGAATCCATGGCTTCTCGAAGTTCGTAGTTCGACAAAACCCGCCGGAGCGTGGCCAGGCCGCGACTATGATCTTGGCTGTAGAGCTTGGCTTCCTTTCGTGTACCGCTGGCCGGGATGTTGATGGCGGGAAAGATTCTCGCCTCGGCCAAAGACCTGTCAAGGACGATCTCGCTGTTACCCGTTCCTTTGAACTCTTCAAATATCAATTGATCCATTTTGGAGCCGGTATTAATCAGGCATGTTGCAATAATTGTGACGGAACCTCCGTTTTCAATCTTACGTGCCAGTCCGAAGAGACGGCGTGGGACTTCCAGTATGCCTGCTTCCAGTCCGCCGCTCATGGTGTGACGACGAGGTGCGCCTCGCCGACGAGGCCTGTTATTAAACGCTCTTCCCAAACGCGTAAGACTGTCAATCAGCAGAACCACCTCGCGCCCGCACTCCAGTTCTGATTGAACGTGAGCGAGTATCAGCTCTGTGAGTTCAATATGTTTTTCGGTGCTGTGGTCACTTGTACTGGCCACCACTTCCACATCCTCTACAGCCCTGCGAAAGTGCGTGACTTCCTCCGGCCGCTCATCCACCAAAAGTACAATGATGCGGCTTTCGGGAGAACATTGGCGAATCGCCTGGATAGTCTGTTCAAGCAGAACGGTCTTTCCCGCCTTGGGCGGTGAGACGATCAGTTGCCTTGTACCCTTGCCGATCGGTGCGATGAGGTCAACTATACGCATACTCTCTTGGCCGCTACTGCCAAGGTCAAATCTTTCATGCGGATCGATCACTATCAAGTCGGAAAAACGTTTGCGTTTCTGAAATGCTTCCGGTTGCATACCTCCGAGGGAGTCAATGGACACCAATCTGAGATGGCCTTTCTTCCGCTCGACCTGACCGGTGACGGCTGCTCCTTCGGTAAGGGTAAAGCGGCGATTTAAATCCGGATGGACCATCACTTCGGTCCGCCCCGGCCGATAAGAACGTTCGGCGGTTCGTATCGCAAACTGTCGTTTATTGATACATTTCAGTATTCCGGTAATTGTCTCTGCCATCGAAATGTTCCGTGATAATTTTTTACCAGGATGATGTTTAAGGAAACGCTTGTATTATAGCATCTTTTTCGACATTGACAAGCGGTTTATGATAGTTTTGTACATTAATTTAATTGTTATCAATCTCTGTAATAAACAAGCTGATGTTCAGATCATATTGTAGTCGTAAGGCCTGCGCATCTCACGGGCAATGTACCTGTTCGCTTCAGCGTCACCGACGAACTCTTCTTTGATTGGGTCCCATCTGAGCTTTCGGCCCAGGCGAATAGCAATAACACCCAGGTGGCACAGACTTGCGGAGCGGTGGCCGGTCTCAGCGGGGCAAATAGGAGTCTCCTTTGACTTAACGCAGTCGATAAAGTTACCCATGTGGTTGTTACTCAGATAAACTTGCTTTGAATCCTCGGGAAGTTTTTCAGTGAGAATCTGCCGATCACTGGCCTTGATTCTGCCTCGAGTAACCCATATCCAGCCGTCGGAGCCGTGGAACTTGATACCGTGCTGCTGACCGTTTGGGTCCTTGACCCCGCCGTGCCATTCGCTTGCCGTGGTGCTTTTGCAGGTGTGGACAACGCCGTTGGCATAGGTGTACGTAACTTCGTACTCACTGGCCGCAGTGAAGCCGCCGGGTATCATATCAACCAATTGCCTGCCCTCCACGCTGACAGGTCCGGAGCCATCCATGTCCAGAGCCCAGAGAACGATGTCGTTGTGATGTGCGCCCCAGTCGGTCATTGTACCGCCGGAATATTCCCACCAGTAGCGGAAGCTGAAGTGCGTCCGTTCTTTTACATATTCGACTTTGGATGTCTGTCCGAGCCAGAAATCATAATCAAATCCTTCCGGGACAGGTGAGCTCTTGAATGGACCCTGTCGCAGCCCTGCAGGCAGCCAGACTTCGACCTTGTGGATTTTGCCGATTCGATTATTACGGATTAAATTGCAGGCGAGTCGAAAATAGATGCTGCTTCGCTGCTGTGTACCGGTCTGAAGCACACGTTTGGTCTGTCGCTGGACTTCGACAAGTCGTTTGCCTTCGTCGATAGTCAGGGTTAACGGCTTCTCACAGTAAATGTCTTTGCCCGCCTTCATTGCTGCCATGGAGACCAGCGTGTGCCAGTGGTCAACCGTGCCGCAGATAACCGCATCGATATCTTTCCGCTCCAGAAGCTTGCGAAAGTCGTGGTAGCCTTCGGCTCCGGGGAAATCTTTGCGGGCATTATTAAGATGGCGAATATCAACGTCGCACACTGCAACGATCTTACCGTATCTCCTAGCATTTCTCGCATCGCCCCTGCCTTGTCCGCCGCACCCAATCAGCGCAAGATTAATTCTCTCACTGGGCGGAATAGATACTGCCTGTCGCTTTGTCCTTTGAGCGGCGCACTCTTCTATGAACCAGCAAGGTAGTGATGACGCGGCAGCCGCTGCCCCTGTGGTCTTGAGGAAACTGCGACGAGAGGTGACGAGGCTGTTGCTTTTCATGATTATCTCCTGAAAAAACCTGTTATCTCATTTCATTACTTATAAAACTTACCAAAGAGAAAAATGCCCCTGATTTAAGATTTAGCTTTCCATACGAATTACATCTCAATCGGACCCAACGAACAACCATTTTTTCTTTTGGCTGGTAAATCAGAATGTATTCTCACGGACATCACTATCGTCCAGACAGGACTTGTACGTGTTACCAACAAAGGATATCATAAGTAATTGATTTTGCAAGTATTTAATAATATCATTCAGCCCATGTCGAAATAAGTTTACCACAACGCTCTAACTTTCTATAAGCACATGTGAAGGTAATCCGCTATTGCTTTAATACTAATGGGGCCTATACTGCTTTTACGCGGCATAGGCCCCGAATTGATGCAAATCTGTAATATAAACCGAATAATCTGGGCAGGTCAAAACCCAGGCTTACGGTGCATACAGACGAATATCATCGAAGAACACCATACCCGCACCGCCGGCCACAGGATTGGCTCTATTACCAAAGCCAAGTGTAATTGAAGTTACATTGGCAAGGTTCACACCCTGGTCGGCAAAGGCCTGAAGGTCGATGGTCCATTCGGTCCAGGCAGTCGCCTGTGCGGCATTTGGATTATCATTAGTGACTGCAGCGCTGCCGTTTAGGACAACGTACATCGGTTCTGCGGCGTTGGCCGAACCGCCTCGGAACCAGATTGTTAATCTGTTGACACCTTTCACTGTCCAGTCACGATTGGAAGTCAATGTTAAAATCGCCTCGGATTTCCCGACATCATTGTCATAAGCAAACGGCATCGACTGATTGCCACTGTGAACAATAGTCTGCTCGGCAAAGGGAGGATTGGCATGTCCAACTACAGAGCCGTTAATCGCCGGGTTGTCGAATCCGTCTATCCAGGCCATAAATATCCTGTTACTCGCCGGGTCATCGGGATTAAGGTCATTGTAAGCCTCAAAATCGTCTATGATAAGGAAGTTGGCCGTAGTAAAGCTCCAGATGGGACCTGTCCAGGGGCTGTCGGCGTTGGTGCTATTGGCCTCATCGACATGCCAGTAGTAAGTGGTATCCCACTCAAGTTGCCCGGGCTCATAACTCTCGGAGCCAAGGTTTCCAGTGCCTTTTTGCTCAAGTGAACTTGCATCGGTACCGAAGTAAACTTCATATGAAGCACCAAATCCCGGTGTCCAGGTAAGAACAGGTGTCTGTGTTACATCCACAGCACCATTGGCTGGATTAGAATTGCCAACGGCGCCTTCAGTAGTTAAACTCCAGACGTTCCCTTTATATGTGCTAATTGCATCGAATTCATCCACACGCCAGTAGTAAGTCTTAGCCATTTTAAGCGGGCCGGGAGTATAGCTCGTAAGTCCCTGAGGAAGACTGCCTGTCGCATTGTTGACATCGTCAAAATTGTCACCGAAATATACGGTGTGCAGTTTTGCACCGAATCCTGCTGTCCAGTTAAGGGTAGCATCCAAATCTACTGACTCTGCACCATCGACCGGGTCTGGATTATATGCAGTTTTGGGAGGAATACTAAAGCTCCAAACATCACCTGTCCATGGGCTGTTCGGCTCGGTGTCGTTGACTTCATCGATGCGCCAGTAGTAAGTTGTGCCCGGAACAAGACCATCCGGATAAGGAAATCCCGGGAAGCCGACAACAAGAAAAGTTTCGGCCTGATTACCAATGAACGTTCCTTCAGCGCCTTCGTTGACGGCATCGAAATTTTCGCCGATGTACACATCGTGCGAAACGGCAAAGTCACCCGCTCGCCAGCCAAGGCTTACCCATGTATCCTCGTGCAGTGCACCGTCAGCGGGGATCGGTCCTAATGCCTGCCCAACACTACCCAGGCCCAGCATGGTATTCGGGATCTCGTCTTCGCCAAGGGCCCGATTGAAGATTGCGACCTCGTCAATTATGCCGTTGAAGTATGTCCCGCCTCTGCTCCTTTGTCCGATGGTAACTGAAGCAGTGTTCTCCGGCATTGTTCCCGCATACGCCCACTCATCTGCCAGTTCCGCATCGATGTAGCACTTGAAGATTTGCCCGTCGTAGGTTGCGGCTATATGGTGCCACTCATCGGCAGGCGGCGAATCAGGAGCGCAGGTGTCTCTGCCCCCGTCATCGTAAAATTGCCAGAAAATCACGCCCCCGGCGTCCTCCGTTAATTCGTAAGGCAGGTCGTTTGCCCCCCATCCCCCTTTGCTGACAATTGCCATTTCCCCGCTTGCATTTGCACTCATATACGTCCAGGCCGTAATTGTGATTTCATCGGTGATTGACAGAAGGGGATTATGAGGAATTTCAACAGAGTCATCTCCGTCAAATTCCAGGGCGCCGCCAACCTGACCTGCGACCCACTGAGGATCACCGTTCAGAGTGCCATCGAGACCGTTGCCGCTTGAGTCATGAGCAATTGTTCCGAAACCCTCATCGAACTTCCAATATCCCGCCAAATCAGCTTGAGTGCTGACGGCAAAGCTCAGCACAAAAACAAATGAAGCTAACACAGTCAATTTCTTATACATAATAATCCTCCTTCAAAAATTTAATATTGATCGTCAATCGAAATGTACAAAACTTGTCCGCTAAGCACATAGCTCCCATTTCCAGGCTTTGTGCCTTGCATAAAACCTCCTCTTTTTATAATAGACTAAAAGAAATGCGCCCGCAGGAATACAAGAATTCACAGATGCCTGACTACACAGGCACAAGTTTCACTTATATTATCTATACCAAATTTGCTGCTGTTTCGTCAAGGATATTCTTTTAATTGAGAAAATTATGTGCTTGAGTAGTTACACATTTATGGTTAGTACTGTTGATTATTAAGGCTAAGGATTTGTCAGAATCTCTCAGATTGGCCATGCCGGCCTGCGAGACCCCTTGTGCAGCGAGCATGCCGAAGCAGGATTATTATCGCACTGTATAATTGCTTGCGTAATCGTTAGCGCTCAAGGGCCGAACGATTTGTAAATGATGAAGTTATTCCGGGAAAGTCACAATCATCGCACAACAACGCATCTCATCTGCTTCTGGTCACGGATAAGCAGTTTGCCGTCCACAAGGGCCAGAGGCCCCCAGCATTCCCTTGTATCGAGCAGCTTGATACTTGTCAGCTCCTTATAGCCCGCAGGATCGGGCTCAATAAGATACAGAATCCCCTCTCTGCCGTCGATGCTGAAGATCAGCCCGTCGGCCAGAATAAAGCCGCCCTTATCGAATACAGGCGAACGTCCCGTTTTCCATTTGACCTTGCCGTCCAGGTCCATACACACCATCCCGTCTCG
>Ga0114922_10002345_pt1 | contig 17737 bp, 27 predicted proteins | sample AartaG_FD_100975 | JGI IMG/M metagenome (GOLD analysis project Ga0114922, IMG submission 100975) | Deep subsurface microbial communities from Aarhus Bay to uncover new lineages of life (NeLLi) - Aarhus_00045 metaG | ecosystem: Environmental > Aquatic > Marine > Oceanic > Sediment | place...
AAATATGGAGTATATGGAACTAAACATTGGAAAGAAAAATATCAACATGAACATTGGGATGAACCATATAAAGAACCAGTAGAAAACATATATGCCTTAAGGAAGGGTATAATCAAAGACGATATATGGTGTAATTAAAATGACATATGCAATATATTACCAAGACTGTATAGAAGGGATGAATCAGTATATCCATACAAAGAGTGTTGATATGGTCTTCGCTGATCCTCCATTCGGTATTAACTTCGCTAACCGTAGCGATGAAACATATTCTCGTAAAAAAGACCGTAGAGTAGATGGTTATAAAGAGATACCTAAAAGTGATTACGAAGAATTCACTTTTCAGTGGCTCAATCAGATTGCAAGAGTTACTAAACAGGATGCTAGTATATATATCGTTTCTGGTTGGACTAACTTACATCATATACTTACTCCAGCCATAGAAACTTTCGGGTGGTTCTTGATGAACCATGTAGTGTGGTGGTATAACCAACCTCTTCCTACACAGAAGAAGTTTAGAGCTGCTCACTATCATATACCTGTCTTCGTTAAGACGGCAGAAGCATTTAAAAATAACAAACATACTTTCAATACCTTTAATGACGACCAACCTCATCATGATGTTTGGACTATTAAAAGGAACATGAAACCTAAGAAGTGGTATATACCTAACGCAACTAAACTCCCTGACGAATTAGTCGAACGAGCTATACTTTATAGTTCTAATGAAGGAGACTTAGTTCTCGATCCTTTCATAGGAAATGGAACTACACCAGCGATGTGTATTAAACATAAACGTAATTTTGTAGGTTTCGAAGTTAATCTTGAAGCACAAGAAACCATTGAATATATGATGACTAAACAACAAATATTAAAAGAGAGTAAAAGTAAATTGGAGAGTTTTTTCAAATGAAACATTGTGATTGTTGTACTTGTTACGATTGTTATGAAAAACCATTAAGAGAGAAGGTTAAAGAAATTAAAAAACTAATTGATGATGAGTGGATTGGTAAAGTTGTTTCTATAGGTGATACACCTCTTGGAATACTTAGGAGACTTGGAAACTTATCATATAGTTTTTCAGTTGATGAAGTTTCTATTGAAGTTGAATATGTCTTGAAGCCGAAAGATAAATTATTGGAGATGTTAAAATGAACATAAGGAAAAAGTATTACAAAAAGAAATATAAGATACTAAAAAGGATATGGAAGGTTTGGTATTTCTTCGAACGAAAATATCATAGGAAAGTATGGGAAGCAAAAAGAAAAGAAGTTGATATGTTCAAAAAACAATACGACAAACAAATGAAGATAAGAGAAGACTAACCTCTGAACCATATTTATTAGCTTAAAAAAAGAACACACGTTAGAATTGCGGAAAACGTTCCGATATATAAGTATTACGGTGATAACCGATGGTAGAAGAATGTAAAAACTGTAAAAAAGAAATAAATGAGAAGGATTACCTGATTCTGTTAGTTTCAGGTCAAAAAGTGATGGAATATTACTCATCTGGAACAAGTAATTGTATAGAAGATTACTTTTGTTCAATAAGATGTGCAACAAATTATCTTACATCAATAAATGATTTACCGATGAGGGATGGATGGTAATGCCAACACAAGCATTACAAGAAATAATGGAAAAAAGGGTGGAGTATTATGAGAAAAATAAAAGAACACCAAGAAGGATATATGTTTCTCAGTGGTTCTTAGATAAATTAATGAGAGACATTGAATTTAAACAAACATTATTATATACAAGTCTTATGCCAAATAATAACGATATACAATCAGTTGGTAAGATATATGGTATGGAAGTTATATTAGTTGAAGACTTCAGACTAGCAAGAGATGTATGGGATGATTATTAATGAAATACAAACTTGAGAAATGTGAGTGTTGGAATTGTAAATCATATAAAGAAGCACATTTTGATTCATTGGCATCTTTGTTAAGAGCAATGTTAAATTTAATAAACGAGAAAAACGATGGATACGATTGGAAGGTATTCGTCGAAGGAGAAGAAGTAAAATGAGGATATTCTGCGAGTTATGTGAAGAAATAAAAGAAATTGAAAGCGATGATAACCTAGTCTGTTGGAAGACTGTTTGTGATCCTTGTTATACTGAAATAGAAAGATACATGGAAAAAATGAGGGATATAAGAATAAGGTGGAAAAAGAAAAAATGAAACTTAAACAAATATTCGAAATGATAGAAAACTATGGACGCGATTACGCTTCCTATTGGGGATGTGCCTTAGCTGGAGAAGTAGGCGAAGCATGTAACCTTATCAAAAAATTTGAACGAGACGGAGGAGAATGGGATAGAAAACAATATGAAGTTTTCCTAGAGAAGTTAGGAGAAGAACTAGCAGATGTATTTATTTACACCGTTCTTACAGCTGAACACTTTGAGATAGACTTCGAGTTCGCTATACTCCAAAAACTTTATAAACTTAAAGAGAGACGTGAGAACAATGAGTAAAGAACCATTAATGCACGAACAGTTAGCTATACTAATGGAATTTTATCCGAAGATATTTTTTATTCCTAAAAATGGAACAACAAATAAACATTATGAAGCTTTGATGGAAATTAATAAACGATTGCATAGAGATGATGATACACAATGGGTATTAACAGTATTCCACGATCATCTAAAAAGAATATTAGGTAAAGAAGAATGAGTATATTAGATTATCGCCCTTGGGATTGGGAAGTATATACACCAAAGGAAGAAGACGAAGAGTTGGATTTCTACAAAGAACTATGTCCAAAGATAGTTACGGATATTAGTTACTGGTGTAAATACGAATTGGATTTTACTCCTTGGGAATATTCTCACGAACGAAGGATGGAAATATTAGAATATATGGATGAGAAGAAGGTTGATCCAAACATCTTTTATCCTGAACATGGCTACGGACAGTTAGACGCTATGGAAGCCATGTCAAATGACGATTACAGAGAAGTGCCAGTAGTAGCAGGAAGGCGAAGTGGAAAGACTTGGTCATATTTCGGTGCTTCATCATTTATACTTTGGAGTAATTTTAGTTTAAGTAATCCTCCTCGATCACCTATGGGAATAATCATAGGCTCGCACAGGCGAGAACATGCCGTAGATGTAATTATGGCAGAAATAAGGAGTAGGATGAGATATACTAAAAACATTAAACACTATGTGACTAATGATAGTAAGATGAGTATAGCCTTTGGTAACACAGACCAACCAAATATTAACTCCTCAATTTACTCTATTCCTATGTCCAGATATGAACAAACAAAAGGATATACAAACCCTCTAAGAGTCATGATAGACGAGGCCGTATTAATAAAAGATAATACAGTTTTTACTTCTATCAGACCTTTAATCAATCAATTGGGAAGAGTGACCTTACATGATGGATCAATATACGATTATAGAATAGGAATAATTTACACTTCTACTCCAGAAGGACATAACAATTACTTTGCAAACAGGTTCTTTATAGCCAGTCAAGGAGATAATCCAGAGATGAAACCTATACGATGGCACAGTCTCGATTCTCCATACACTAACTACAAAGCAATAATAGACGAATTAACAGAACCTAACTGCGACGAACTCATGTGGAGACAAGAGTATGGGGCAGAGTTCCTATACACAGCCAACTCGTTCCTAGAACCAGAGTTGGTAGATAACAATGTCGACTTCGATAAGTTTCCATTTGGTAATCTTAATCCAACCACACGTCCTCTTTATTGGGGAATAGATTGGGGGGCTGTAAGAGATAGCACCGTAATCTATGTTCAAGAAGATTATGGTAATAGATTAGAGTTCAAATACGCTAAAGAAATAAGTAATACAGAATATGATAAACAGATAGACATGATAGTTAGTCTAGCGAGAATGCTTAGACCAACGATGGTTAAAGCAGATGTTGGCGGAAGAGCACAAAATACCATCTTAGCAAACAAATACGGTTTGCCTCTTGTTCCTGTAGAAGGACATCCGATGGCGTTAGAAAGCAAACACCATCTATATATGCACTCCAAGTTCATGTTACAATATCATAAACAACACTATCCTAACACATTACTCCCTCCCAACCCCAAGATGAGAGAGCAAATGATAGGTATAAGTGTTCATCCATCTATGTCTGGTTATCTACGATTCTCTGATAAACATGTTGGCTTCGACGATTGGGTAGACGCCTTCGTGCTATCGTGCGGTTGTAAGCAGATAACAGGAGGACTTTATTCTCCACAGATAGTTACACGACAAGCACCAAAAGCCGAGAAGAGAGATTGGTCAACATACAGACCTGTTACAAGAGTTACAGGCACTCCTAAGAAAGGCAAAACTTGGCAAGACCGTAAGAGACGATTACGAGAAGAAGCTGAAAGAGCCAGACGTAAGAGATAAGTTAGATGGCGAAACATTTATAAACAAAAACGGAGAATGTAAAAACATGAAAAGATTCGACATATCTGACCTGGAAATGTTAGTCCCGTTTGGTGACCTACACGTTGGTTACGGAACGATGAACAGACAGAAGGTTGATGCAGTAGTAGATTTCATACAAGAACATGATTGCAATTGGATAGGCATGGGAGATTATATTGATAATACTCCGCCACAACATAAATACTTCGATTGGGAAACAACAGACTTGTCTCCACAAGACCAAGTAATAGAATATTGTGAGATAATAGAACCTATAAAAGACAAATGTATAGGACTGTTAAACGGCAATCATGAAGTAAGAAGCATAAGGTCTGGATACGATCCAGTCAAACAAATATTAAGAATATTAAAAATGCCAATGGAAAAACATCTGAAGAGTATATATTTGTTCCCTATCAAAACAGGTAGAGTTCGATACGATGTTTTTGCTACACATGGTTCTGCAAGAGGATTATATTTCTCTACAAAACCAGGATATAAAATGAACAAACTCTTAGCCTTATCTGGATTAGCAGATGCAGACTTATATCTGATGGGACATCTTCACGATACCATGAGCAATGAAATTAAGAAGATTGGAATGGAAGACGGTAAGATGATACTAAGGAAAAAATGGTTTGCAATGACAGGAGGGTTTGTTGAATTTATAGATTTCGAAAAAGGATTAGAATCGTATGGAGCATCTATGGGTTATACACCGATAGATACAGGTGCGAATGTGATCCTATTTGAAAAAGGACATAAAGAAATTTATGTTGAAAGAATAGTATAGAGGTGTAAAAAAACATGAGACTCGAAGGGTTTGTCCATTTGGAACGACCGTTAAGTAAGAATAATCAAAAACAAGTAATAAAAATGAATTTAGGACATTATAGTAATGTTTCTAAAAGTATCTTGTTTTCTTTTGACTTACCTAAGAACAAGAAGGACTTCAAAGAATTCATTATCAAAAAATTCTTCTTCATAAAGAAAGAGATAGAAATGGTAATGGTGTTCATTGACAAGAAGACAGTCGTCTTTAATCAAACAGACTTCTAATATTGGAAAATACGGAAGGTCTCTGGTAACATATGCCTCTCAATAAAGAAAGTGATAAAAAATGTCAATAAGAGATACAATTAAAGAAAAACGAACAATTTGGACACCACAAGCATGGTTAGCAGTTTGGGAAGCTAGTAAAGCTCTCTACGAAGTGCTATATTCATTTGGATACTTCATAGTTTATCCATTTGTGCAAGGATGTATAGCTTTTTATAATACTGCCATAAAAGATTTCGTTGGAAAATCCAAAGAAGCATGGGTAGTTGTTAAGGCAAAAGCTATAGACTTTGGTCAGAAAGTAAAATCATTATTTTCTAAAAAGACTGAAGAACCTGTTGAAGAACCAGTCTGGCCTGAGTAATCAGGTAAAAGACTTGTTATTAAACACTATACCATTATACAAGACGGTCATTTCTGCAGGAAACTTGGTGTAGGTGTTATTAAACTCCTCATCATCCCCTACATTAAAACTTATTTTTACTTTTACGGTATCATAGTCTGCGGCTGGGTTAAGATACTCCCAAGCTTCATCAAGTTTTACGTAAAAGACTTGCTGTGTAAGATGTCCGATGTATTCTTCGTCATCTCCAGCGTTGTTTTTGTGGAAAAAGTGTCCATCTGAACTGAGAGTCTCCCAAGCAGGAGTCTGATAGTTATAGATAAAATATTTTACTTTTCCCATATCATAAAAAGTTGCGCTAGAATCTAGCGACCAATCTACTATGTAACATATCATCCATTCTAAAGTCCAATTTGATGGCCCTGTAGATTGAAACCAAAAATTATTTGGTTGGATGGGTTTAAAAATAAAACCTATACTTTCTGTCCCTTTTTGTAATTGATATTTATATTCACTTGTGCTCATTTTTATCACTTAATCACATATGTTCCTGGATAATGCAAATCAGGATCGCCTCCTCCAGGCCCACCTCTTCGTGTAGGTGGATTATCTATCATGTCATCTGCGTCTACTGAATCAGAAATTTCAAACTCAACAGCTATAGGGGCATTGATAACTTCTTGTTCTGCTCTTTCTTCTTCTTCTTTTTTAACTATGTTTAAATATTCGTAGAAATCTGTTTGCGGATAACCACATTTTACTTTGACTTTTTGCGGTAATGAAAAATCATACATTATCTCATTTATATAATAGAATTCTCCCTCTACTTCTACTTGTTTATTTACTCTCATGCGTGTGTGAGGTTCTGTTGTCAGGAAATCATATATCTCAAAATCTAATGAAGCAACAAGCGTTGCAGTCCACGTGTGATCGATTAATTTCCATGTTATCATTTCTTCGTAAGAATGTTTTGCTAGTGCATTTGCAGCTGCGTCTGTATTTACTTTTGCTTTTATAACTTTTACTCCACCTACACCTAATGGTGCTAAAGGTGGATATCTTCCGACTGGAACTTTTGTTCCACTTTCGGCAGTTTTCTCTCCTATAACAACGATTTGTGAAAACAGGTCGTGATAGTTATATTTTATTTTTGTTATTAAATCTTCGTCTAATAACGTATCTCTTTGTTCTACTTCATTAATTACAATAGACCTGAAACCTATGTTCTCATCCCAATCTCTTCCTACTATATTCAATCCTGTTCCAGCTCTGCTAGATATACCAAAATCAACATAATTTGGTTCATCACTACTTTTAGCCATTCCAACAGCTCGTATGTTACTTTCTGAAAAATCAAATAAAATATTTAACTCAGTTATAGTAGTAGAACCTATATTTATTTCATAAGAACCTTTAAAATCTGATACATTATTATTATATAAATAATACATCACAAAATACCTTGAACCAAACCTTTGATACCTTACTTCACATCCGTCATCTAATCCATTACCATTCCAATGATTAGCTATTCTTACTCCAAAATAAGCTCCATCATCTAATGATTCATCTAATGGTTTTGTTAAAGTTAGTTGAACATTAAAACTTTTTAAATTGTTATACCACTTATCTAAATTCTCGTCATCATCTAAACCAGCATTAACATTAGGTATTTCTGATGCTTGATCGCCACTTACATAGTTTAAGTCTTTTGGTAATATAAACAAGTGTTCATATCCACTATCTGACCAATTATATAATCCATCCATTCCTATACCAGATAAACCATAGTTTTGTAAATCTGGATTCCATCCTTGTTGTATCCAAGCATCTCTTTGATAACCTGTCCTATTCATAATATATCTAGGTGGTATCTGTGGGTTGAACATTCTTATTTGGTCATTTGCCCAGAAGTAACATGGTAATTCAAAACCACTTCTCCATATCCATCCTGCACTTGTTTCTATCATTGTAAAATTCCCTTTTCTTGCAGGGTAAAGTGTTCCAACATGACAAAGTGTTGCTCCACTTATACCAAAGAAATAATATCTGACAAGATAAACATTGCCTGAGGTTAATGTCGTTCCACCACTATTCCAATCAACATAATTTCTCATTAATTGTATTGGATCACTTGGCGTGAAAGAAGCCATTTGTCTGAGTGTGTTACTGACCACCGTTCCTGTTGTTCTGCCATCAGTCATTGTATAAAGTGACATATCTCCAGTAGCCGTTCCAGCATCTATATCTCCTATCCACATAGCTGCTCCAAAGGCCAATTGACTATATGGTGAAGTGTTTCTTATCTGCACCTGCATTGTATCTCCAAGTGTGACACTACTTCCTATATCATAAGTGTTTTGTGTCAATGCCAATGTTTCTTCTAATTTAAATGTTGAATCATAAGAGATATCTCTCCAATTTTGTTGGTTAAGAGTATCTTCAAAGTATGCAGACATCAGAGCTGGTTTGACTGGTTCAAAATAAAAAGCATCGTTGTGACAATAAAAAATATTGGTAGAATAGTCACATATATCTAAAAATACTTGTAGTTGGTTTTTATCGCTCCATTCTTTATGATAGATATAATTCGGGCAAGTCTTAACATAATAAGGTATTGTTCCAGACGTTCCATTCTCATCATAATATGTTACAGTTTCTAACATTTTCTTAAGATGATATGCTGGTGTGCATTGAATTTCATCTCCTCCCCATACAACTCTAAAAGTGCTAATAACATAGTATTCATATCTTACTGATAATGCGTGGAGTGAATGAACAGCTTGTATTTCTAAGTCATATTCACCTTCTTGATTGACGTTCTTTTTAACCATTTTTGTTATGCGTCCTTGGAAGTAAAACTTGCCTAATGAACTAGCACTATTTCCTGGTGTTCCTGCCCAAGCAAACCCTGTTGCCACACAAATTGTTGAAAGAAGGCTAAGCCCCCAGCTTTCATCATAATCTTTAATTGTTAATTTAATTGTTGATAAGGTATTTATTTTTTCTTCTTTTATAAGTTTTACAATATGATTAGTCATAGGATTTAACTCACCACCATATGAACCATCAGTCCATCGTGTATTGGTTAAATCATATCTTAAGAAATCTACTTGTGGGTTTTCATCATAATCAATATCTACACTTACCGATCTGTCTGATATTCCAGCAATTAGAACATCTACTGAAATGTCCCTGTCTGAATAACCCTGAACTTCTACATCCACTGAAATGTCTCGGTCACTCTTTCCAGGTGGTATGTAAGTTATTGTTACAAAAACTTGTGTGCCTCTTGGGGAGACAGTACCATGACCGTATAATTCTATTCCAGCTTCAAGAGCATCTATGTCAGCCCATTCCCAATCCTCTGTATCTGCTGGGTTCTGAGAATAATCAGTATAATATTCAATGTAGGTATCTCCAGTTAATGTTTCTGAACTACCATAATAATCTGTTCCGCCACTTCTTAGGACTGTTCTTGTGGCATCGTTAGCTCCACCACCAGTAGTTATTTTTTCTGCAACAACATGAACTCTAACATTGGTTATTGGTTCAGTTTCAGATGTATGGTTGGCCATCTGATAAGTGTCGTATTCAGTATTTGGTAGCCCTGATGGATAGACTCTGGTTGTGTCTCCATCTGATGAAACTTCATCCACACACTCCCAGTTGTTTGTTTCGCCATACGGTGTAAGGTCTGTAGTGTTTCCAACACCTGTTGGTCTAATGATTAAATCTGTCATTTAAAACCTCACCAAACTATGCCATGCGTCACTTGTATAAACTAAATCTAATGTAAAACTAACCATATATACAGCAGAACCTATTTTAGATGGTATCCCATCAACTCTCTTCCAAGTGATTCTACCACTTATTCTTCCACCTTTCCAGTGTCTGATAAAATAATCTCCCTCGGTGTCTCTTATCCAAACTAATAATCCAGCATTAGAACCGTCATACCCTTCGGCAGCTTTTCTTATTGTATCTGAATCGACTAAACCTAATGTAGCTGTATTAAGGTCAGTTGTCCCTGTTTCTGTTATTAATAAAGTAATCTTCATTTGAGGATTTTTCACCCCTTTGTATTTACTTCCTGGTTTGCCAGTGATGGAAACGTATTTTTCTGTTACAATGCTCATCTGTGGTCGGGCGTAAATCAATTTTGTATTATATAGATATGTGCCTGTGGCAACGTCTGTGGGTTCTGTGTCTTGAACTAATATTTCTACTGTCACATTGAACTACCTCTACTTCTTCTAATTTCTAAGGCTACTGCCTTACCCAGAGCGTCTCCGAAGGCTTCTGAATCCCACATCTCTCCTAACTCTGGTGTAATATAAATATAAACTGCGATAGAATCGCCTCCTTGTCCTCCACCGCCACCGCCTCTCGAACTAACGCTATCTGAACCTGTTCCAGTCGGTGTTGGATCAGTTCCTCCAGGTGGAAGGTCACCACCAGTATCGTCTGGAGGATTAACTTCGTCAGGTGGAGGGGGTTCTATTTCGTTGCCCTCATCGTCTTCACCAGGATCAGCCATCTCTTCTTCTGTAGGAGGTTTCATTGGCATAAATTCTATGTAATCGATTTTGTTATCTTTCTTCCTAAAGATATTTAAGAACCATATTACCGCGTTAGCTAAGGCTATGAAAATGTTCATCACCAAAGCTATAGCAACGTAAATTGCTTTCATAACAAATTCGAATACACCCATTAATACATTCATCAATCCTGTTTTTTCTATCCAGCTAACAAAGGCTATAATAATCTCAGCTATAATCATAACTATTGCTTCTATTAATGGCATCATCTGAACGAATAATTTAAGTAATACTCTGATAGGTCTTATAAGCACCGCCAAGAGTTTGACGAATACCTTTAATATTACTCTTACCAAAGGCATCAGAGCCTCTGCCAGAGCCATAACTATTTTTACAAAAGCCTTAAAGAACTCTTTGAGATCGTTCCATAGTGGTTTAAGCATCTCCATTATCCCTCCGAACCCACCGAACTCGTCTCTAACTACCATTATTATAGCACCAATAATCGATAATAATAATCCTATTGGCCCTAGAGCTTTCATAAAAGCTTTTACTGCAAAAGTAGCCGATTTAACTGTTAAACTTAATATTGTATATGAACCAGATAAAATAAAGTTTGTTATAACATTCCAAATCTTCATTCCTATGGCCTTTATTCCAGCAATAAAACCCTGTTTCATTGCTTGAAGATTAGCATTTTTAGCTACCCATAACATCCATAATCCTATTGTATTCTTCAAATCCCAAAGCCATTGTTGTATTTTTAGAAATAATAGTTTTAAACTAGCAACAAATTCTGCCCACGTCATCGTTTTTACAGCGAACATAGCGATGTATTTTTTCCAATAAGCGCTTGTAACTACTAAAACAATTACTGCTAAACTAGTAAAAACCTTTATTGCTCCATCGGTCGTAAGCGACATCTCACCTATTAATACCATAGTATTTTGAACGGCTTGACCTAACATAACTAATTTACCATAAAGTGTAGCTTCAAAAGCATCAGCAGCTTCTTTAGCTATTCCAGAAGCAGTATCTATTCTTAATGCCAATTCATCAAAATCGCTATTAAGTGACCCTAAGACTGGCATGATATTTACACCTCTTATACCAAAAATCTCGAAGGCGTAAGACAATCTTGCCGTAGGATCTTCTATTTGTTCAATAGCTGCTGCTAAGACTCTTAGTCTATCTATTGGAACTAAGGTTTCAAAATAAGCCATATTTATTCCAAGAGATTCTATTGATTCAGCTGCTGATGGAGTAACATCCATTACAGCTGATAAGGCTCGTCTGAGAACTGTTCCTGCGGTTGAAGCGTTAATACCTGCAGAATACATCACTCCTAGAGCCGTAGCTATTTGACCGAAACTAAACCCTGCTTCTATAGCCGTCGATCCAACCATGTTTAAAGCCGTGTTGAGTTCGGCTGTAGTCATCATAAATTCTATCTCTGACTGAACCATCATATCAGCGACATTTGAAATTTCCCTTCCTGCATAGGCAAAAGCATTCATCAGTCGGATTTGTGTCCGAGTCGCCTCGGCCAAGTCCATACCAACTGCTGTTGCGAGAACTATACTTTTTTCCAATTGAATAATTGCTTCTGAAGCACTAAAACCAGCTCTCATAAGATATGAGAAGGCTTCAGCTACTTCGTTGAAAGCATAAACGCTTGAAGTTGACATTCTGAGAATTTCACTTCCCAGCTCAGTCATCTTTTGTTTTAATCCTTCTGCTGTTCCACTGGAAATAACAACCAATCTTGATAAATCTGCTAGAGCCTTCTCAAACTTCATTGTTTGTCCAGCTACTTCGGAAAGAACACCTATTAAAGCTAGCGCTTTTGTTGATAATTGGGCAAAAGCGAATAAAGCGCCCTGACTTAGGACGTCTATCCTTATGCCAAATCCCATAAATGTTGTTCCGCCAGCCATTGTTATTTATCTCCTTCTTGTCGGTGCTCTCTTTTTTGCTCTTTTCTGCATTTCCGCTGCTTCTGTTTCAGCTTCTACTTTTGATTCTTCGTATTGGTCTTTCTCTTCCTGTATTAACACATTAATACTATATTTTAAAGCGTTATATTCCCCTAAATCCATTCGTCTTAGGTTATCATAACTAAATCCGCCTTTAGTGAATCTCATTATTGAGACATAGTCTTTTAAATCACCTTCGGCATAAGCCCTAAATTTTGTGTTAGGGTTGTTAGGCCGACAACTTCATTATACTTAAAGACCAACTCAAGAAACCTAGTACTAGACATGGCCTTAACTTGTGCCAATGTTAATTTTGGTTTAACCAATCCAGCAGCCAATATACTTGCTTGATAATCTTCTTCTTCAAGTTTAGTAACTGATTGTTTGGTTTTCTTGTCGTATTGCATCTTAGTGTGTTTCACACGGATTTTTGATTCTTCGTCTTTACTTAGTTTTCTAACTACGACGTGCTTACCATCTGATAGTTCTATCGGAATGAAATCCGCCATCTCATTAGTAAGGTCATCTGTTGTTAGATAATCTTCTTCTGTTATTTTTTTAGTCATGTTTTTCACCATTTTAGGTGCATGTTACAGTTTCCGCGCTCCAACCAACTTCCAATTTTACAGTTTCTTCTAATTCGAAGGTTAATTCGAATGAACCATATCTAACTGTGCTAAAAGTTAGAGAAAAATCTGGAGTTACTCCAAATTCTAGGAGAAGAGTCTTTGTTGTTCCTGCTGTTAATACATCGTTTATAATATCATAACTTGTATATTCCATATTAAACGATCCACTAGGATTTTGTTGTGTCCAATTTCGTTCAACAACTTCATCTGTTCCTAATTCTTTTGATTCCACTCTGCCATTGTCAATATCAAAACTGACTTCTTGGGTTTTACCAACAGTAACACCGTTTATTTTGAACGTTATATCTCTTCCCACATAGGTTGTCATTTATTCACCTTCTATTATGCTACTGATGCAGTTATTCCTGTAAATGGTAGTTCGAACTCGATAGGATCTTCTATCGCAACACTTGAAGACAATGTTCCAAAAGATACCGCTGTTAAACTTAAAGTGAAATCTGGGCCTGTCCCATATTCCAAAGTTATCGCGTCTGTTGGTTGACTGGTCGGTAAGGCGTTGCTTGGCAATACGTAGTTGAATAATGCTTGGAGACTGTAAGTTCCAGTGCTTTCTGGTCTTATAGTCATTGAGCCAGTAACGGCTATCTTTGTCCATTTAAATTCTTCTACGGTATCACTTCCAACTTCTCTTACGTCGATTTGTCCATTATCTATTTCAAAGCTCAATTCTTGAACTTTTGTTACGGCTGTTCCACCTATTTTTATTGTAACATCTCTACCTACATATGTTGTCATTATACCACCTCTGAAAATACTAATTCTTCACTCTTAAAAGCTAACTCTGCCGTTATAGGATCTTCAATATTTGCAGTTGAAGACCATGCTCCTGCGCCTAGTTCCCCTTTAATTGTATGAGTAGTTATACCATCTGTTAATTGTATTTGTAAATATGTTGTGTTATCTGCGAAAGACAATTGAAAAGCTAAGTCTGTTATTGTTAGAGAACCGTATCCTCCTCCACTATCAAACTTAAATCCCCAGTCTGTGTAGTAATCTGTATCTGCGTAAGCAAATGTAGCTGTATCACAGTTATCAATAACTATCCAATAGAAATCATCCATAGTCAAAACAGCTGCATCTAAAGTGGCTGTTTTCCAACCTGCTGAAGAGCAATCTACTGTGTCTGTGTCTAAAGGTGTCCCACTTGGACTGCCAGTAACGTCGGCTTCTACGGTTACTGTCACTGTCGCATCGCTACCAGAATTAACGTAAATCTGTGCGGTGTTGAGTGTAGCTCCTGAAGCTCTAAATTTCTGTGCAAGTAATTCGCCTGTAGCAACGGCCTGACCGTTTGTTTTATCTCCTTGGATATGTTTAATTGTTACTGGTGGGGGATTAAAAGCTAAACTAATGCTTTCTGTCTGGCTAGGATCAACTTCGTAGTCTCCTAGAGTCAACCCTAACGAACCCATATCTTCTACTCGATACTCTAAAGAACCTGTAAATTCTTTCTTTGTTCTTATCCATCGTTTGTGTCCTTCTGATAGGACACTTACATCTGCCAGACCAGCGTCTCCACTAATAGACATATTAGAAAGTTGTGCTAGTGTTCTTCCAGCAATTACCAATGTTAAATCTTTCGTTGTAACTGATCGTGTTAGGTCTGTCATTATATTACTTTCCTATTTCCTATATTTAAATTTTTCCACCTACTCTTGATATATCTTCCAATCTTTAGCAGAAAAAGCCAATGTTTCGCTTGAAACCGAGTCTGGTGTGTAGACTTTTTCTAAGTCTTGGAAGTTGCATCCCTCACAATATAGTGTCCATGTATCGTCTAAAGTGACTTTCAAATCGAAAACTTGTGTTTTGGGTTCGAAGGCACTTATAAGTATGTTGCAGACAGCAGTATATGAAGGACTATTAAGATATGGCGGTGTGCCTAAAGTGTGAGTATAAGCCACCACACAATTATCTGTATCTGCCGTTGAAGTATTTTCTATTAATCGTAATTTGTATTTATTCACGTCGCTTGCCGAAAGGTCAAGACTTGTTATATCTGAATAAATCCACTTGTCGTCGTTATCTGCCCAAGTATATAGATATGTCTCATCTACGTTACTATCCCAAACGACTGTGGGATTGTGATCTATTAATTGTAATTTATATGTTGAATTATCTGGTGTTCCTATCCCTTTTACCCACATACCTACTTGTTCTATTGTATAGTCTGTTGCATCTGGCAAAAGATTGTCTGTATAAAGCCAGAATTCTTGGTCAACGTATGTCCCCCCAAAAGATTTTTGGTAACTTGTTGTTTTGAATTCCCAATCTCCTATAGCGTAATAACTTAAGGCCTTTGTTGTTCCATCACTTAAATTATGTTTGGCTTCTATGTTATCTGAAGTGTTAATATGTTTGTAGGGTATTGTTGTAAAAAGGAAATCTGGCCCTCTATCGAAGACTGTCATCTCCCCACCTGCTCTAGGTTGTGTATGTAAAGTTATTATTTCCCCATAATCTGTCTCTTGGGTATATGTTCTCCTAGTTATATTAACCTTCACAGACGCTGTAGCTATCTGTTTTTCACCAAAATAAACCTTAGCATGTCTTCCACTATAAATCGTCATTTTTATTCCACTTCCAGAACCATCTTCCTATCCAACTTGGATGCATAAGATAGACGTTCCATGTATGTTTGTATCCTAATATATGTCCTATTTCATGGACTATTAGTCTCTCTTTTCCTATTATTTTTCCTTCTGTAATATATATTACTCCTCTTGAAACATACCCTCTACAAAAGAGTTTATACCACAGTCTATCCATTCTATTATACATTTGTTTCCTAGTAATGAATACTATAGGATAGCTTCTTCCCTTAAAGAACACACTGTTCCCTTTTATTGTTATATATTTAAACGTCAATTTCTTTCCCACCAAAATTCACACATTATCATATCATGCCAAAAACTATCTCTTGGTTGAGAGTATCCTTGAAATGGCACGTGTTTTAAATCTCTTATTGTTGTTCCACCATAAGTAAAACCTGTTCCTATAGTGTAGTTGGTTGCTATCCAATCTAACAACTCGTCTATTGCCTGTGAAACTTGTAAAGCTGCTCGTTCGTCATTAGAGCCAAAGTCAAAATATACCCATCCTGTGTGATCGAATTTTTCATTATGACCTATTCCTTGAGGCATCATTCTACCTAACATAAACTTTATCGTGCATTCTACGTCGGCAGAACCTTCTGTTTTTTCTGTCCAAAATGGTCTGTAATCGGCTTTGGCTAAATCTAAATTTAACTTTGTTACCAACATTTCCATCATTGCTTGTGTCATCGATGTGTAACTCATGATATCGCCCTATATTCACTTAATACTTTTGCTTTTATTATTCTTCTGAAGTGTTGTATCAACGCTGGCATGGTGTCATACAATCCCGCTCTCATAAACTGAGCGAAACCATTAACTGTTGCCTGTGCTTCTTGTCCTGCTACAGCCATCATCAGTTCGAAATCTATCTGTTCATTCATCATATCTGCTCCTGCTGGAGACATAACTAAATGAGGCCCTCCGTAGTCAGGTGTTTTTATCATTCGTGATTCATCTTTACCAAACACACCAGCTTCTACCCACTCGGCGTATTCTTTTCTATATTCCGAAGTAAGTTGTATGCTAGCTTGAGCTACAACAATTATAGCATTTATATCTGCTTGTGCCATCAATGAGCTTTTTAATACTCCTGTCCTCACTGGGACATATCTTTGAACGTTTGCTAAAAGGATACCTGATAAGTCTTGTAGTTCTCTAGGCCTAAATCTGAATAGATTCGAACCTATTTTCCTAAAGAATCTTCCCATCATTTTGGTGTTGGCATACCCTTGAACTTTATAAAATAAAGGCATTTTTTACCTCCATTCTTCTACAATAGCCGTGATGACCTTAGCAATATAATTGCCTTTAACTTCAGGCCGATAGACATACCTAATCCAAGCGTCGTTAGAGTCGATCGTAATCTTGTCACCAACAGCCAAGCTGCTGTCCCAATTAGCAAGTATGATATACTGTGCAATGTTTTTCTGTCCCTCTCTTCTTAATCTTTCTCCGTAAATTCTTTCTATTATTAGGAGAGTTTCGGTGCTTGACGAATTAGTCTTTATCTTACCCCAAGTATCTTCTGTATCTAGGGTATAATATGTAGTTGTATAACTTGATCCAGCTTCCGCCAAGATTTCTGTTATATCTTCTCTCATACGTAAATACTTCTCAGCCAGTAACTACACCGTCCTCATCGTAATAATGTCCATCTGGTCTTCCTGCTTTCTTTGTTTCCCACTCTTTATAACTATTAGCCGATAGTATAGAAATTCCTATTGTTCCAAGCATAGTATTTGCTAAATTAAGATTCTCCATAGCGAAGTCTCTTATAGCGAACGCGTTTTGAGCGTGGTCTATTTCTATGTCTTTGAAGCGCCAAGAAACTGTGGTTAATGTCTCATCGAAGAACACTGTATTGATAACCAGATATACACAATATCTAACTACCGCTAATCGAACCGATAATGGTTCGTTCTCAACAGTATAACTCCGACCAGTCCTTCCACTAACTATATGGGTAGCCTCACTTATCTTATAGATAATGTCTTCATCCTCTAAGTCGGTAGAAAATGGTTTTAAGGCTACACGCACATCATCTGCTGTAGCGTTTGTTGTAGCCATCTTACCACCCCGTCTAAGCTAATAGTCTGTAGTATGCAACGATGTTTAGAGTTGGTGTTCCAGCTGCTACAGTAAT
>Ga0114922_10002346_pt1 | contig 17736 bp, 17 predicted proteins | sample AartaG_FD_100975 | JGI IMG/M metagenome (GOLD analysis project Ga0114922, IMG submission 100975) | Deep subsurface microbial communities from Aarhus Bay to uncover new lineages of life (NeLLi) - Aarhus_00045 metaG | ecosystem: Environmental > Aquatic > Marine > Oceanic > Sediment | place...
AAAACTTTTTGTTCGATCCAATTCTCCGTAAAAAGATAAATGCCGACAAATCGCCCAAAATCGCTTGTCCCAACTGCGAGGCTAAGATGAGGCCCCGTCCGTACAATTACCAATATGTGATCCCAGTAGACAAATGCCTGCACTGCCACAAGATCTGGTTCGATGCAGACGAACTTGAAATCCTCCAAATCCTCATCGAACATTAGCTTGAATCATTTATAAAAATTGTCGATGCGGCCATTCCTTTTTAACAAGAAGAAATTAAAATCCATTAGAATTTCTCAACAACTATCAAAGTCTGGATTATTCACGGGCCAAGATTGCTGCAGCGGCGAGGAAGTGGCTCATGAAGCTGTAGTGAACTACCGCAAAGGGGCTACAACGAAGCCGATGTGGTGAGATTGGCTCGCCCATAGGGTAGAAACTGTTGATGAAAAGTATGGATGAATATGAAATTTTGAATTTCTAAAAAGAATGAAGGCATCAACAGTTTTTATGAATCATCCAGAAAGGTGCGGGAGAGGATTTGCAGATAGTCATCGGCATTAGCTTCGCGGGGATTGGAGGGATTGGAATTGTTGGCAAAGGATTTTTGGGCGATTTCCGGGAAATGGGCTTCTTCCAATCCTATCTCTTTTGCTGAGGGGATGTGTAATTTCCGTGACAAATTTTTGATCTTTTGGATCAGCATCTGGGCGGCTTCATAGTCATCTACCTCATGGATTCCGGCCAGCCTCGAAATTTCGGCAAAGCGCCTTGCCGAAACAGGAAGATTGAACTCCATCACATAAGGCAAAAAGATCGCGTTGGCTACACCATGGGGCGTATCCAGGAGAGAGCCGACAGATTCTGCAATGCAGTGCACAGCACCCACATCACTGTTTCCGAAAGCAAATCCAGCCAACATGCTTCCCAGCATGATCCTTTCGCGGGCTTTGGCGTTTCCTTGTATGTCGTCAAAGGCCTCTTCAATGGACTGAAACACATACTTGAGAGAAGCCCTGGCAAATATATCCGTGATGTAGGAAACCGGTTTCACGGTGTAGGCTTCGATGGCATGGGTAAGAGCATCCATACCTGTGGATGCCACAAGAGCCGGAGGAAGGGTCGCGAGCAGGTTAGGATCCACAAGAGCCACAGCCGGGAACATATGCGGGCCTTTTATGCTCATCTTGAACTTCCGCTCGGTATGGGTGATCACGGCCACCCAGGTCACTTCGCTGGCCGTTCCGCAGGTCGTGGGGATGGCCAGAACAGGGAGAGGAGGAGCTTTGTATTTGGCGCGGCCCTCGTAGTCTTCGATGTTGCCTGGGTTGGTGGCAAGCAAAGCGATGGCTTTGGCTGCATCGAGGGCGCTCCCGCCACCCAGGCCGACGATCAGGTCGGGCTTGAGTTCCCGCACCATTTCGCCGGCTCGATCGATGGTGGGATGTTTGGGATTCTGTTCAATGGCGTCAAAAATTGGGATATCCGGATAAAAGGATGTCACCTTGTCGGCGATCCCGGATTCGCGGATTCCCTTATCCGTAACGAGAAACAGGTTTTTGGCCTGAAGCTCATCTTGGACGATATCCTTGAGTTGGGCTATCGTTCCCTGCCCGAAAATAATCTTGGTGGGAACCTGAAATCTCATCCCTTTCTCCCCTAATTCCGGAAATCGAGGGAATCCTGGTTGGCCATATCCAGCACAGCCAGGAAAAGGAGTTGGGTCACGTCCTCGAGGATTTCCGGCGTGATGGCGTCGATGTTGTCGAGGGGATTGTGGTATTGAGCGCGGGAGGGATAAACGCCAAAGGAGATGGTGGGGACATCCTTCCACATGAAACGGGCCGCATCCAATCGAGGACGGGCGATGTTTGAAAAAGAGCTGGCCCTGATGATGCGGTGGATGTATTTCTGATTGGCATTATCGATAAATTTCCAGAATTCCGGATAATTTTCTGCTGCTGTAGCGCTGATCTTGTCCCCGCTGCCCACGCCATCCATGTTGAGCAATCCGATGGTTTTTCCCAGCGGAAAAATCGGGTTCTCGCAATAATAATCAGAACCGGCAACGGCCTGCTCCTCAGCGCCAAAGCCGAGGAACAAAATGGACCGGCGGGTTTTGATCGGGCAGTTGTGAAAAGCCTCGGCCATCCCCATCATCACGGCCACCGCAGAAGCATTGTCATTAGCGCCAGGCATGATCTCGTAACATTTACCGAGGTGGTCCAGGTGGCCTCCGATCGCGATGATCTCACCCTTGAGTTTCGGGTCGGAGCCGACGATCAATCCGACAACATTGAGGCCGATGCCGTCCGGATGGTGCTCTGTCGTGTTCCTGACGGTCACCACCTTTCCCGTGGTAAAGGAGTGAGGCTTAAGGGTTTCCTTTATTTTTTCAACGACTTTTTCATGCTCGTATCCCGTTCCGGCAAAAACATCATTGACCACGACATCGCCCACGTGGGAGTAGATAAAATCCGCATCATAGGAGTTGTTGGGATTGCCGATGGGTCCGTAATTGTAGATCATTCCTTTGGCCCCATGTTTTACGGCATTCTCCAGTTTATACTGGTGGAAGGAATACGGCCGCCACTTTTTAAAAAGATCTTCATCGTCGCGCGGAGATACGGGCACCTCACGCTCCATCAGGACGATTTTCCCCTTCACGTCCACGCCTTCATAATCATCGTAGTCCAGCTCGGGAGCGGTGGCACCGTAACCCACATAAATCACCTCGGCTGTCACCTCGCCCGATCCCGAAGTGGAGCCCGGGATGAATTCATCGAAATAGTGGTAGTATTTTTTTATAGTGCTGTCCTTGTAGGAAACATGGAGGGATACCTCACAATCTTCGAAGACCAGCGTGTAGGGATTGGGAAAGGCTTGAAAATAGGAGTCGTCATCGCCGACCGGAGTGACACCCCATTTTTCAAAGTGAGATGCAACCCATTGGGCGCTGGCATTGTACGTTTCGGTGCCAGTGAGACGGCCTTCGTATTTATCCGAAGCCAGCACCTTCACATAGTGAAAAAGGTCATGACTGGAAATGGAGTGCGCGGTCTGGAGGATTTTTTGTTCATCGGTAAGTTCTTCTTCCTCTCTGCGCTGTCCAGTCAAAAACGACGAAACAAAAAGAAATACACAGACAAAAATAATCGATACAATTTTTTTGTTTTTCATACAGCTCTCCTCTCGTTTTTTTCATTCCTATGTTAAGATAATTAATGGAAAAGTAAAGGAAAATTTTAAATCCGATGAAGAAGTCCCTTATTGCTCTCACGATGATACTTTGGGCGTGGACCGCCTGTTTTGCTGCAATTCCTCAGAGTCCGGATATTTCAGCCATAGAAGAAAAACTTTTGGAATGGGTCAATAAGGAAAGAACGGCACGCAACCTGAATTCTTTGAGGTTTTCGCCAAGTCTGAGAGCTGTGGCAATAGAGCACAGCAAAGACATGGCCTCCCAACAAAGCCTGACCCATCTCTCATCTTCCGGTAATTCATACCTGGACCGGCTGGTAGAGGCGGGATTGTTTTTCATCGAAATCGGTGAAAATGTGGCAGTCAGCGATACATTCGATGCAGCATTCATTCATCAGGGATTCATGGAAAGCCCGGAACACAGAGACAATATCCTCAATCCAAAATATGACACGGTCGGAATCGGCGTTGTCTATTCCAAGGATCGAGAATATTTTGTCACTCAAGATTTTTCCCAAGCACTGAAAAAGCTAGAAACAGATGAAGCTGAAAAACTTATCCAGGACGAGATAACCAAAATCCGAAAAGAAGATGTCCTTCCCCCCATGTCTTTCCATAACATAGCCAACAATTTCGCGCGGAGACAATCACGGAACAAGGCATCCGGGAAGCCACTTCAAAACATCGCCGGTTATTTTGGCGAAACCCATATTCATTTCATCACGACTCCTACGCTGGTCATACCCAAGAATATTTCTCAGAAAATTGCCAGTGAGCTGTACGAAATCGGTGCGGTAGGGGCTTGGTTCGGCCGGCTTGAGGATTATCCCGGAGGGACCTATCTGATCACGATCTTCCTTTTCCCGATGAGTCAATTTGAAGGTATGGAGGAAGAAGATTTTTCAAAGATCGTTTTGGACGCCATGAATTCTAAAAGGGGAAAAAAGGGATTTGCTCCACTCAAACTGGATGGGAGACATTCCAAAAACGCCTCAGACATATCTAGACACATTAAGGTTCAGCAGGCAACATCTTATGTATTGCCGGGAAGTCCGATAAGCAGACAAGTAGTGTCCTATGTGACAGAAGATCCCCGTGTTTGGCCAGCCGATCTGGATCCGGTAATAATGAATCCCAGCCTGAGAAGAATCGGAATCGGTATAAGTTCGCAAAAAAGCGAAGAGCCCCAAAGAATAACGTTCTGGGTCACCTTGATATTTTAATAATAATTAGGTGCCGGGATACTTGATTACCTAATTGAATAATTCTGGGACAGGTACCGAATTATGTGAAGGATATGCAGTAAAAATAATTAGGTAATCAAGTATCCCGTCACCTAATTAATTATAAGCGGATGGCGATGCCGCCGCGGATTATGAATCCGTTCCAGATTCCTGCATCTACCATCAAGTGAATATTTTTGTTGATTTTCCCCTTCAATCCCAGGTTTAATTGGATAAAAGGCAAGAAGGTAAAAGGAAAGTCCTCATCTTCTTCGAACTCTTCTTTAATTTCCTCGATGGTTTTGGTTTCAGTATCTTCATATTTCTCTGTCGGTCCTCCCGCTATATCCAATTCTCCCAACCAGCCAAAGGAGGCAGCACCATCCTTGAAAGAAGAAAACGCAGCGGCGCCAACACCCAATGTGATGTAGGGATGAACGGGAGATCTTGGCAAAATGTCCCATCGCACGTTCAGAAGAAACGTGAGTGGATTGAGCTCGATATCACCATCGACCCGACCCATGAAGCTGGAACCATCCTGGAAGGTCATGTCGATCGCTACTTCGGTAAGCTCTACTTCCATCTTGGTTTTTTCAACGGAAACTCCCAAACTGAAGGAGCCATCATGCCCCCCGGGATACCACCGAACCTCAAAGCCGTAGTTGTGGCCGCCGGAATCAAATTCCACGGACTGATCGTAAATAGGATCTTGAAGCAACGGATAGTCCTCTTGAAGTTCTTCCAAAATCACATCTTCAAACGCGCTTTCGAGGGCTTCGGATAAACCATCCTCTACCAAATCTCCCAAAAGATTTAGGTTCCACGTCCCGTAATGAAATCCAAGTTCAAAATGGCCGTCGGCAAAAAGATTGGGCACCAAAGCCAGATAAACAAGAAAAAATGCAGGCCCTATCTTAAGGACGTTTCGGATTTTCATGAGGTCCTCCCTTTATAAGCCTCTGCTAACATATTAAGTTTAATTTAACACAAATCAAGCTCCTGGACCATACCCTTTGGGGATGAATCAAAGGGTGAAATTAGAACGGAATCTGTTGATTTGAAAGGGGGATTTTGATATCTTGATTTTTTACATTCAAAACAAACCAAAGGAGGAATTCATGGTTAAGAGCCTTATTTTGGGATTATCCCAAGTGGGATTTTTATTCCTTTTTGCAATTTTTTCAAACGCAGCAGCGAGCAATCCCAAAGTTTTGATGAAGACAACAAAGGGAGACATCACGATCGAGCTGTATCCGGACAAAGCTCCTATATCTGTGGAAAATTTTCTTTCTTATGTGAATGCAAAATTTTATGACGGAACTGTCTTCCACAGGGTGATCAAGAATTTCATGATCCAGGCGGGTGGACTGAATGTTGATTTCCAAGAGAAAACGACCAAAGCACCCATCCAAAATGAAGCCAAAAACGGGCTGAAAAACAAAAGAGGAACGCTCGCCATGGCTCGGATGAATGAGCCTCACACGGCGTCCAGCCAGTTTTTCATCAATCATGCGGACAATTCCTTCTTGGACTATGGGCAGGCGGCTGATGGATGGGGCTACTGTGTGTTCGGCAAAGTAATCCAGGGTTTGGATGTGGTGGACGCTATCGCTAATTCGCCGACAATGACCAAGAATGGCATGGGGGATGTCCCCCGCGAAACCATCCAAATCCTCTCCATCACTCTTATTGAATAAAACAATGGAAGCACGATAGCTGCTTTTTCTCCTAGGTTATTCACGAGTTGAGATTGCTGTAGCGGCAAGGCAGCAGCTTATGAGTAGTAGCTGACTACTGCGATTGGGCTGCAACCAAGCCGATGCAAAGAGATCGACTCGTCCGAAGGATAAATAATGGCGATGTTATAATGTTAGATTTTTTAATTTTTTTTAAAAAAATATATGATGGCATCGCCAGTATTTATGAATAACTTAGGAAAAAATGTCTGAGTATATATTTGCATTCTTCCATCTTTTCCTGCTCATCGGCCTTCTGGGCTATGCCGTTTTTTCTCTCATCCAAGGCAATACCCACAGGTTTGCGCTGATTTTCGTCTGCTTGGCAGGTTACTACTTTTTTGCCCTTCATAAAAACGTCAAAAAGGAGATCCAACGAAAAAGGAAAAACAAAGAATAAATGGATATTTTTGAACGAGTCATTCGTTTTTTGGCCTCCGTCGTTTGGGGGCCCCAAACGCTCGTCATGCTCCTCGGGGTGGGGATTTTTCTGACCATCCGGCTGCGGTTCGTTCAAGTCCGGCGCTTCCGACTCTCTCTTCGTCTTTTGTTGGGCTCCAAAGATTTTGGGGAAAGCCAGACAGAACGAAAAGGAGACATCTCTCCCCTCCAAGCCTTGATGACCTCTCTGGCCGCAGTGATCGGAAACGGAAACATCGCCGGTGTGTGCACGGCCATCGCCATGGGTGGACCCGGGTCGGTTTTCTGGATGTGGATGGGAGCCGTTGTGGGCATGGCCACCAAACTTGTCGAGACAGTCCTGGGCCAGAAGTTCAAAAAGATAATGCCAGATGGGTTGGTTGCCGGGGGACCGATGTACTACATAAGATATGGGCTGCATTTACCCTGGTTGGCTGGCATTTTTGCCTTCTTCATGGGGTGCAAACCTCTTTTCTCTACCTCTACCGTTCAATCCAATTCCATCGCATTAGTCCTCAAGACTGAGCTGGGACTCGCTCCATGGATTTCCGGCCTGGGATTGGCCGTCTTGACCTGGTTGGTCATCATAGGCGGTATCAAATCCATCGCCAGGATGGCAGAAATTCTCAGCCCGATCATGGTTGTCCTGTACATCCTGGGGGCCTTGGTCACGATCGCCATCTTCGCCTCTAATATTCCCCAAGCTTTTTCCTTGATTTTTACTGGGGCTTTCAAGCCTTCGGCCATTACAGGAGGAGTAGCCGGCATGACCGTGGCCCGAGCCATGCGTTACGGACTCTCGAGAGGAGCTTACTCCAACGAAGCCGGAACTGGAACTGCAGCTGTATTCCACGCATCGGCTAAAACCAGCGAACCTGTCCGGCAGGGATTGCTCGCGTCTTTGGATGTGTTTGTGGACACCTTGATCATATGCACCCTAACGGCATTGACCGTGTTGATAACCGGCGTCTGGACACAAGGAACGAGCACCGAAATGACCGCCGCAGCGTTTAACGCAGCCATGCCAGGATTCGGTGGCTATATCGTTGCTGCAAGTGCTCTCCTTTTTGGTTATTCCAGTCTTATCGCCGTTCCCTATTACGGAGAAATCTCATTCAGTTATTTATTCGGTATGTGGATCAAAAAACCCTTCCGCTGGATATTCTGTTGTGTCATCTTCATCGGGGCAACCTTGGAAGTGGAAGAAGCCTGGTCCATCGGAGATTTATTCAATGGCGGAATGGCTTTCACCAACATGTTTGGAGTCTTGGGCCTGTCGGCCCTGGCTGTCACGACTATTAAAACGTATCTAAAAGAAATGGACAAACAAAAAGTTGGAGGAATGGATGAATAGATTTAAAATCATATTTTTTCTTCTCGTAATTCCCTGTATGGCAATGAGTGCCTATTCGGAAAAAGCCGATCCAAGTGTATCACCAGGATTGGATTCAATCAAACCTCACGATGTCTATGATTACTGCAAAACCATGACCCTGCCAAAATTTGCTGGTCGCTTGACCGGGCATAATGGATACACAGCAGCGGCAAAATGGGCGGCAGCCAAGTTCGAACAGTGGGGGCTCATGCCTTTAAGCCAAAAGGAAGGCTATCTTCAAACCTATCCCTCACCCCACACCATTATCGACGAGGCAGAGATGGTTCTTATTTCTCCCAAGGAAGATACAGAAGCCAAACTCACCCCTGAAAAGGAATTTCTTCCGCTGCTTTTCAGCGACAGCGGTAATAACAGCGCTGAGATGGTATTTGCGGGTTGGGGCATTAGCGCGCCTGAGCTGGGGTATGACGACTATGCCGGTTTGGATGTTCAGGGAAAATTCGTCTTGTGCTTCCGGGGAACACCGGATAGGACAAAATCCGGATTCCAGAAACATGACCATCACCGGTTCCGGATGAATAGGGCAAAGGAAAAAGGGGCCTTGGGCCTGTTTTATATTTATCCTGCCCCTCTCGCCAATCCCAATGGTGACTGGATCCAAGGATTCACTCCAGCCATTATCAGCGAAGGGGTGGCAAACAAGATTCTTGAAGAAAAAGGGATAAAATCCCAGGATTTAAAAAAAGAACTGCAAGTAAACAAAAAACCCACGTCCTTTCCTTTAAAATCTCGGATGAATTATCAGGTTCTGTCCACTCATTTTTCTGATTCACAAGGTTACAATGTCGTAGGATACGTCGAAGGCTCTGATCCTCGCCTAAAAAAAGAATGTTTGGTCATAGGTGGGCACTTCGACCACTGTGGCGAACACATGGGCATGATCTTTCCTGGGGCAAACGATAATGCAAGCGGGAGTGCGGTGGTGATGGAAATCGCCGAAGAGCTGAAACAGATCCTCCAAGACGCAGACAGCTCTATCAAAATCCTGAAGGGAGTTTCTGTGGTGAGAAGTGTGGGTGTGCGTTCGTCCGACTACGCGCCGTTTTTCCAAAAAGGGGCTTCTTGCATCTCCTTTTTTTCAAACGGACCACATCTCCACTACCATCTCACCGGCGATACCATATACAGGATCAATCCAGACATTATGGCCGACATCGCCCGGCTCGCATTCCTCAGCGGATACACTTGGGCTAATCAAGCCAACCCACCCCGCCCACAACAATAAGGTAATAAGAGGGGATAAGGAATTAGAGGGAATAAAAAAAAAGGGGGACGGTTCTAAAAAAAAAGAACCGGCCCCTTTTTTATCTAATACTATTTCTTGACGACACCGGAAAGAATTAGGATTAAGGCCTTATCTCCTCCGTTAAGCTTGGAGACTCCGACCACACTCCGATCCCCGCTAACGAGAGAAATTGTCGTGTCTATCAACGTCATCGAGAGGGGACTGCCATCTTTCTTGTATTGCCTAGTTGAAAGACTCAGTTCCACGCGGATGGAATCGCCATCTTCCTCCTTGATGTATCGGGGTTGCAGGTCAAGCCTGAAACTTAGCCCTGCTCCTCCTAACCTCTGCGTGGAACGGCTGTTATCCTGGACGTTGATCAGGGTAGAATCCAGCCTTTTGAAGGATTCGTACGTCAATAGATTTCTCAATTCCTTTATCAGAGGATCCGATTCGATTTTTTTGTCTATGGCTGTCCCTGCAGCAGAAGGATTAGGCGATGAACTTGTAAACATGGATCCCAAAATCAAGTCCACGGTAAACTGCAAATCAAGAGGTTTGATATCTATTTCCTTCAATATCGAAAGAATTTTTTCGAGTATTTCCGGGATATCCTCGATGATCAGCATGTTGCTCTCACGCACCAATTGAAGTTTGCCTGCACTGCTTTTGTAAGGCATGAGAATGCTGTAGGCCGAACGCGCATCGATGTAATTGACTTTAACGATTTCTTTCCTGAGGTTGGATTGTTCGGTGTTCTGATGTGCATAAAGCATGGGGATAATACCCATCAACAGAAATAAAGCCACTAAAAATATCGTTGCTTTTTTCATTCATTTTCCTCCAAATTGAAATTTTTGTTGAAGAGCCAGACAATTTTCAGTCCGGTCTCCTTCGAAACCATGGTCATGGAAACAACCTCTTGTTCTTTCCTCTCTGCCGCATCTACATATTTTGGCGTTAAACCGATCTGTTTAACAAAGGGAGGCTGGACGACCAAAGTGGTGAGCAAAAGCATCACTCCGGCCATGAGCGCATAAGCCCATGCTCTCGGAAAAGGCCAAGGAACCAAGGATATTCTTTTCTTTGAACCTTGGGCTACGACAGATCTAATGGTCTGCTGCCATTCTTGTTCCTTCCATCCGATCTTAGCCTCTTCAAGCCACTCTCGGGTTTGGCCGACAAGAACTGTGTATTTCTCGTAATCCTGCTGGCATCGTGAACATTCTTCCATGTGAGCCCGGACCAAAGGGATTTGCGATTCGGGAAGTTCAGATCCAGCCAAAAGGGGAAGTAGACGTCGTATCTTGTGGCATTTCATGTTTTTCTCTCCCTTGTTATTTCCCTATGTTTTTTTTCAAAATGGGTTTTGATTTTTTGCCGCGCGCGTGAGAGATGCGTCCTTACGCTTATCTGTGAACATCCTAGAACTAAGGAAGCCTCCTTGACCGAGAGGCTCTCGCTGTCTCGAAGCAGAAAAACGGCCTTTTCTTTAGGCGACAAAATATCCAGTATGTCCTGGATTTTTTTCCTCATTTGGTTTTTCCAAACTTTGTTTTCGACCTGGGAAGACTCATATATCGAGGTGCTTTTCTGGCTGTCAATCACCCGTTTGAATTTTTTCTTTTCTCTCAAAAAATCATAGGATGAGTTCATTAACACTTTGTAAGACCACGTTTTAAATGAACGGCCTTTCTTATAGGACTTCAAGTATTTGAATATCTTGATGAACGCATCCTGGCATACATCCATTGCTTCTTCTCTGTCTCCTGTGATCCGATAAGCCATGTTCAAAAATCCTTGTCTATATGGTTGCAGCAATAGCTCGAAGGAAGAGTGTTTGCCTTGAAGAGCTTCCTCCACGAGTTTATCTTCATCTATCATCCACATTAATATACCCTGTCTTCCACCAAAATGTTAAGGGATTCAAGTGGGATAAAGGATTGATTCCGAGATATTGACTAAAAGTCTCAAATGAATTATTGTTTTTATCGAGAGACAGAAAACTGAACCGGGCAATGAAAGTAAAGATCCGCATTCAAAAGATCGGAAAACGTGAGATAGCAGACCTCCCTCTCCTCATCTTCATCATCATCGCCTTCGCCATCTTTTTAACTCTGTGTTTCCTTCCTAAAAACAAAGCTCAAGCGGAGGAAAGGATCGAAAAGCCACCTCCTGAGGCCAAATTAGATCAATCTCCCCCCCCCCTGAATGTAACAAAAGAAACCATAAAAAGAGGAGAAACTCTATCGGATATATTATCCAGATACGATTTTTCTCCTGCCGAAATTCACAAACTGAGGACAGAGGTCAAACCTGTTTACGACCTAGCAAAGATCAGGGAAGGCCGGGAAATCAGGATATATAAGAACCATGACGATACAATCTCGGCCATCGAGTATGATGTTGACAGCAACAAATACCTCCATATCCAAAAGACAGAAGGAATATTCAAGGCGACAGAAAAAAAACTCCCATATGAAACCGAAATTCACATGATCTGGGGAACGATCGAAAGCAACTTGCCCATGGCTATTGCCAGAGAAGGAGAAAAGGAGACTCTCGCCTACGAGCTTTCGGAAATCTTTGCCTGGGATGTGGACTTTTATATCGATCTGCGGAAGGGTGATTCGTTCAAGATCCTTTTCGAAAAAAAGTATCTGAAAGGTGAATTCGTAGGATATGGCGCCGTGCAAGCAGCAGAATTCACAAATCAAGGTCAAACGTATAAGGCCTACCGTTACGCCTATCCGGATACAAACGAAACAGATTATTTTAATGACAAGGGAGAATCTTTGCGGAGAGAATTCTTAAAATCCCCGTTTAAATACACGCCACGCATCACATCGCGCTTCTCTCACAGTCGCCTCCACCCTGTCAGGAAAGTTTACAGGCCCCACTATGGCGTGGATTATGCGGCTCGAGTTGGAACTCCTGTTCATGCCACAGCAGATGGCACCATTCTTTTTGCGGGCTGGAACGGTGCTTCGGGGCGGATGATCAAGATCCGGCACAAGAATAATTACGAGACTATGTATCTTCACCTCCGGAGATGTTATGTGAAAAAAGGAGATAAGGTCAAAGCGGAAGAAAAAATTGGTGAGGTCGGGGCTTCAGGCGAAGTGAGCGGGCCCCACCTAGACTACAGGATCAAATATGCCGGAAAATACATCAATCCCCTGGCGTACAGATTCAAACCTGTCAAGCCGCTCCGGCCAGAATTCCTTGAGAATTTCAAACTCTTAGCCCAAAATTACAGCGTTTATTTCGATGCCCCGCTTATAATTCTCTCTTCTTTCTAGAGTTGCTTTTTTACAACTCCGCCTTTACTACTGGAGCTAGAGCTTTTGGATCCCGTGTTTGTGTCTGCAGAGTTCAACGAACTCCCTTTTGAAGCGGACACGGATGACGCACCTCCCCCATAAGTTGCACCACTCGTACCAGAGGCGGACACAGATCCTCTCGATGTGAGGTGAACCCGAGGCCCATCATATCCTCTGGAACCCACCACATTCCTTGAAGATATATTGAGTTCTGGGCACCTCACCTCGTTGGATCGGCTAGAATACCGGATAGAAATCCCCGATCTCCGCGCAGCCTTGACATCGGGATTCCAATCACGGAATCGGGCAGAAGAACGATCAGACCTGAGTGTCTTAAAATCAAGGCCACTGGGTCGTCTAGCTACTTTCTCCTGGGATATCACATCGGGAGGAATAGTCTGTTTTCGTAAGGATGTCTCCATCTGGACCTCGGAAGATTGTATTGCCCTTTCATTCCTGTTCATATCCTGGTTATCCCCCGCTTTGTTATCGACAACCACCTTGGATATCTGGAAGTCTTGGATTTCCAAGTCCTTCAGGCTTTTTAAGTCTCTCAACAAATCAGAGACTTTCTCGCGGAGTGAGGCGATTTTTTCGTTCCGGCTAAAGGTTTGTTGGGCTTGTCGATGGGGATCTTGCTGAGGTTTCTGGAATGGAAAATCTATGTTCTTATTCTCAGACAGACTGGTGAGCTTGACGATCTTTTCATGAATCCTCGGCGCATTCAAATCTTCCTGACTCACAACCAACATATGATTCGGTGTTTCTTTCAACGCAGAAAGGATCTCATCTTCACCGTTCTTCAGGGCAACATCGACCCGTTTGTAGGTCTCTTTTAACTCCTTGGCTATCGGGAAGGGGGACGCTTTTTTCTTCAACTGTTCTTTGATGAGAACCTGCCGGGATAGAATACCCTGATCTTCACCAGGATGAATCAAATGGGCAAAATAGGGAAGATAACCATCTCCGTATGTCGCATAGCCATACCAATCCCAGAGTGACAAGGGGCGCCAACAAAAATAACCACGATGAAAACTCCAGTCCACCCAAGCCGGCGCAAAAACCGAACCGGGAATCCACAGCCAGCCCTTTTTCTTGTTCCACATCCAGATCCCCAGATGATAGGGCACCCATCCCCAGGGCTCGCTGGGAACCCAAAAAAGATGTCCTTGTACACTTGTCCATCGGCCTTGGTAATAGGGCATCCACCCTCCCCATGGGTAAGAGTGGTCATTCAAATAAGGCCGCCAGACATATCCGCAGTATCTGTCCCAGAGCCACTCACCATAGAGATTGGAGAATTTCTGCGCGAAATAATAGACACCCCTCGATAATTTTTGTATTGGTAAAGGGATAACAGCCTTTCCCTCATGAAACTCAAGAAATTCTCTGTTCAATTTCTCATTCCATGCCTCAAAGTCTTCGATCTCTTCATACTGACCTGCGACTACCTCGTGATTTGGAGTTACCATGATTTTTTGGGATTTTTTTATGGCTACTCTCTTGATGGCGTCTTCGTTTAACCCATAAAGAGCATATGCCTTGCCTTCGCTCATAAGGATGTCCGTGCTCCCATCAGCTATGGCTTTGATCAAAGCCACGGAATTGTGATTCAACTTCACTGCTGTGTTGGGAGTTATTATCTGAAATATTTCTTTCCTGACGTATCGCTTGTACAGAACATAGACCTGTCCTCTGATTAAGAGCAGATTTGTAAGCTGATTTTTCGAACTGAGGCTTTGAGCTAGGATGGTCTCGATCTTCAGTTCGCTATTCCGGTCAAGCCGGATGATAGTGCCGGTATCGAACTGAATCTCACATCTTCGCTCGCTCGTTATGATCTTATCTCCTGGAGCAAGCGGGAGGTTCAAATCGGCCACTTCAGGGCTGCTCTGACCTTCTCGCAGCACGACAGCATCTTTGCCATCAAATTTAGCCTCAGGATATATCACATGCCCGAAATATGTGTCTGTATCCCAGGAATTAATGTATTTGTACTGGGAATCTCCCCTTGCGCCAACAAAAACGAACAGACTGAGAATTAAAAGCGATATTTCCTTTTTCATTTTCCCCCTCCTTTTTATCGCTTTTTCCGATTCCAGCTGCTGACGTCCCCAGCTGAAATCTGAGACTGGTTATTTCTTTTTCTTTACAGTCCCGGAAGAAGTCCTGGTCCGAGTGGAAGTTGTCCTTGTCCGCGTTGAAGAAGTGGTCGATCGTGTGGGAGATAAGGATCGGGATCGAATTCCGGTTGTTGTGCGCGTCCTGGTTGAAGATCCCTTTGTCCTGATCGAAGGACTCCGGTAGGATTTTCCTTTACTCAACTGGTTTTTCCGGATATAGGATCTGTAATTAGAACGGTAAGGAGAGGTGTTGCTGCGCCCATAATATGGATAGTAGCCTCCACCCCTATAATAGGGAGAGTATCCCCAGTAATAGGGGGAATATCCCCAATAATAGGAGTTAAGGAGACCATAATACCAGAAAGGATTCCAAAAACTGAACCCGATTCCGAATGTGGGGCCATAAAAAGAGGAGTAGTAAGAATCGTAATAATAATCCTGGGGATAATAGCCGTGGGAATCATAGTCGCTGTATTCGTATTCAGCAGGATCGACCGGGATGCGTTTTCCCGTGTAGCTTGTTTGGATCGTTGCGCAACTAGAAAGAAATAAAGCAATGATCATGATTAGCGAAAGGATAATTACTAGTTTTTTCATAATGTTTCTCCTTTCATTGTTTTCAATTTAACACAATTGCAATTTTTGTGCCAACAGAAACTTGGGAAAAAGCCCTGTTTCCTCTGGAATTTTGTCCTATAATTTGGACAACCATCTAAAAAAGAGGACGGTTCTAATTTATTAAATATCCGCTTATTTTAATTCTCAAGAGGCTGAATAAAATGGAACCGTCCCCTTTATTCCTCTTTATTTCTTACGGTTGACATAAAACAGATAAAACAATTAGAATGTGTGACACATTAATACTAGAGAGATTTATTTAAATGAAAGTTACATTAAGTGCTCTAAAAGCCGATATCGGAAGTATCGGAGGCCATATCACCCCAAGCCAGGCGCTATTGGATGAGGTTAGAAGAAAAGTCCATGAGCTCGGCAAAGATTTGATCATCGATTCTTACATCAGCCATACGGGTGATGATATCGCCATTCTGTGCACTCATGAAAGAGGAGTTTCGGATGAAAAAATCCACAAGCTTGCATGGGATGTTTTCCTAGCAGGGACAGAGGTAGCAAAAAAACAAGGGCTTTACGGTGCGGGCCAAGACCTGTTGAAGGATGCATTCAGCGGAAACATCAAGGGCATGGGACCAGCTGTGGCAGAGATGGAATTCGAAGAGAGACCGAACGAACCATTCGTCTTTTTCGCCGCTGATAAAACCGATCCTGGTGCCTATAACCTTCCCTTTTATCTTGGATTCGCTGATCCGATGTACTGTACGGGCCTTATCCTCAGTCCTAAGATGGCTGGTGGATTCACATTCCGGATCATCGATGTCGAACACACCGACCAGGATAAAATTGTCGACCTCAATTCTCCTGAAGAGAGCTATGATATCGCGGCACTTCTCAGGGATAATGAAAAATATGTGATCGAAAGCATCTATTCACGAGGCACGGGAAACCAGGCCCTATCCATATCGACAACCCGCCTTCACAATATCGCAGGAAAATACACAGGCAAAGATGATCCAATTGCTCTGGTCAGGGTTCAGGGTGAATTTCCAGCAACCGGAGAGGTGCTGGCTCCATTCGAGATAGGTCATTTCGTTGCAGGTTTCATGAGAGGCAGTCACATCGGCCCCCTGATGCCCTGCAAACTGAATACTATCATATCCTACTTCGACGGCCCTCCGGTTGTAACCGCAGCTGCGTTCTGCGTCAAAGACGGAAAGCTAACCGAACCAGCAGACGCCTTCGATCACCCCTACTGGGATTATGTGCGCATGCAGATCTCTGAAAAAGCGACAGCCATCCGCCGACAGGGATTCTCCGGAGCAGCCATGCTTCCCTTCAGCGAGCTGGAATATGGAGGGATCGTCGAAAGACTCCAAAAGCTAGAAAAAAGATTCAAATTCGTTTAGCCTTGAACAAATACAAAAATCCTTCACCAACAGTTGATGTCATCATCGAGATAGAGACAAAAGACGGCCAGCAGGGAATCATCCTCATTAAGCGGAAAAATCCTCCTTTCGGATGGGCACTTCCCGGAGGGTTTGTGGATTACGGGGAAACTTTGGAGCAAGCTGCTGTTCGTGAAGCCAAGGAAGAGACGTCACTGGAAATTCAACTCGAATGCCAGTTGCACACCTATTCGGATCCAAAAAGGGATCCGCGCAAACACACGATCTCGACCGTTTTCATCGCCCAGGCTAAAGGAAACCCGGTTGCCTCTGATGATGCCCAGGAGATCAAGGTGTTTGTCGGGAATCAAGTGAATTTTCCACTGGCCTTTGACCATGAAAAAATCCTGGCAGATTATTTCGGAAGAAAAAAACAAACCTGAAGAGATAAAGAGTATAACCATATGACCGACAGAAAAAAAATAAAACATCCGGAGGATCGAGAATCTGAATTCAAGGAAGTGTACAAGGCCTGGGGATCTGCCGAGGCAGGAGTCGTAAAAAGCTTCCTCGAGAGTCATGGCATCTCGTGCCTGTTCAAAGGCATGGTGGTCCAATCCGTTCATCCCTTCACGATGGACGGCCTGGGAGAGATCAAAATCCTCGTTTCTGAAAAAGATCAAGCTCTTGCGGAAGAACTCCTCAAATCTCGCCAAGAAGAGTAGTCTCTAGGACCTTCTTCTCCCCTTTTTTTTATTTCCTTTTTTTTATCTTCGACATTCCTTTACCACAAGTACTACTGTATTTAGTATGTTCATCCCATTTCCCCCAACATATGGAAAATTATAGAAAATAATAAATTTATGCAGGATTTTTTTCAATCTTTTCCTTGACATATAGTTATATATAAATATATTTTATTAGAAATGGGACAAAACGGGATAAAATGGGAAACACACTGATCGGAAGCTACACCGCACGATTCGACAAAAGTGGTCGAATAAAAATACCAGAACGCTTTCGTGCTGCCATCGAAGAAGAATACGGCAAAGAACTCTTTATCACGTCACTCACGGATGAAGCCGTTCAAATCTATCCCCTTCCCGTCTGGAACAGTTTGACAGGAATTGCAGGAGAAGGTGCCTA
>Ga0114922_10002347_pt1 | contig 17734 bp, 11 predicted proteins | sample AartaG_FD_100975 | JGI IMG/M metagenome (GOLD analysis project Ga0114922, IMG submission 100975) | Deep subsurface microbial communities from Aarhus Bay to uncover new lineages of life (NeLLi) - Aarhus_00045 metaG | ecosystem: Environmental > Aquatic > Marine > Oceanic > Sediment | place...
CAGTGTTTTTACAATATATTTCTCGACATTATAAACGGTATCGTGAAGATTACGATGTGCGCCGCCGAGCGGTTCAGAAATCACTGCGTCAACCAGTCCGAGCTTATACAAATCCTTACTCGTCAGTTTAAGTGCCTCGGCAGCTTCGGGTGCCTGTGAGCCGTCGCGCCATAAGATTGCGGCACAGCCCTCAGGTGATATAACCGAATAATATGCGAATTCAAGTATTGCCAGCCTGTCCCCCACGCCTATTCCAAGAGCACCGCCGGAACCACCTTCTCCAATGACAATACAAATTATCGGCACCCTCAAGCGTGACATTTCTATAAGATTGACGGCTATTGCCTGGGCCTGGCCCCGCTCTTCAGCGCCAATGCCGGGATAGGCGCCCGGCGTGTCAATGAGCGTAACGACAGGAATGCCAAACTTTTCAGCAAATTTCATCTTGGTCAGGGCCTTGCGATAGCCCTCAGGATTTGGACATCCGAAATTACAGGCGACTTTTTGCTTTGTGTTTTTGCCTTTATTTTGGCCGACGACCAATACCCTTTCCCTTCCTATTTGGCCAAAACCCGTTACGATTGCGCGGTCGTCACCGAAGCATCTGTCGCCGTGCAATTCGCGAAAATCCTTTACCATCAGGTTAAGGTAGTCACAAAGAACAGGTCTGTTCGGATGTCGTGCCACCTGAACGGTTTGCCAGGCGGTCAGATTCGAATAGATTCGCTTCAGCTCGGTAACCTGCTGCCGCTGGAGCCGCCGAATCTCGGTAGAATAATCAATACCTTTGATTGAGCTGAGCCTCCGCAGCTCATTCATCTGGCTATCAATGTCAGCTACTTTCTCCTCAAATTCGAGATGGCCGCCATTACTGAGACTATTGTTATTATCCGGCATTTTAGGTATTGTGGTATCCCGCTCTGCCATAAGCATACAACGAGAATATTTATAAAAAAATTGCCCACAAACAACGGGCTTTCTGTTAAACTTAGAATATTAACATTTTAATATCATAAATCAAAGAAAAAATTTGACATTTGAGAGGCTTTACAGTATTTTTTAGCAGAACCCGTTCTGAGTTATATTTTCATAAAGCCTTAGTTATGAAAGACTTAAGACAAGCAACCGTTATAGGATTAGGCCTTTTAGGCGGTTCGATTTCATTAGCTGTTTTACGCTCTTTTACCCGAGTAAAAGTGATAGGTTACACACATCGGCCTTCCACTCGCATTAAAGCCAGAGAACTGGCAGTGGCAACTGAAATAGTCGATTGTCTAAAGTCAAGTGTATCTGAAGCGGATATTGTCATCCTGGCTACGCCCATAGTTACATTTGAGAAAATATTCGGCGAAATTGCCGATGCGCTGCCGAACGGCTGTATTGTTACCGATGTTGGTTCGACAAAGGTTCTGCCCCACCGCTGGGCAGCTAAGAAGCTGCCGAAGAGTGTCTACTACGTCGGTTCACATCCAATTGCCGGCTCAGAACAAAGGGGTGTCGAATTTGCCAGAGATGACTTGTTCGACAGGGCAATGTGCATTTTGACAATGACAAAAAAGACTAACCGGCAGGCGGTGCAAACCCTGAAAAAATTCTGGTCGAAACTCGGGTGCTCTGTGAAGTTAATGACGCCGACAGAGCATGATAGAATCTTTGCAAATGTAAGCCATTTGCCGCATATAACGGCAGCGGCATTAATAAATGCCAATAATAATGAGGAGTTGAAATTTGCCGGCAAAGGGTTTATGGATACATCGAGAATAGCATCGGGACCGGCTAATATTTGGGCAAACGTACTGCTGACAAACGTAAACAACACCACCAAAGGTATCGATAAAATCATCGCTGAATTAGTAAAACTTAAAAAAGCAATAAAAAATGAAAATAAAAGAGAAATCGAAAAGCTACTTAAAAAAGCAAAAATAAAACGGGCGGCAATGATAAAATACAAAATTAAAAAGAAGGAAATAATATCGTGAGGCAATGGCGATTCGAGGTTTTTAATCGGCCGGGCTTTTCCGACGTGCACGGCAAGAGCGTGCTGGAAGACGTTAAAGAGCTGGGCATCAGTTCGGTGCAAGCGGTCCAGTCAGCTAAGGTCTTTCTTATAGAAGCAGATTTCGATAAGAATTTTGCCGAGCGTGTTGCACAAGAGCTTCTGGCTGACCCTGTTTGTGAAGAGTATTATATAGGCAGAAGCGGTGCCCCGGCGGGCCTTGCAAAGGCAACATTAATCGAAGTGCATCTTAAAAGCGGCGTTACCGACCCTGTGGCTGACTCTGTAATGGCAGCGGTTGCTGATATGGGCGTTAAAACCGATAATGTTCGAACAGCCCGAAAGTACCTCCTATTAGGTGAGATTACACAGAGCCAGACAGATACAATTGCCAAGAAAATTTTAGCAAATGATTGTATCGAAGATTGTGTTATAGGCAATGAAGCAGAACCGCCAAGCCCACATCTTAAACCTTACGAATTGCAGATAGTACACTGGCCTATACTCAACCTTGATGACAATGGACTGATAGCCCTTAGCAAAGAAAAGGACCTGTTTTTGAATCTGGTCGAGATGCAAACGATTCAGAAATACTTTCAAGAACTCGGCAGAGAACCCACCGACGTTGAACTTGAAGCAATTGCACAAACCTGGAGCGAACATTGCGTGCATAAAACTCTAAAAAGCTCTGTCGATATGTCAACCGATGGAAAAAAAATACACTTTGATAACCTGCTAAAAGATACCGTTTTCAAAGCAACCAAACAGCTCGACAAGGACTGGTGTATATCGGTTTTCGTTGATAATGCAGGCGTAGTGGAATTCGATGCAGATTCAGCCCTTTGTTTCAAAGTCGAAACGCATAATCATCCCTCGGCACTTGACCCTTACGGAGGTTCAGCTACGGGCATCGGCGGTGTAATTCGTGATCCAATGGCGACCGGCATGGGCGCCAGACCCATCGCCAATACAGATATATTTTGCTTTGGTGAACCGGACAAGAAACTCGAAGACATCCCCAAAGGAATTCTACATCCGAGAAGGATTATGAAAGGCGTTGTAGCTGGTGTTCGTGACTATGGCAACAGAATGGGAATACCAACGGTCAACGGGGCAATTTACTTTGATGACAGATACTTAGCTAATCCGTTGGTTTATTGCGGCAATATCGGCCTGATAGACAAAAGCAAATGCTTCGATAATCCGCAGGCAGGAAATCTGGTTGTAGTGGTCGGCGGCAGAACGGGACGGGACGGAATACACGGAGCAACTTTTTCGAGCGGCGAAATGACCCACGAGCACGAGACTATCTTTTCCCACGCCGTACAAATCGGCAATCCAATAACAGAAAAGAAAACGTTAGACGTACTGCTTGAAGGCAACAAAGCGGGTTTATACGAGGCAATCGCTGACTGTGGGGCCGGCGGACTAAGCGGTGCCGTGGGCGAAATGGGCAAAGAGCTCGGTGTGGAAGTCAATCTGGAAAAAGTCCCATTAAAATATGCCGGTCTCACCTGCCCGGAAATCTGGATTAGTGAAGCACAGGAAAGAATGGTCCTGGCCGTTAAGCCGGATAATTTAGAAGCGATAACAAAAATCTTCGACGATGAAAACGTCGAGTCAACAGTCATAGGCAAATTCACCAACGATAAGAAGCTGAGGTTGCTATACAAAGATCAACAGGTAGGAGAACTCGATATGGAATTTTGGCACGAGGGCGTGCCTAAATACTCTCGCAAAGCCGTGTGGAAGAGTCCTCAGCTTACCGAACCGAGCATACCTGAAAAAGATAATTACAACGATGAGCTTGTGCGAATTCTTTCATCTTACAATGTCGCCAGCAAGGAATGGGTAATTCGTCAATATGACCACGAGGTTCAGGGTGGCTCGGTCGTCAAACCACTGACGGGTGTAAATAACGATGGGCCCGGTGACGCAGCGGTGATACAGCCAAAGTTTAATTCGGACAAAGGCCTTGCTATTAGCTGCGGGATGAATCCGCTTTACGGTGGCATCGACCCGTACTGGATGGCGCTGGCGGGAATCGACGAAGCCATCAGAAACCTGACATGTGTAGGCGGCCGGGCTGACAGGATTGCGCTGCTGGATAATTTTTGCTGGGGCGACTGCACGAAGCCGGAAACGTTAGGCCCATTAGTACGGGCGGCACAGGCCTGCTACGATGGGGCGATGGCGTTCGAGGCACCATTTATCTCCGGCAAGGATTCACTGAATAATGAATTTGTGTGCGAAGATGGGACACGAATATCAATACCATCGACACTTTTGATAAGTGCAATATCAATAGTCGATGACATTAATAAGTGCGTAACGATGGACGCCAAGAGGGCCTCTAATCTGCCGTTTATCGTCGGCGAAACGAAAAACGAATTAGGTGGCTCACACTACTACAAGATTAACGGGCACATCGGGGCAAACGTCCCGAAGTTAGAGCTTGAAACAGCACCGAAAATTGCCAAAAGGATTTCTGACGCAATAGCAAAAGGTCTTTTGGTTAGTTGTCATGACTGCTCTGAAGGTGGTTTGGCTGTGGCACTTGCAGAGATGGCCTTTGCCGGCGGGCTCGGGATAGAAGCAGACTTGCGGGGCCTGCCGAAAAGTAAAGACTGCTCGCGTGTGGATATGCAACTATTCAGCGAATCAAACTCACGCTATATTGTGGAAGTTGAGCCGGAAAAGTATGATGCTTTTGCGAAACTGCTGCTCAATTTACCATTCGGCCAAATTGGAAAGGTAACAGAAGAAAAAACACTTATCATAAAAGCAGAAGACGGCAAAACCGTTATCGAAGCGGATATAAATTCATTAAAGCAGGCCTGGCAGAAAACGTTCGATTGGTAGAAAATATTAGATACATAGGTCGGAAGACAGAAGTCGGATGTCAGACTTCCGTTTTCTGGAAAGTTAAAAGGCAACAGATGGCAGAGATAAGAGCAATAGTTTTACGTGCGGCAGGGATAAATTGCGATATGGAAACTGAGTATGCGCTCGAATTAGCCGGTGCAAAGGCACAGCGTATGCACATAAACAGGATAATCGAAGATAAAAATCTGCTGGACGAATTCCAGATAATTGTCTTTCCCGGGGGCTTTAGCTATGGCGATGACGTGGCTGCGGGTAAAATCTTAGCAAACCAAATCATACACCATCTTTACGAGCCAATACAGAAATTCATTGATGACGGCAAATTAGTGCTGGGAATCTGCAATGGCTTCCAGGTGCTCGTCAAGACAGGCATTCTGCCGGGTGGTAACTCAACCAAACATCAGGAAGAGATTACCATAACCTACAACGACAGCGGTAAATTCGAGGATAGATGGGTATATCTGGCCCCACAAACGGATAAGTCTGTTTTCATCGAGCCGGGCAGAAAAATCTACCTGCCGGTTGCACATGCCGAGGGCAAAGTTGTAACTAAAGATGATGCCACATTGGAGAAATTAAAATCCGAGGGACATGTTGCGTTTAAGTATGTTGACAAAAACGGTAAGGAAAGCGATTACCCGGTCAATCCTAACGGCTCGATGGATTCGATAGCCGGTCTGACGGATGCCACCGGCAGGATATTAGGACTTATGCCACATCCGGAAAGGTTCGTAAGGCCAACTCAGCATCCGCACTGGTCCCGTCTAAAAGAAAAGCCGGACAGTGACGGAATGACAATCTTCAACAACGCTGTCAAATACATAAAGGAAAATCTCTGAACCCACACCGGCCAACCACCGGTCTTCAACCTCTATAACTTTGCTTAGTCGGAGAGCATTGGGATAATCATAATGTTGTGATATTGTACGTGGCTGCCGCCTGTCTTAAACCGATTTTCCCGGGCGTTTGCTCACAACCAAAAAAGCGCCTCAGTAAGCGACCAACAGCAGGAGGAACGATGGCTGGCTTGTCAGCTAACTGGCTGCTGAACAGTTGCCAAGGCCGAAGAACTGTCATCAGCAAATTCGAAAACCTCATTAAGGCCGGCAACCACAAAAATGCATTTAGTTACGGTGGCGACATTGCATAGAATAAGCCGACGTCCAGAGTTCTGCAGCAAATTGAGCAATATCAACAGATTACTGATGTTCGAAGAATTTATTATCTCGACTCTGGAAAAGTCGATTATGACGTCGCGGTTACCTTTCTTCTTGCTGACAGATTCATTAACGGCTTTAAGCTCGTGGGATATTTTGGGACTCTTAGAAGACAGTTCAACGAGAAGAATATCTTTTGATAAATTTTTAATGCCCATTGGTATTAATTCCCATTTCTTGCTCTTTCTTCTGACCTAACACATTTTTCTGAGTATTTGAACATTATATCGGAATAAATTTTTGGCAAGTTAAGCAAAAAATATAAGGTTGAGCATCTTTGAGTAAACTAAAGTTTGGAGTGCCTAAAGTTATTTGTTTTTTTAACTTTAGCTCATTTTATGCACTTTAGTTCACTTTAGGCAGATTCTTGGTTCCGATAAATGTCCCGACCACAGAACAGCTAAAGTTCAAAGTGCCTAAAGTTTGAAGTGCCTAAAGTTATTTGTTTTTTAACTTTGGCTCACTTTAGGCACTTTCCTTGTATCTGGAATCTATGATCGGGCCAACCCAATTTCTCAGCGAAGGCCTGTGGGAATCGCCATCGGTGTATTGTTAAGCTGCGAGAAATATTCAAATATTCGTTCTCTGCCGGTCCGAAGACCACGCATGCGGTGATAAGAGCCGGTCCAATCGACCGCCACCACGGAGGACGGCGTTGATGTTCTGAATCTGCAAGTGGTTCGGACATAAAGTGCATTCCTGTAAAACAGGTTTCGGTCAATACGGGACTGAACCGGTTGCGCGGAAAGAGGTTAAATCAATCGGGGAGACAGGATTTGAACCTGCGACCTCTGCGTCCCGAACGCAGCGCTCTGGCCAAACTGAGCTACTCCCCGCCAAAGCAAAAACGTAAAATAGCAAATCAAATCTTAAATTGCAAGCTACAATAAATTAACAGGGTCTATATCTATAGCGACTTTGACCATCGGCCGAATAGGTCCCACTGCTCGCAAATCGGCAAACAACTGCTGGATGGTTGTCGCTTCAGGAGCCTGAATAATTATCTGCATCCTGTGAAAACGCTGTATCCGACTTATCACCGCAGGCATCGGCCCACGAACGCTCGCTCCCAGTCCTTCGGCCTCGATAATCCGGTCTATTCTTTGGCGCATTTGTTTGCACGCCGCCTCAAGTCTATCATAATTCCCATCCCGCATAACGATAACCGCCAATCGCCAAAATGGTGGTAAATTGCAGGCCTTGCGATGCTTTAATTCCTCTTCGACAAAGCCGTCGTAGTTTCCGTCGACGGCAAACTGTATAGCCGGCTGATTCGGGAGAAACGTTTGGACGAAAACCACACCTTTTTTCACGGAACGCCCCGCCCGACCGGCAACTTGGGAAATCAATTGGAAGGTTCGTTCATTCGCTCTAAAATCCGGCAGATAAAGCGATGTATCGGCACTGATAATACCTACCAGCGTGACATTCGGAAAATGCAGACCCTTAGCTAACATCTGCGTGCCGGCTAATATATCGATTCGACCCTCGCCGAAATCTCTCAGAAGACGATAGTAGTCTCTGTTTGCCATAGAGTCACTGTCAATCCTCAATACGCGAGCCAGCGGAAACTTTTTAGCCAATTCCTCTTCGAGCCGTTGCGAGCCAAGCCCTATCATTGCAAATCCGCCGCCGCATAGAGGACATTTTTCAGGCACAAGCGTCTGGGCCAGACAATAATGACAGACCGCATAACCATAATTGATGTGTTTTCCCGTAACCGTTCGCATTCGCTCGTGACGGCTGAACTTTGATTTATGAAAAGTCAGCGTCACATCGCAGTTGCGGCAGTGCAGCGTATGCTTACAGGATGGACAGAACACAAAATTACTGTAACCGCGCCTGTTCAAAAGCAAAATCGCCTGCTCCTTTTTCGCAAGTGTCTCGTGCAGATGCTCGGCCAACGGCTCACTTATCAGACTAATACCTTTCTGCGTTACCTGTCCCTGCCGCAAATCGACGAGCTTCATCTGTGGCATAGGCAAGTCCATCACCCTTTTGGGCAGACGTACCAGGCTAAAATATTTCTTACTTTGACAATTAGACAACGTCTCCAATGACGGCGTGGCACTGCCTAAAATACAATGTGAATTTGCTAATTGCGCCCGTTTTATCGCTACGTCTCTGCCGTTGTACCGCGGTGCGGTGTCCTGCTTGTAGCTTGGCTCATGCTCTTCGTCAACAACTATTAGGCCGAGCTTTGGCAGCGGTGCAAAGACCGCCGAGCGAGCGCCTATAACAACATTGGCCTGGCCTGATTTTATCTTTTGCCACTGCACGTTACGCTGGGCGGCGGTTAAGCCCGAATGCATTACAGCTATTTTTTCGAACCTTTCATTGAATCGCTGAACGGTCTGCGCCGTAAGAGCAATTTCAGGCAGCAGCACAATAGCGCCGGCTCCTTTTCGTCGCAAAACCGCCTCGATAGACCTCATATAAAGTTCGGTTTTGCCGCTGTCGGTAACGCCGTATAAAAGCGTAACGCCGAATTCGCCTGCACCTGTCACAGTTTCAAAATGGGCCAGTGCCTTTCGCTGGTCATCATTGAGGATTACATGTTCTGATTTTATTGACATCCCTTTGGGAATGGCAGGCAAAGACTTCAATATTGTCTTGTATGCTACTTTAACGATTTGTTTTTCCGCTAATCTCTTTATCGGCTCATCGCCGCAGCCGACCACTTCCAATAAACCCCGCAGCTCCACAGCATCATTTGCACTCGAAGCCCCCCTGCCGTCTAAGAATTTGATAATTTGCTTTTGCTTTTTGCCCCTCAATTCTTTGATTGTTTGTTCGATACCAGAAGCACCGACTCTCAGGTAAACATATCTTTGTGTCTTAACACCGGCCCCCCTTTTCACCGCCGACGGCACCATTGCAGCTAAAACCTGGCCGAGTGGACAAACATAATAACCGCTTATCCATCGAGCCAATTCCATCAGTTCGGAATCCAATAATGGCTCTTTATCGATTAACCGGATTACCCTTTTTAGCTTCCTCCCGGTACCGCGTGCGATAAAAGACTCTTCGGGTAGGACATCCGACTGGGTACAAAACCCAGCTTCGGATTTATCTTTTCTGCCGAACGGCACTTCAACCCTCTGCCCTACCTCAATCGGCCAGATTTCATCCGGCACAAAATAGTCGAACTCCCTATCCGCCGCCGACTCAAAAGCCACTCGAATAATGTGATGACAAACCACCCCTATGTCATTCCATTTATTCTTTCTGTCATTCCCGCGAAAGCGGGAATCCATTTCCGCAAATAAACTGTTCGTTTGGTACTTGCTCATAAAAATGCTATTTGGCTTTAGCTTTTCGAGTGCCTTTTTTGTATCCCTTGGCTTCAGTAAGATAGCCTATCTGTGATTTTGATTTAGGGGTCGACATTCCCGATTACTCCGGAATCTATTAGACTCTTGAGGTCACAATTTGTGACCACCTATTGAAATTACAGCTTATCCAAAATTCTTTTTGCCGTCAAACTCAAACTCCGAACGTCCTCAGTGCAGCCGAGCCAGCCTTGGATTCTCAACTCCTGAATTTTGCAGAAGGCCTAACATAGACCTCAACGTGGAGTGATACCATTCGCAGGGCCGTCAAGCTGCAGAACGATGATTGTGTCAAGTTCCTTCTGATATGCTTCCGGGACAGAGATTTCGACGGCCAATGCGGTTTGCCTGACAGTTGCAGCCCCGCCGGTCATAACAGAGCTTGTGATGATTTTTTTTGGGATAGGCGGCAAGCTAAGGGTATCCTCGTCCCAATTCAGAACGTGGATGTAAATAGTATTGCCCTTGTATGTGCTGGCGCCCCAGTCGCCCAGCTTAAAAGGCCCGCCGCGTGTGGCGTAAATACTTCGGCCGTACTGTCTAAGCCAATTTCCCATTTCTTTGAGTCGTGTAACCTGTCTCGACTCTATTAGGCCGTCCGGCATAGGTCCGACATTGAACAGGAGATTACCGTCCCCGCCGACAACTCGTACGAGCGTATCAATGCACTGCTTTAGAGATTTCATCTGGTCGTTGGGTTTCCACGCCCACTGCCGGCAGATAGTCATACAGGTCTCCCAGGGACGGTCGTTCTGGAATCTGCCGATCCTCTGTTCCGGCGTGTCGTGGTCGCCGGGCAAGCCCGCCCTGTTATTGATAATAACGTGGGGCTGAAGCCGGCGAATCATCCTGAACATGTTTTCCGCGTCCCAGTCTTCCGCCCTGCCGCCGAGACCGTCGAACCAGATGATATCAATCTTGCCGTAGTTGCTGCAAATCTCCCGAAGCTGGTCGTGCAGAAACTTGATATAACGCGGATGATTTTCCGTTCGATAGTCCGGATGATACCAGTCGGGTGGGGAGTAATAGTAGCCGAGCTTTAATCCTGCCTTACGGCAGGCATCAGCTAATTCTTTCACCACATCACGCTTGAATGGCGAGTTTGTAATTTTGTAATCGGTCAGTTTACTATCGAACATCGAAAAGCCGTCATGGTGTTTGCTCGTGAACACCAGGTACTTCATACCGGCCTCTTTGGCAACCTGCACCCATTCATCCGCGTTGAACTTGACGGGGTTGAACTGATTGTACAGGTTGTCGTATTCTTCGGCGGGGATAGTGCCTGTACCGCCGTGACCTCGCCGTTCACCGCCGCGGGACCAGCCGATCTCCGTGCCCTTTAAGCTCACCGGACCCCAGTGAATAAACAGCCCGAATTTCATCTCACGCCACTGTTGTATGTCCTGCTTGTCGGCTTTTAAAAAATCCGCAGACTTTTTTAAACTCTTGGCATTGACCTGCTCGACAGAACAGGCTGTAAGCGAACAAATTACCAATCCCACCCAAACTACAAACATTCGTTTAATCAATTCATTTTTCGACATCTTTGGTTCCTTTCCTTCTATACCACATTATCCATATCGTCCGATATAAACAAAATCTCACCGTAATTTTACATTATATATCAGTTTCTGCCTATGATAATATCCTTCGCTTTTCATATGTAAAGGGCATTCGAAAATGATTCACCGCAAGAGAAGTTGCTATCACAAAATTTGCGGTTAAGCTGACAAGTAGCAGCCACAAATCCGGAGAATTTGGTGGTAGTTTCACGTAGTAGGGTAGTTCCCGTAATCAATATAAGCCAATGCTTTATTGACCGAAAATATGTCTTAACAGTTTCTGATAAGCGGCTGATTTATATCTGCAAATTATGAATAATATTATGCGGGAATGTTATGAAGACCTATTTATATTCGCAAGGCAGATTCGAGCGTTTCTTTTCAATCGGTCAAGGCCTGTGCGTATAATTGTTGAATCGGCGAACTCGGTGTCGAAATCCTGCTGTGTTAAATTCAAAACCCACCCCAGGTCAATTTCGGCCCTGTCACCATAGAATTTGAACTGCTTATTTTCGCATACAGGCGCATCTTCCTGATAGGGACAGGCAAGGACACAATCATCACAGCCGAAGAGTCGGTCGGATATTTTTTCAGCTAAGTCGGGAGGTATCCGGCCTTTGTATTCTATTGTCAGATAGTTTATACACATATTGGCGTCGAATTGGCCGTCAGGTATCAAGGCGCCTGTCGGGCAGACGCTGATGCACTTATCGCAATTTGAACAATTGTTTGTAATAGGTTCATCATTTGGAAGTTTTAGAGTCGTTATGATTTCACCTAAGAATATCTGGGGGCCGAGTTTGGGATTGATTAGCATGCAATTTTTTCCGATAAAGCCCAGTCCGGCCCTTGCAGCTAATGCTCGCTCAGGCAGTGGTGCTGAATCAACACAAATTTTGAATTTGTGGCCCCGTCCTCCGGCTGAACTAATAAATTCGGTAAGCTTGTGCAATCGTTTCTTTATGAACTGATGATAATCTTCATATTGGGCATAGTTTGCTACTTTGCCCATTGGAGCAATTTGGTCCGGTTGTTTTAGTTTTGGTGGTTTATAATTCAGGCCGACACAGATTATTGATTGTGCGTTTGCCAAAAGTTTGGCGGGCCAAGTACGTTTTTCAAAATTGCTTTGCAGGTAGCTCATCTGCCCGGCATAGCCGGACTTTAGCCAGTCAGTAAACATTTCGACCTGCTCGGTGTTTAACGGAGAGGCATCTGTTATCCCAATCAGGTCGAAGCCTAATTCAAGCGCTTTGTGTTTTATCTCTCGAGACAAACTCATAAAGGCGATTATACTAAATCCGGTTGCGAGTTTTTAGTCTCATTGTCGCAATCAGGGGATAAAATGTATGGTGCGGACGTTGATGCGGCGGTCTTTGCCTTGGCAGTCGGTGCAGTATTTCTTTTAACTGTTGGACTTACCCGCTTACTTTCTTGAAACAATCTTTGAGATAATCCCTCGATCTGGCCAAATTAGCCGCCATCACATCAACTTCCGGATGACCGTGCATGAAGGGATTAACATATCCTTGATATTGTATATCACTTAGGGCCTGTATCCAGGGCGTCATATCCGTCGGGCCTATACCCGGAAGCTGCTCCAGGCCCGGATAGTTCTGCCAGGCATAAAAGTAAAAAAGCTGCTTACCGCAAATGCGTATCGCTTCGGGAACAGAAGCCTTGAGCGCCTGTAAGTGATACGGGGCCAGGGCAATGCCCAATCTCGGTGAGGTATTGATATCGACGAAGGCCTTGAGTGAATCCGGCGTGCAAAGCAGAGCCCCGACGTGATTTTCAATAGCTAAGTATGAGTTGTACTTCTCGGCCAGTTCGACCAGAGGCTTTAGGCCTTCGATATATTCACGCATTTTGGCGGTCAGCTCCTCAGGCTTGCAGGGTGGGCCACTGCCTTGAACAGCCACCCCCCCGCCGGCCTTGCCTAACAGCTCTGCATAACGAGCGTAGCCTCCCTGATAAACCGAAAACGCAAACAGCTTAAGGTAGCGATTTGCCAGCAGTTTTTTCAGGCCATCCGGCCCCAGGCGTTCAGCCACATCGTCGAGGTGAGGACAGCCATTGTAGGCCGACCAGATGTCGATAGCCTCAAAACCCAACCTGGCAATTCGCTCACAGGCCTGCTCGATGGGCAACTGCATGAAATGTATCGAAGAGGTTGACAGACCCATCCGCCACTTTTCCTCCACAGCGCCCTTTTTGTCAACGTACCTACAAGAAGCTGCTGTAATCCCTGCCGCCGTGCCCGCGCCCACGACTTTCAGAAAATCACGTCGATTCAGGTTTTCGTCCATTGCAAAACTTATTCCTTTTAACAAATTTCTGCAAAATACGCATTCACAGTTTCCGAACTTTAACACATCCTTCTTTGCTTGTCAAATCTAATTCTAATCAAAAAACCCATTTCAAATCCTTTCACGAGTCACAGGTCACGAGCCACGAGCGACGATTTTCCCCTTGCCTTCTAACTGCCCCAACGTAGGGGCAACCCCATGTGGTTGCCCTGATGCCCTTAGAATTTCCTGTCGTAGGCCGGGGGTCATTCCGAGCGGAGCGCAGCGGAGTCGAGGAATCTATTAAAATTGTCATTCTGAGCGAAGCGAAGAATCTCAACTCATCATTCGCCATTCCTTGTTCAATACCTGTCCTGAGCCCAATCGAAGGATTGGCTTCTGCCGCAATTTGGCGCGGGGTCATTGCGAGGAGGCCAAAGGCCGACGTGGCAATCTCAAAAACTTCTTCTTTTTTCCCGTAAGGTGTGCACCGCACACCGTTTCTCTTTAACTCACTTTAACAACTTCATAATTCGCCATTCCTTGTTCGGTATTCGATATTCCGTTCCTGTCATTCCTGCGGAAGCAGGAATCCAGTTCCGTAGGGGGTGCACGCCACACCGTTTCTCTTTAGCCCACCTCAACAACTTCTAAATTCACTATTCCTTATTCGATATTCTTTTTCCTTTGCCTTTCCCCTTATTTTGTAATACAATCCTTCATCTTCTCGTTTTTTATGCGTGTTTTTTGTTTTAAGCGATTGTATCATCTGTAATTACAATAGGTTATGGAATATTTTGTTTAGACGAACTTTTGGTTGCGGCTACGCTGCGCCAGGTTATTTTATGTCCCTAAAGGCGTTATGCACTACGCTCGATGGACATCTCGTGAAGCTGCTCATTCTCATCCCGATAGACAACGACGCCCCGTCTGATTTCTTGTATAACAAAATGACCCAAACGCTCACCTTCTTTGACCCAGCGCGGATTTTCCTCATTAGAGTCGGGAGTCCGGATTAGTGCTATTGACCTTTCCGGCTGCTGTGGGTAGTAGCTCGTCCCTTCAAGCTTGAACTTGGCTGTGGGAACAAACCGAGTCTTCGTGGCCTTTGCGATATTCTGCGGAGATGTTCGTCCGGCTACCACCGCCGCTTGTTTCTCTTGTACAACTGGCCCGTTTAGATATTCAGCGAAAGTCTGGGCCTGAACGACAAGTGGTGATTCTTTCTCCTTCGGGATATCTTGCTTGCTATGTAATTCCTCGAACCTTTGTAGAAAACTTGGCTGCTCACAGATACTCTGCACTTCCGGGTTCTGATGCCCTAAATCAATGATGCAAAGCGCAAGGACTGCCCCCGTCAAAAGGGAAATAAAAACACAGAATATCTGCAGAATTCTAACCATCACTCACTATAGTGATGTTTTCACCATCCCTTAAAGAATGTAAACAAGAATCACCTTTTGCTGCCGTGCTGGTTCTAATCCTGGGGCGTATAGTCTTCAAGCCAATGATCCATTAATATCATAAGATCATCGAAATCAACTTTGCAGTCACCATTTATGTCGCCTGCTATGATGGTTTTGCAGACCGGTTTGCCGAAGTATGATTTACTTGCCTCGACAGTGCCACCGTAAGCGCCCATATTAATAATACCGCCGTTCGGGAACGGCTCATGGCCGATGGGAGTATTTGGATCGCCAGCATCGATACAGGGGCTTGTTACATCATCCTGAATCCAGCTTTGACTGATAGGTTCCCATCTGCCGGCCTCGGATTTCAAATGATAATCGCCATCAATCCACACAGCGTCGGGATTATTCGGCTCTACAGCAATGTTCGGGTCATCTGCATTAGCCCAATAGCCTGGATTGACGAAACAAGGATCGGCATCAATATTACCCTCGCCAGGCCAGCCGCCCTGGACATCCGAATAAGTTATAACGGTAGTTAAACTATCTGGGCGTGAGTCGAATATTGCGTTATCACCATCCCATAGGATACAGTTAGTCAGTTCAATATAACCCGGAAGCGAAGATTCCGTTGGTTCGCCGGCAATAGCGTTTCCTTCGGGTGCCAAATTGTCTGCTAAAGTACAGTTAGACATTTTCATGCGGGCATTAAAACTGTAAAAAATCCCACCGCCCAATTCTGCGGAATTCCCGCTAAAGGTACAGTAGGCAATAGAAAGTTCAGGACCGCTACCGTAGTTGGACATACCTCCACCATTTTGAGCCAGGTTTCCGCTGAAAGTACACCCGATTAATATAGGATCGCCGCCATTGGAAATACCACCACCTTGTGAAGCCCAATTGTCAAGAAACGTGCAGTTGATTAGCGTGGGATTACCACCAGTACTCATTCCACCTCCATAGCCAGGGATCATATCGGAGGTACCCGGGGTCGGCAAATCGTGAGCCTTGTTTCCGCTAAACACACAGTTAACCAGTGTCACGTTGCTGCTGTCATTCACTACGCCCCCGCCTCTGCCAGTGACAGTGTTGTTTATGAACCTGCAATAGGTCAGCGTCAGATTGCAGTCCTCCCGATTCGACAACCCGCCGCCTCTGACAGATGCTGAGTTGTCATTAAATGTACAATTGGTCAGTGCTATGCTGCTATCATCGCTGTTGCATATTCCCCCACCGCCCCCCGCCGAGTTTTCGCTAAATAGGCAGTTGGCCAGGACAGGGCTGCTATAGCTGCTATACATGCCACCCCCCACCCCGGTGTCGGGCCCTCTCGACATCGAGTAGGGACCGACCACTCGGTTGAGGCTGAATGTGCAGTCTGTCAGCGTTGGATTGCTTCGGAAGTTGTACATACCACCGCCAAGCTGACGTGCGCAGTTGTTGTCAAAGGTGCAATTGATGAGTTCCGGGTGGCTTCCTTCCAATGACAGATATCCCGGCATGTTGCTCATTCCGCCCCCCGATTCAGCGTAGTTCCCTGCAAACGTACAGTTCACCAGAGTGGGATGACTATTCTCTCGATTGTACATCCCGCCACCGATCTGGCTTGTGGCATTGCCGGTGAATGTACAGTCGAATAGTGTCGGACTCCCAGAGTAAACCAGCATTCCTGCGCCGCCTGCAGGGCCACCGAGAGCAACGATTGTAATATGTCCGCCGGTGATAGTAAAACCATCAAGAATGGCAGTTGCATCTGTGTTACTGCCATCCACCACATTCCAACTGTTGTCAAAACGCGTACGTTCGTCGATCAGATCACAAGGATCATTTACATATACATCGTTTCCGCTGAGGTCGCCGCTGAAGACGGTTTCATAAGTCTTTATGTCCCTATCATTCGGATCAGGTTTGTCGAGACCGGCGTACCCGCCCCTGATAGTCACGTCGTTAATAAGTCGGAAGGAAACTCTGGAGTTGCCAAGAGTCTGAGTCGACCCTTCGTCCGGCTTGTAGATACCCTGTGCGACCCGGATTTCGACCGGTTTGACAGCAACCTCGGCATCGGCTAGGGCATCCTGTAGAAAGGTGTAAGCGTTCTGCCATGATGAGCCGTTGTTCGAACCGACGGCGTCATCATCGACGTAAATAATGTGGTTAGCATAGGCTGAAACCGAAAGCGCAAACGAAAATAGTACTAAAGACAGCCATATTTTAAGATGCAGTACGTGCCCTGTCTTTTGCTTTTTGCAACGTTGGATTTGTTCTAACAACTGCATGAGACTTTTGCTTTCTCTTTATCCATCTGAACTTAAACTCGCTATATATATACCATTATATTCGCCTGCAACATCTAAGTCAAGTATTTGAAGCCTGTTTTTTTATATATATCGGCAAAAAACCTTGTTTGTTTCACTTCAACCACAGAATTTGGGATGGATGTGGCCCATTTTTCACAAATAAACCTATCAATCTCAAGCGTACAATCCAAAATACTAGGGACAGCCACCGGTTTTTTTCTTGACACCATGCTTGATTAGCCGTTTCCAAGCCTGCCCCTGAGTTGATCGATGGGACGTTCGCGAGATTACTACGCGGGTATTCCAAACATCTATTTGTCTCATCGATCTTGTTCAGCCGTAACTCTGACATTCTCCTACATTAAGCATCCAGCATCTCACTTGATAAATCCGTGCAGCTTGTCCTGAGCAGAGCCTGCCCTGCCTGTCCTGAGCGAGCAACGCGAGTCGAAGGAAGCATGGCCGAATGGGTCGAATGGATCCGTGGCGTTAAAATAGGTAAAATATTAACGAAAAATCAATCAAAAACGCTGATACCTAAGAACAAAAATCAAATTTTTTAAAAAATTTTAACTTACTGTCTCAAATCGAGTTACGAGCGACGAGCGACGAGAAACGGTTATATTTTCGTATCAAAAGTGCAGGTAGCTCTAATTATAGAGGGAGTGTTTTTTTACTCCCTGAGTTTACCCGAGTTTATCCCCGGGTGTACTTACACGGCTCTTCTGCCGGGGAGTGTGTGCTTAC
>Ga0114922_10002348_pt1 | contig 17731 bp, 18 predicted proteins | sample AartaG_FD_100975 | JGI IMG/M metagenome (GOLD analysis project Ga0114922, IMG submission 100975) | Deep subsurface microbial communities from Aarhus Bay to uncover new lineages of life (NeLLi) - Aarhus_00045 metaG | ecosystem: Environmental > Aquatic > Marine > Oceanic > Sediment | place...
ATTCTGCAGCTTGAGTTATTGTCACCACTTATTGATATGAGGAAAGATAAATGTACGATTGTTTTAAAACAGATTGACCCAGATTGGATTAAAAGAATATTTACTTATTCCCAGAGGGGTAAGAATTTGCTACAGCGGTTGTTTGCAGATAAATGCGAAAAACCAATTGAAATAAAGCCAGAAATTTATCCTAAGATAAAAACAAATGCAAGCACTACAATATCTGCACAAACATCGACTAATTTTTTTGACAAGAAAAGAAAAAGAGATAATGCAATTGGATTGGTATTGCAGCGCATCAGTACTAAAGATGAGCATTTAGATGTATTACGTTCAGCATTTCAGAAAGCTAAGAAAACTATTTTAATTACTAGTTTTGCTATAACCCATCAAACATTAAGAGATGCAGGACTTTATTCTCTTATTGCGCAGGCACGTAGGCGCGGTGTGAAAATTTATTGTTACTATAATGATTCCAATAGTATCAGTAATGAAGTAAGAGCTGCTTTTTCTGAGTTTAGAGTTTTTTATGATGAGGCATATACTCATAGTAAGATATTAGCTGTTGATCATACTTTATTAGTTCTGGGTTCATTTAATTGGCTATCTTGTATAGATTATCGTTACATTAGTAGTAGTAACGGTTCGATTGTTTGCCATGGTGATATTTGTGAAGAATTAATAAAAGCTTTATGGGAATATCTCAAACATTACCGCAACATCCAATTTGAAAATTTCTGGCAGGTTGAAAGATTTGAATATTACAACGATTATGCTTTATCCTATGATATAGGAAGAAATTCAGAGTTAACTTACCTTACCACTTTAGAGCAGCATTTAGGTTTCTTCCAAAGCGTTTTTAAAGAAGCTCAACATAAAATAGTTATTTGTTCGCCATTTATTTCCAGTTCTGAAGCATATAGGGAAGATATTGATCCTCGAGTTTTACGGGATGCTACCAACAGAGGGGTAGAAATATTTTTTATTTGTTCTGCTACCGATCCATATTTACCAAACTTTCAGGCGTTTTTAAGATCAATAAGGGTTAGTAATATTTATTTAGTAAAAGCAAATAACTTCCACTCTAAAACCATCATAGTGGATGACCAACTAATTGCTGAAGGTTCTTTTAATTGGTTATCTGCTGCAAGGGATAGTATGAGTCAATTTCATAACCATGAAACGACAATGTTTGTGCATGGAGATATGGCAAGTGGGTTAATAGATCATTTTTATCGCTCTGAAATTGGTTGTATGGTATTAAATGCGGCACATAAACTATACGAAGATGAAAGGAAAATCAAAAGGATAAAAGATCAAACTATAGCTGAAGAAGAAACTAGAATTGAAAGCTATTGTACAATAGCTTGAACTATATGAATGTAACTTTTCGAGCAATTTCGCTCTTCTATTAATGAGATATTTACATTGCTTGAAGAGAAAAGGAATTTTGAAAATTTTCTTGATTATTCAATTAAAAGGTGTATACTTTTTATACAAAGATGGGTAATTCCTCATTATGTTCCGAGGAGGAGTGGTACTGTATAAGGTGCCGCAATGATGCTTCGGGTAGGCATAGTAGGCACCGTCTTTTTTATATCTTTTCTTCCAATGCTATTTTATCTTTAAAGCAGTTATACCAATCTAAATCATTATCTTCATACCTTTTATATATACCATTGCAAAATATATCAACTGTCTGCAAAGCTTTATCATTAAATGACGATTCATGATTAATTATTACGTTGCATTTACCGTTAGTCATAGAATAAAAAATGCCTTCAATATATCCATTAAAGGCCATCATTTCTTTGTGAGTTTTACATCTATCTGTTGTAATTATTACATTACCGTTAATTTCTTTATTGAGTTTGGCAAATAAATAACCTGAAAAAAATTGTATAAATGCGATGGGTTGTAAATATAGTTAGGTATTATGAATGCAATAGGTTATATGTTTTAATTTACCTTATTTATGATTAGATTATATTTGTAAGAATCTATTAATATTTGGTAAATTTGTATCAGCTTCTGTAACACTCTTTAGTCGCTTGCTGTAATGTTTTACAAATAAACTGGTTAAGTGTAATACCCTCATTAGCTGCGGTTAATGCTGCTTTTCTATGTAATTCTCCGCCAACTCGAACGTTAAAAGAACCCTTGAATGGTTTTTCGGGATCTATATCTTCTTGTTCGCACATATCTAAATAGTCATCGACAGCTTCTACAAAAGCTTTTTGTAAACTTTTAGCCGTTGTGGCTTCATATGTTATTAATGCATTTATAAATTCTAGTTTGCCATAAAATACCTTCTCTTCGGTATCGAGATGATATGAACCATAATAACCTTTGTAATGCATGATATCGTTTGTCATAATTGTCTTCTCAATTTTAGTACTTCAATTATTAATCTTATTTGATATATCTTCAAAATCGGTCTAGGATGTGGCTTATGTAGAACGATTGGTGCATGACTTTCATGCAAAAATCTAATTCTTGAACCACTAGTTTTGCCAGCATTTGTTTCCTTATAACCGAAAGCATTAAGTAATTTTTTCAACTCAGCCCAGTTAAAATCTTTTGGCTTCGTTAGTAATCTTTTAGTTAATTTATCAATGTTACCCATATTATTTTAGATTATTGAATTACACAATGCAACTATTATTAGTTGCATAGCTTCTGTAAAACCTCTATTAATGAAATATTTATATTATTTGTTATTTGCTTAGCAAACTCAGAAATTTTAGTAATTTTTTTTGCTTCTTTAACTATATCAATTAATTTATCGCTTTCTAAGTGTTGGTCTACTAAATAAGTAAAATAACTCGCTGGCATTGGTTTGAAAAAAATTGTTAGTGCTGCTTTGTGTTGTTTAGTTTCTGCGTTCCAGAAAATTTGTAGAAAAATCTCCTGATTAGTTAACGCAGATTGAATTAATTGTAACCAGAATATGATACTAGTGTTTAAGATATTGCCGTTTGCTAATGGTAACCTCAAACCCCATGGATTTTTTTTCTTAGTTTCATTTATAATGCTTAGAACATTAGATATAGCTTGTATGAATGTTTCTAAATGTAAATCAGAATATTGTTGTGATACATTTTGCCAGTAATTATTTAATGTTATTTTGCTTAATGAAGTAACCGTGGTTTCCAAAATGTCCCGGCGCAGAATGTGGGTTGCGGTTTTATTTAATTTATCGACTTCGAAAAATACATCTGGAAGTAGTTTATTTTCCCAACAAGAATTACAGATTGTCGTTGCAGCATTAAAATAGTCAGCGTACATGACGGGTATTGCACTTATAAATTTCTGTGCTAAAGGATTTTCTAAAATACGAAATAATATATAGGGATATATTCGGCCACTTTGGTCATGGCCAGGTATCACTGCTCCGATCATAGGTTGGTTATTGTTTATATAATAAATATAATTGTGTAATGGCATTTGTGAGAATACATTTTTAATTTCGTTACCATAATTATGTCTTAGAATATGAAAAGCGCTTTGATACCACTGATCTAAATGTGCTAATTCAGGACGAGTAACGTAATGTTTAATAAATTCTTTATGTACCGGAAGTTTTCCGATACAACCCACTAAATCATTAGCGTATACCAAATCTTTTTTTTGTTCTTTTTTAAATAATTTAATCACTTAGTGCACCTTCCATTCTACTGATATTCTCAGCAAATAAATGTTTAGGTAACACAAACCCTTTTAGTAAAAGTTTCTGGAAGATATTGCCGCGTCCATTGAAATGTAGCAGTATACTTACTTGATAACTATGCTTATTATTTTTTAACAGCCAAACTACTTTAGAAGTCGAATCGTGTTCGACAGTTAATCGTCCTTTATTAATTAAATGAAATAGTCCCCAAATTCCTGATGTTTGAATGGTTTCTGGATTAGTACCGTCAACAGCAACAACTGATAAATAACTATCTTGATTGCCGCTATTACCAGGCCAACTAAATTCATGCCATTCTTGAGGGCCATTACGATAATGATAATTTTGACCATCAATGGCGATAATAGTCTGACTTAAGCCATGTGTAGGTTTAGGATAAATTTGATAATTGAATCTAGGTTGATTTCCTCCGCTTCCGAACAAATCGTTACTGATGAGTCTTGCTTCATCAAGAGCTTGTAACATTTGTAGAGAAAAACCGGCCCCTATACCTAACCATTTTTGCTCTTGCCATCCATTTTCGGTACGAAGTAAAAATGGTCTCAAATAGGTATTGATGAATGACCAAAGTAAACCATTTTTCGGTTGAAAGAAATCTTCAACATCTGCAATTGCTGCATCTTCATTAGTATAACGTTCGAATGGAAACAAATGGGCAATATTCTGCCGATAATCGCTAACTATTTGTGCTTGCCACTGTTGTTCTAGGCCGTAGGTAGCAGTATGCAATATAGTTCGCCAAGTTTCACGTATCGGCTGTAATAACAATTGCTTAACAGATATTCTAGTTTGCGCATCATCCAATTGATTTACCAACATATTAGCCGTTATCATGCTACGATACAATTCGGTATCACCACCAGAACCGGATAATAAACGCGCTGCATATTGCTGTGCATCACGACCTAAATTGGGGCTAGCTGTTAATGTTTGTAGATCATTTTGAATTTTAATTAGTTCATTTAAATAAGATTTAATATTATCGCCAGTTATATTTCGTAATCCTGAGAATGAGTCATTCAATTGGTTAATTTTTGTGTTAGCAGTTACTACATGCAACAATTGTGTAATCGGATCCTCAGTACCTGATAATATTCCTATTGCTTCATTTGCATCATTCAATGATTCAAATCTTCGAACTTGAATCGATGCCATCAATTTTAACCAGACTTGCTTATAATCAGAGAAATATAGATTGGTTATTTCACGTCGCAATTTATTTTCTGAATTCAAAATTTCTTTTTGTTGATAAGTTCTTTTAACATCGCTTCTATTTAATAAATTAAATGGAGTATTAATAACCCAATCGCCCTGGCTGGCAGTGCTGGCAATTTTGTCAATTGCGGGTTTAATTACTTGATACCAATTTTTCAGAGTGTAAATACTCGGGAGCTGATAATTGCTGAATAATAAATTTGTATCGTGACCTTTTAGTAAATTATGTAATAGTATTGGCTCTAAGCTAGAGCCATATATGCTATTAATTTGTGCATATAAGTTTTCGGTATCATCAGGTAAATATAATTGCTGACGGACTTTGGTAACTAATTGCTCATCGGCATTCCATGCCGAAGGATGTTGCAAATAAAAACGCACCATGCCAGCGTATTGTTTCGCATCAGCTGTTTTACCAGATAAAATTTTACTCCAATAGGCACTAAAAATAATTGTGGCTTGCTCCGTATCGACTTGTTTAGGAAAACACAGCATCAGATAAGCTTTCAATTTCGTGTAATAATCTCCGCGTAATTTTCTGTGGGTTGTATGATCTGCTGATTGCCAAATTTTGCTATCTTTTGTTAATTTTTGAGTTAAGTATTTACCCATTGGTTGTAAGAATTTGTATTGCAGAATTTGTGATAATATATCTTGCAATGGCTGAATTTGGGTATTACCACGATATAATCCCAATCGTAAATGTAATGGAATTTCATTTTTATAATTAATTAACGATTGGTAGTAATTATAAGCATTTTGTAGTGAGTCAAGAGAATCATCGCTTATTACTTGTTTAATTATTTGTTCACCATTATGTAATAATAAAACATTACTGGTAAATGAAGTGCTGAATAACATGAAAGCAACTCCAAAGACTCCACTGCAACCAACGACACTAGCAGATTTTAACCATAACTGGGTGCGCACTCTTTTGCGAGTTTTTGCTGCAAAATCCTTGTTAGGGAAAATTACTTTACTGAATAGATCTTTAATGAAGTAACTCTTTTTTTCTAAAGCTGAAGTTTTTTTTGCATCTTGTTCTGGATCGTCAGTTTTGCTGAAGGCTGCTTGTAAATCACCAATTAAACGCTGAATAAGAGTTCCTTCCTGAGTACCACTAGTAAAGTAAGCACCGCAGAAAATTGGGGTTTCTTGATATGGATTTTCTTTTAGTAGCAACTGAATAAATTGCTTAATGTAATCTAGACTTGCACGGAATTGTTCTGGAAAGTCGAAGATGGTAATTTTACGTTGTAAATTGCGTTCTACCGACATTTTATGTAAACGCAGTTTAGTTAATTTAATATATAGTTCGTCTAATTGCTGGTTATAGTCGGTTTCAAAATTAATCCCCCAAACTTGTTCACGTTCAATGGCACTTAGATCGCCAAAGAATTCTGTGAATCCTTTCAACAAATCACATTTAGTAAATAATAATGTTACTGGAAAAACAAATCCTAAACGGTTGTGGAGTTCTTCAATGCGTTCCCTAATGATTTTTACATGCCAATTGATATCTTCTTTTTTTGCTGTTAGTAAATCTGCCAAATTGACCGCAACGATAATACCGTTAATGGGTTTTCGTGGCCGATATTTTCTCAATAATTCTAGAAATGATAACCATTCTTGTTTATCTGTTTCTTCAGTAGTATAACGTCCCGCAGTATCTAAGATAATAGCTTCGTCTGTAAGCCACCAATCACAATTACGAGTGCCACCAAAACCTTTAACCTGTAAATCTGCGGAACTTGAGAGTGGAAAATGTAATCCAGAATTACGTAGTAAAGTGCTTTTTCCGCAAGCCGAAGGACCGATAATCATATACCATGGCAGGGCATATAAAGCTGCATTACCTCGATATTTAACTCCCAATTCTGAAGCTTTTAAAGAAGCAATAGCTTCTGTTAGTTTTTCTTTTAATAATTCAACTTCTAATTGACGACCAGCTGAAGATTCACCATGGGTTTGTAATTGTTTATGTAACCTAGCACCCCGATATCTTAACCATAACAAACGAGCCAATGCTACCAACACAAACAATACTATAATAATGCCAATAATTAATAAACGCAGTTTCACGCTAAAATCAAATATATAGCCAACAAACCATACCAGGGTGCAAACTGCGATAAATCCTAAAATATTAATTCCTAATCGGCTTATTAATAATTTTGTAAATATAGGTAAAAACTTATTCATTGTGCCATAGTCCCATTTTATTAAGGTTAATATTTTGTAGCGCTTTATTTGCTTTATGACTGATTGCAACGCTGTAACCTAGGTAAATGCAAAATACTAATACAGCGGTAATGCTTGCAATTACCCAAAAAGGTAATTTTCTTCCAACCCTGAGTGATATTTTTTGCTGCGGCAAACCACTTGCTGCCAAACGTGGATCAATAATTCCACGCGACATTTCGATTTGACTGCGCAAATCGACTTGTAAAGCCATTAATTTTTCCAATCCCTGCATGCGATACATGCCTTCAAAACCAAATTGAAGACAGACATAATAAATTTCTAAGATGTTAATATATTGGTTTCCTCCTTGACGTAATTCGGATAGTCGATTAAAGAAACCTTCACCGGCAGAATGTTCACCGAAGTACTGTAACTGTAGCGGTTTACCCATCCAGGATGATCGCTTCGGCCATGCTGAGTTCAATACCGCCTCATCAATAAAGGCTGCTAATGCATATTTTACTTGCTGGACTTCAAATGGTGTAATTTGCTTGGCGAACGCATCTTTCTCTAAATTGTCTAAAGCGATTTTAAGCCGTTCTCCATAATCCTCAGCTAATTTCGCACCTCGATCGCCAATACGAAATGCTACAGTTAATTGAAATAACGGGCCAGATGATTTCAATAATGGATTCATTTTCATCGAATTTGTTTCCATAAATTATTCCACTCTCATTTTTGTACAGTAACCAATTCAACAGTCGCCTTAATGAAATCAAAAGGCAAAAAAATTCCCAGACTCCTATCTTGTTTAATTTGTTCCCAAAAAGATCCGACTTGCTCGAGATAAAAATATTCGTAACCTGGTTTTACAGATAATTTATTAGGAGGACGTTGAGTATGTATTATGTTTACACCTGATAAAGCCGAAGTTATTAAGTTTTCTATCACCTTATGCGATGCAACTTTGATTTGTCGTGTAAATTGGTCAATCCATTTAGTATCTTGCGCAGGGAAGTACACTGCTATAAAGAAATCAGTTTGCTCAAATAAAGAACTATCTATACTATCTACTATATACAGTGAATCACTCTCGCGACGTAGTTTGATCGCCATCATGCGTATTGGCATAACTGAATCCAAGAGATTTACTAACATATCATTTAATTGCGTAAATCCAACTGTCAACTGTTCGTGTTGGTAATTAGGCAAATTGTGCAATGAAAAATCGTTAGTAAATATTCCTAATTGACTTACCAAATTAGACAGAGTTACAAATAATTGTTCAGGATGGGTCCGTGGGTGTTTAGCAATGTGTTGTAATTGGATGAAAGCACCGCTTAGTATTTGTAATAATAAAATTTTTGTGACGTCATCCTGTTCAAAGCGACGCTCATTTAAAACTCGTATTTTAGCTTCAATTATTTCTAATAACCGAGTTAGTATAGTTTGTAAAAAAGCTGTAGCTTGAATATGCACTAGCGGTGGAATGTAATCAGCTACGTGTTGATATTTAGATTCTCCGATATTTATTACCTCTGCTATTTTTAAAGAATAAAATTGTTCGCGGGATTCGTGCTCTGGTAACAACTGTAAGTTTAATTTTCCAAATAGTACTTCTCGTTGTTTATCTTTGTCATATACATCTGCGGTATTTTGGTAATCAGCTACCCAAGTTGCAGCCTGCTGAGATTGACGATAACCAGTAATTCCTGAAACATGCTGATTAATAGGAAGACAGAGATAAATCGCTAATTTTCCTTCACATGTGGCGGACAATTGGCAACTTAGTATTGGATTTTCATTTGCATCATAATCTACCAATAAACCGTTAGGATAAATAGCTATACATTGTTTGATACGAAATTGGTTATTCAACAATGCTTCTTCGTCAATCTTTAGTGTTATTAATCCCCATGCTAAAGGAGCAATGCTTTGAGTATAAACACGCTGTTGAGCTTGATAATAATTATCCCATTGTTGGAAGTGCTGTTGACCAAGCAATACCCCTTCAGCCCAAATTACTTTTTTTAATGCTTGCATATTTATTTACTCAATACCACCTTACTACTTTGTAAATTGACTTTTATAGTTAACGGGATCACAGAGAAGCGATTATTGATTATATTTATTACACGCCAATTATTACCTTGCGGCCTTCGAAAAATAGCCACGATTCCCACATAACGACAATCTTTTTTACGCGTCAGTACAATTTTAGTTTTGCTACTTGGATTGATGGTGATTTCCTGTTTATCTAGCATGCTATTACCTAATGTTGCAGCATCTTGACGCCACAGTTCACGAAATGTGGCTTGTAAAAAAGCATTCTTATCTCTCAATTGATAAATTTTGACCTGAACTGGCAGAGGATTGTTGCGTTGATCTTGATTTAATTGCTCAGTCGAATTGATGGTTACATTTATTGGAGCTGGAGAACATGCAGATAATAATGCTATTAAAATAAATATGTTCCATAGCCTAATTATACAGCTCATTTTCCTTCTCCTATTGTTTGTATTTGCATATATGTGTTAATAAACCCGGGTATTACTAATTCCCGATACCGTGCTTGCTGGTTATGTTTGAAATCTATTAAACTTGTAGCAATAGGTTTTTTAGAATTGAAAATTGTTTGTAATTGTTTACGTAAGCTTCTATCCGATAAAATTCTTGCCTCTAAAACTTTGATCGTTTGTAGAGCAACACCGTCTAACGCTGCTGTTAATACTAATTGATGATTTTTTATAGCTCTAAAAAGAGATTGCAATTGTTCAGTAACGTCTTCTTTAGACTTAAGTAACGCTTCAAGTTTATTCTCTAAATTATCGTCTTGTAAGTACTCGTAAATGATTGGGAAAGCGCGTCGTCGATCAAGGCCAACTTCGTCTGCGAATCGCATTTGTTGCTTAATTAGGCTAACTATTCCTTGTAGTATAATTTGCAGGGCAGCACTACTATTTTTTGTGGATTTATTAGTGCGCTTTGCCTGTTTTCCAAATTGCGATATTTTTGTCATGAAAGAGAGTTTAAAAGAAAAAATTAAAAATAAAATACAGTAAAAAGTTGGGTATCGCGATTGAAAAATGGATAGTCTAATTAGTAGTCAAGTTAAATAAATTGAATTTTTAGCTTTTCAATGCTTGACATGGGATTCCTGCAATTGGTATAAAGTACATTGTCCTTTGGGACGTTTTATCTGCCTTTGCAGAAAACCCGCGGGCGTAAGCCGGTGGACGAGTGCGAAGAAAGGTTTATCCTCCATAGCTTCGGCGTAGGAGGGTGGCTTCGGTGGATTTCGCTCCACGCGAAGCGTAATAATTAAGATACCATAGGCATAAGCTTGTGGAGCTTCATTTTTTATTAACGGATATTAATAGGGGAAATAATGAATAAGACAAACTTAATTGACAAAATTGCACAATTTAGCGGTATTTCAAAGGCTGCTGCAAGTCGTGCGTTAGATGCTTTTACTACTACTGTAACAAAAACGCTTGCCAAAGGCGAAGACGTTGTTTTAGTTGGGTTTGGTACCTTTACTACTTCCAAACGTAAAGCTCGTACTGGGCGCAATCCGCAGACAGGTGCAGTTATTAATATTCCTGCGAGAGTTATTGCCAAATTTAGAGCCGGCAAAAAACTTAAAGACGCAGTAAAATAACTTGTGACAAAAAAGCTGTCCTGATAATTTTTGTTAGGGCAGCTTTTTATTGCTATTTTGGGTGCTTAGCTCAGCGGGAGAGTGTCGCCCTTACAAGGCGAAGGTCGTAGGTTCAAATCCTACAGCACCCACCAGTAAAATCAATAACTTAACACAATAATGTATATATAATGGTTGAGAATAAAAAAACAGCTAATCAGAAAATCAAGATACTAATTGTAGACGATGATCATGTGTGTCTGGAAGCGATAAAGCAATTATTGCTCAGTAGTTATCAATGTAAAGTAGATGCTATTGATTCGGCAGAAAAGGCACTGAATCGTATTAATGAAATGGAATTACAATGGCAGCCTAAATGGTACGATTTAATTTTTATGGATATTAATATGCCAATCCTTAAAGGAGATCTTTTAACTAAGATAATTAAGGAAACCCAATCCAATATGGAAAATACACCAGTTATTGCGATAACAGGGCAAGAGACTGCTATTAATGAAAAGTTATTTTTTGATCGTGGTATAGTAGAAATAATAATTAAGCCAGTTACAGTTGAAAAATTGAACACTGTGATGAGAAAATATCTTCGTATTAATACGGAGCGGTAGTTCAGTTGGTTAGAATGCCGGCTTGTCACGCCGGAGATCGCGGGTTCGAGTCCCGTCCGCTCCGCCATTTAGGAGTTTCAATATGCTGCAAAGTATGCGTGAACGGATGCAAGGAATTATTGCAGGGGTTATTGTTTTTCTAATTTGCATAACTTTTGCCTTTTGGGGTATTCAAAATTATTTACAAGCTCGTGGTGACGTTAATGTTATTGCTAAAGTTAATGGTACTAAAGTAACTAGAACTCAATTGCAAGCAGGATACGAAAGAGCAAGGCAAGCGCTTATGCTGCATATGGGAAAAGATTTTTCTTTTGACCAAAAAATTCAAGCTCAGCTTAGAACACAAGTTTTACAGAAATTAATTAATGCTCAAGTGCTTATTAAAGAAGCACTAGGATTAGGATTTAGAGTTAGTTTGCAACAAGTCAATGCTTTGCTTAGTCAAATGCCGCTTTTTCAGGTTAATGGACATTTTTCAGCTAGTCGTTTTCAGCAACTATTAAGTAATATGTTATATTCTGAAGAAGAATTTGTTACAGATTTAGAACAGCGAATGATAATTAGTCAATTACAAATTGGTATTGTAGAAAGCGCATTTGTATTATCAAATGAAATAGATAATTTTGTGAAATTAATTAAACAAACTCGCGATATCGGTTATGTGATTATTCCTAGTTCGTATTTTGTAAATAAAATCATAGTTTCTGATCATGAAGTTAAAGAATATTATCAGCAACATCGACAGCAGTTTAAAACTCCAGAACAAGTAAGTATTGCATATTTGGAATTATCTGCGGAGAAATTAAGAGATCAAGTTCAGGTTACACCTACCGAAATGCAACAATTCTATGAAGATAATATAGATCTTTATTCTCATCCTGAAAGTTGGCAAGTAGCACGAATTTTTGTTGCATTACCAAAGAATGCTGATGAGAATACAGTAAAACAAGCTAAAGCCAAAATAAATACATTAGTGAAACAAGCGCAATTTAGCAAGCCGAGTAGGTTAGTACGTGGACAAATATCCAAAATCTTTGTGGATGAATTGCGGAAATTAAAAACCGGACAGATTTCGAAGCTGATTAGAACTCCAGAAGGATTATATGTTGTAAAACTTTTACAAACTCAGAAAGCACAAGTTGATTCTTTCTCTAAAGTGCGGGATAAAGTTAAGGAAGCTCTAGTACAGCAAAAAACAACGCAACTGTTTGATCAGGAAAATGATAAACTATCTGATCTTACCTATACACACTCTGATACATTGGAGATAGCTGCGAAACAGCTTAATTTGCCGATTCAGACTAGCGATTTATTTACTGATCAGGGAGAAAAAAGTGGTTTATTGGCTAATTTAAAAGTTATTAAAGCAGCATTCAGTAATGCGGTTTTAAAACAGAACTATAACAGTGATCCTATTGAAGTAAAGCCAGGCCAAGTAATAGTGCTTCGAGTTAAGCAAAATGTACCTGCCAGTGTCAAACAGTTGTCAGAGGTCAAATCAATTGTAAAACACCGGTTGATAGCCGAAAGATCCGGTCTGGAAGCAGAGAAGTTAGGAAAGAAACTATTAGTAGATGTCGAGCGTGGTAAACCAGCTAAAGAAATTGTTAATCAGCAAGGACTAAAATGGAATACAGTCGATAAAGTTGAACCTAAACAAACTAAAATTGACCAACAAATAATTAAAACAGCTTTCAATTTGCCTTTGCCGCATTCTAACAAACCTGAAACTACGGGAATCAATTTAAATAACGGTAATTATGCATTAGTGCAAGTTACTAAAGTATATCCGGGTAATGTGAAACAACTTAGCAAAGAACAGTTACAACGATTCAAACATGCTGTAGCACTTAATTTTGGACAAGCAGATTACGAATTGTATACAAATAAGTTGATAGCTAAGGCGAAAATTAAGAAATTCGCATTTTGACGCTGTCATTTACGCGCTGGATACCCGCTTTCGCGCATAGGCGTCAACTTAAGGATTTAATTCCGTCATTCTGGCCATGGATTGGCTAGAGTGCATCATTCCGTCATCCTGGCCATGGATTGGCCAGGATCCAGTAACAAGGATGTTTATTACACTGCATTGCGCAGGCACTGGATCCCGCGGTCGAGCCGCGGGATGACAAGAAAATTGCGGGATGACGAGGAGGGCTGCGGGATGACGTGAAGTGGACGTAGTATGACGTTCTGAAAAAAGACATGAGGATTAAAATTGGTTTTCAAAGATAGAAAAGAAGCTGGTCAGCGATTAGCAAATGGTTTGGAAAAGTACCGTGATAAAAGTCCGCTTATCTTGGGAATACCAAGAGGTGGTGTTGTTGTCGCTTATCAAGTTGCTAAGGTTTTAAAAGCACAATTAGATGTTATAGTAGCTCGTAAATTAGGAGCTCCATCGCAGCCTGAATTCGCCATTGGGGCTATCGCACCTAATGGAATAAGGGTTTTAAATGAGGAGTCAGTGCGTTATTTTGGCTTAAGTAAGCAAGATATTGACGATTTGGTATTAAGGCAACAACGTGAAATGGAACGTCGTATACAACTTTATCGATCAGGCAGAGAAAATTTAGATGTTAAAGATCGAATTGTTATTGTAATCGATGATGGTTTAGCAACAGGTTTAACAGCTATTGCGGCAGTGCGTTCGGTTAAAAAGAGTGGAGCAAAACAAATTATTTTAGCAGTCCCAGTTTGTGCAGCTGATACCTTTCGTAATATGCAACACGAGGTGGGTGAAGTTATTTGTTTGTCGGTTCCGGAATATTTTGATGCAGTTGGCCGCTTTTATCAGGATTTTCCACAAACCACAGATGATGAAGTAATAGCTTTGCTTAAGGGTGCCTCTAAAAATTCCCATAGGTCATCCCGCACTTGATGCGGGATCCAGAAAACCTTTAAAAACAATAGATTCCCGCCTTCTCGGGAATGACAGGAAACGGCTAAATATGAAAAATTTGAATTTGTAGAGATACCTTTAAGGGCAAATCTTATTAGCTACATAATTTACCGTTCCCGCATAAAATAAAGAATAATTCCAACTTAATAATACTCTGAAATTATTGAAAATCATCATTGGAGGACCTCCATAAAGTTGAATTATTGAGGCAAGTAGATTTTCGTCAGGAACAGGTTGTCCTGATTTTATTCGAACTCCTAAGTACCGCCATTCTCGAACAGTTTTAATATTGTCAAGATCAAGTAAATAGTTATTGAAATGAACTGGTAATATTACCTCAACGAGTACAGGTTGTTTATATTGCCAACCGTTTTCTCTTAGATAGTTAGCTATAGATGCAAATATATCAGAATATGTCCTCCAAATATCCTTACGGCCGTCTAAGTTATAATCAACTGCATATTTGTACCAACTGGAAGGTAGGAACTGGGCTTGCCCGCTAGCACCCGCCCATTCGCCTTTAAAATCTTCAAGTGCAATATGACCATCGTTGACCATACGTAAAGCGAGCAGCAATTCTTTGCGAAAGAACTCACTGCGTCTGCTGTCATAAGCCAGAGTTGCCAGAGATCTTATTACGTCAAAATCACCAACAAAGCGGCCAAAACTCGATTCCATTCCCCATATAGTTACAATAAAACAAGGATCTACACCATATTGCGTTCCGATTTTGTCGATTAATTGTTTATGCTTACTATATTCTTTGCGACCCAATATAATACGATACTGATTGCCTCTGGTATTGCGATATTTGTAGTAAGTCAATCGAGTTTCGGGTTGATTACGATCATAACGAATGTGTTTTTTGCTAGGCTGCATTTCGCTAAAGATGTAATCAAATAGCTGCGGATTAATTCCTTCTGCTATCGCCTCATGGCGTAATTGTGCAACCCAGACACGCCAACTAACGTTAGATCTTGCTAGAATAGGCTGTGTAATTAGGAGTAGTAACCCTAACAACAAATTTATGGCCACAGTCCTTTGTATTAAGAATTTCATATCAGTATTTTACTATATTAAAGGCAATCTTTTAATTATAATTTGAATATGTTTACTTTTTATAAATATCAATCGTTAGGCAACGATTTTATATTATTCGATTGGTTGAATAAAACCATTAATAGTGTAGATAGCGTTCTACAGAATGATAATTGGTCAAGTGTTGTCAAGCATTTATGTGACCGACGTTTTGGTGTTGGTGGCGATGGAGTGCTTGTAATAAAAAAGAATTCGTTCAAACAAATTGAGGCAGTGATGTTTAATGCCGATGGTTCTTTAGGATACAAATGTTTGAATGGCTTGCGTTGTGTGGCTCATTATCTAGTTAAGGAAAAGGGTTTTCCCTGTGATTTGGAAATTTTCATGGGTGATAAGTTAATACAGTGTAGTGTTAAGGATGAAGTAATTATTAATGTTGGCAAAGTCGATTATCAAGGTCAACATAAATTGTCATTAGAGGATATGGTATTGCAAGGACATATTGTAAGTGTAGGTAATCCGCATTTTGTTATTCAGCAAAAAATAAGCTTAAGTTGGTTGCAAGCTAATGGTGTTCGTATTGAGCGACATAGCGATTTTCCAGATCGTACTAATGTTGAATTTGTATGGCCTATGGATGAATCGAATAATTATAAGATATTGGTGCATGAACGCGGCTGTGGAATAACTTTAGCTTGTGGTAGCGGTGCCGCTGCTGTTATGCGAACACTTTATCAGCTGCGAAAGGTTACAAATAATGAAAAAATCATGTTGAACATGCAGGGCGGTACTATAGAAAGTTACTTGGATAATGATGATAATGTTATTCAGCAAGCTCCTGCTGCTCTAATTTTTCGTGCTGTTCTTAATGAAACAATCTTATGGCCAGAGTAGTCTTGCAGCCAGCATTTATTTTACATACCAGATCTTTTCGTGATACCAGTTTATTAGTAGATTTGTTTACTCTGCAATATGGACGTATTAGCACCATCGCGCGCGGAGTATGCAGCGCAAAATCGAAGTCGCGTGGTTTATTATTACCATTTATACCATTATTAGCTTCTTGGTCAGGCAAATCCGAGTTGATGACATTAGGGAAAATAGAGGCTGATGGTTTGGCTTATGATTTATCTGGAAAGAATTTATTAAGCGGCTTTTATTTAAATGAATTATTGGTTAGATTATTGGCCCGTCATGATCCTCACCCAGATATTTTCCATGCTTACCAAAATACTCTAAGTAGCTTACAGAATGTAAAAGATGTGCAAATTGCTTTACGTTTATTTGAAAAGCAATTGCTCGCTAAAATCGGTTACGGACTGCAGTTGACCAAAGATATACATGGTTATCCTATTGCTGCAGATCAATATTATTATTATGAACAGGAACGCGGTTTTATTAAGTGTCAAAAAGATTTAAATATAAACACTCAGAGCATATTTTCTGGTGAAAATTTATTGGCATTTCATGATAACAAATTTAAGGATATTTCCGCTTTAAGAGAGATAAAGTACTTAATGCGTTTTATATTTGATCATTTGTTGGATAATAAACCTCTAAAAAGCCGCGAGCTTATCAGCAGGTAAACAATAACTTGCTCAATACTATGATGTTCAATTATAATTTGTTCATGAACACATGGATTCTAGTTGCTAATGCTAGCAAAGCATTTTTGTATAGCTCCGAAAATTTATACACCGGTGATTTACAACTAGTCGAGGAACTTAGGCATCCTGAGAGCCGTGAGAAAGGGATCGATTTGATTTCTGACCGTCCCGGACATTATGCCACTAACCATGAAGCACGCAGCGCTTATGAAAAAAGTCATCCTAAGGAAGATGAAGCAGAAATATTTGCTATAAAGCTAGCGTCGTTGCTGAAAGACGGCAATTATAATAATGACTACGAACAATTAGTGCTAGTTGCAACGTCCCATTTCTATGGTTTAATGAAAAAACATATGGATTTTACTGTCGATGAATTTATTCATATCGACAAAGATTATACTCAGCTTACGCAAAGGGAACTAGTCAAGCACCTACATGAGCATATGTTTGCGCATGTTAGTTAGAACCGCGTTGGCTTAATTTCGTGGTTGAATGTTAAAGAGAATAGGACTCAGTAGCATCACCTCGATTCGACAAAAAAGCATTGTCATTCCCGCGAAAGCGGGAATCTGCTATGTGAGTTATCAGTCCTATTCCCATGTATAAAATTAAAGTTAATGTTCCTTCCTTCGCTCTTTAAAGCTAGTATTGACAATGTTCAAATCTAACTACTAAATGGCAGTTAACAGCCTCAGCATATTTCCGTAACGTTTCTAAACTAGGTGAGTGCTTCTCCTTGCCTCCCGAAGCTTCAAGTCTAGCTATAGCAGATTTCTTTGTTCCCATTCGTCTGGCTACTTCTTCTTGCGTTAATCCTGATTTTTGTCTTGC
>Ga0114922_10002349_pt1 | contig 17729 bp, 16 predicted proteins | sample AartaG_FD_100975 | JGI IMG/M metagenome (GOLD analysis project Ga0114922, IMG submission 100975) | Deep subsurface microbial communities from Aarhus Bay to uncover new lineages of life (NeLLi) - Aarhus_00045 metaG | ecosystem: Environmental > Aquatic > Marine > Oceanic > Sediment | place...
ATATCAATTCCGTTAACGAGTATAGTTAAATAATATTTGGGCCTCAAAACTGTTAAGATCAGTTTGAAAAATTTTTATAATTTTAATAATCTATTCGTTTTTAAGTTCTACCTCTTTTTTTTAGTTGTTCCATTTTTTTCTTTAATCTGTGATTTTCAGACGATCACAATTTATTTATAAAACAATGAAGGAGTAAGATTTATGAAGATAAGTATATTAAACGATGTATTAGGGCCAATTCTGCATGGACCTAGTAGTTCACATACCGCTGCTTCCTATAGTATTGGTCGGTTGACCCATATGTTATGTAAGAACGAAATAAAGGAAATTCATATTACATTTGATTCAAAGGGTTCTTTTGATAAGACATATAAATCTCAAAATGGAGATGTTGCGTTCTTATCGGGGATACTTAATTTAGGTGTTGATGTTCCTGACTTTTTTAATTCTAAAAATGTAGCCAGTGAAGAAGGAATTAGAAGTATCTTCGATTCTAAAGATATTCCTGAAGCAGATCATCCAAACTATATGTCAATTAATATTCCTGCTAAGAAATTAACAATAGTAGCGAAATCCATAGGAGGAGGCATGATTCTGATAGAAAAGATTAATAGGTGGAAAGTTAAGCTTAAAGGAAATAATTATAATATATTAATCGAATTTCTTACAAATTCCAAGGAAGAACTACTGAATTTAATTCAATCATTTTCTAATTCTCCAGAAAAAATACATATCCAAGATGATGAGAGGTATTCTTTTATTCAACTAAAGAATCCAAATAAGTTTAAAGATGAATTTGTTAATAAATTAAAATCTCTAGATTATATTTCTAATATCTGGACTACTCAACCTATACTTCTTCCGATTCATGGGACTCCGTTGTTTAAAAATAGCTTTGAGATGCTAAAGCTTGCAGTTGAGAATAAGTATTCTCTCGGAGAGATTGGGCTTATGTACGAAACAGATTTATTGAACGTAGATGAAAAATCCATTTTAGAAGAAATGGAAAAAAGGATTTTAGTAATGTTTTCTTCTATTGAAAAGGGTTTGGAAAAGAAAAATTCGTGTATGAAATTATTGGAGCATTCTGCAAGTAATATCCAAAAAAAAGAGAATCTGCTTTTCAGTTCTGGAATTAATTTAAGAAGTGCTTATAGGGCTATGGCAGCTATGGATACAGCTTCTTCAGGGGGACTGATCTGTGCGGCCCCTACAGGCGCTTCTTGTGGTGTTATTGCTTCTGTTCTTTATACACTCCATTACGATTGTAATATTAATATGAATAAGATTATTAAATGTGCACTTGCAGCAGGAGTGATTGGTTTAATAAACGGCATGAATTCAACTTTTGCTGCTGAAATAGCGGGATGTCAAGTTGAGATAGGAATGGCTGGAGCAATGGCAGCGGCAGCAGTGATCGAAGCTGCTAATGGTAGTCCTACAGCAGCCACAGAAGCGGCAGCGATTGCATTGCAAAACACAATGGGATCTGTATGCGATCTTGTTGCGGGATTCTGTGAAATCCCTTGTCACACTAGAAACGCAGTGGCAGCGTCAAATGCGTTTATTTGTGCTGATCTTATTATAGGTGGTTATAATAATCCAATAAATCTTGATGATTCAATCCAAGCATCGTTTGAGAGCGGTAAGATGTTACCCTCTCAATTACGTTGTACTTCATTAGGAGGAATCGCGATCACAGAATCAGCAAAAAAATTGGGGAGAAAATAATCAATTTTTCATTACATTAAATTGTGTGCGATCTCGTGAAAAAAACTTTCAATGTTAAGTCCTGTTAGCGCTTCGGTTCAAAGTTTTTTAATAAATATTCTGCATTTTTTCTATGGTTTAGTTTTTCTTTCTATTTTTCATTTAATTTTTTCTTGATATTTTGAGATAGTCCACAGCCGACTATATCAATTCCGTTTAAGTTCTTCTTTAATATCTTCTTACTTCTTTTTGAACTGAAAAATTTGACAAAATAGTAAGATTTAAATTATTATCAAGCTTAATTATCAATGCAAAATCTAATAATTAATCAAATTAAAATTACTCAAATGTGAGAATTATGGTTATGGTTGTATCTACATCTTGGTTTCCAACAAGTAAATCCGCTGAAGTAGGGAAAAAATATCTTGAAGTCTTGAAACAATTTCCTCGGGATAAAACAATTTCAAAAGTTATTGTACCCGTAGGCGTAAGAACAACATCAGATGGAATGAAATCCTTTTCGATTTTTGAAGTAAAAGAAGGGAAATTAAAGGAATTCATGAACATAGCTTACAAGCAAATACTCATTTACTCTGAAATTGAGGGATATCAAACTGAAATGGAATTTTACATGTCAGGAGTAGAGGCATTACCACTTGTAGGACTTGAAATGCCTGAATTATAGATAAAAAATAATTAAATTTTTTTTATCTTTTTTTTTTTTAATTTTTTACTGATATTTAATTGATTATTCAATATGGGGTTTTTCAAAGCAAGCACCTAACAGAATCAGCTATTTTATATTGACTACGACTTACTATGCCTTTTTCCTTTCTTTACCTAAAAATCTAAGTCTTTTCATTATTTTTAATTAATCTTTTGAAAGAGCAAGAATGATCTTATTTAGTAATTGGAGGAAATATTCATCAGACTCAAAAGTATACTCATCATAAATATGGCGATGGATTAATGTATCAACAATCCTATGAATATGTTTTTCCTTTCCCTCAAACTTAAGATCTTCTTGAGGGAACTTTTCTAAAAGAGTTTTAATAGGCTTAAAAAAAAGGTTCGTCTCGATCTGACGAGCTTCTTTGGATCTGATATCATTTTTTAATTTATCATAAAAGCTAATGTTAGAAAGAACTTCGCTTTCCATCGCAGCTAAGAATAGGCGATTTTTTCTATGATTCTCAATTAATGCTAATAAATATGTGTTTAACCCATCTGAAAAGTTATTAATTTCCTTGTCAGCGAAAAAATTTTGAGAGTTCAAATCTTCTGAAAATTCAATGGTTGATTTTACTATTATTTCTTTCAGAAGATCTATCTTCCCCTTCTTAAAATGATGATACAAGGTTCCAACACTAACGTTAGCTAGATAAGTTATATCACGGATATTTGTATTGCTATACCCTTTCTCTAATATCAATTTTTTAGCGATTTCCAGAATTTTATCTTTAGCAGACTTTTTACTCATATCTTTAATATACATATAATAAAATAAAAAACTTTCGAATTCGATTCGGTTTCGATATCTTTAAATATTATTATGAATATTTTTATCATAATAACTAGAAAGCGAATCGGTTTCTAGTATAATCATTAGAAAAAGAGGTTAAAATAAATGGCAAAACAAAAAAAGAACCAAAAAAATGAAAGAAGATCCCCTGATGCAGGTTTTAAAATCTTTAAAGACCCAGAAATGGATTGGACTTTTGCCCGTACACTCCAATACATCTATGAAAACGCAGCAGAAGTTGGAGAATGTCTCCGTGTAGCCCGTAGAATTAATGAAAAGAATAGAGAGAGCTGGATCGAAGAATGGGCTAATCTTGCCTTAAAAAAAGAAATTAAGGCCATAGAATCCCTTACTAAAGGACACAGAATTAGTGCAAGAGAATTATTTTTATGTGCTTCGAATTACTACAGAACCGCTGAATATGCAACACCACCTTCACACCCACGCTTTCATGAACTTTGGGAGAAAAGTGTTGAGTGTTTTCATAAGGCTTGCCCATTATTTAGTCCCCCAATTCAGATAGTTGAGATATCATTTAATAATTTTAAATTACCAGGGTATTTCTGGAGCCCAGATACAACTAATACTCATCATCCCACTCTAATTGCCGCAGGTGGAAACGATACTTCACTAGAAGAAGTTTTTTTCTTATGTGGACCAGCAACAGTAAGGCGAGGATATAATTTTTTTACATTTGAACATCCTGGTCATCGAGGAGCTGTTCATCTCTATCCTAATTGTACCAGACGACATGATTATGAAATACCTTATAAAGTAGCGATCGATTTTCTTAAGACATTTAATGGCGTGGATGATAGAATTGCGTTAACGGGATTTAGTTACGGTGGATATGTAGCTACTAGAGTAGCAATTTATGAAAACCGTATTAAAGCTGTTATTCCAAATACACCTATTATAGATATGGTCAAAATGCAAAAATCTTTTGGAGGTAATTCTCGAAAACGTAATCTTTTACTTAAAATTCCAGCTTCTTACCTTAATCGACTTATAGAACGAATGCTTAGCAAGATGCCATTACAATATACCCTCGCAAAATATGTTCTATGGGTATTTGGAATGCATGAACTCTCTTGGACTGAGGTTATTAAGAAGGATATGTATAAAAAGCACAATATTAAAGATCAGATTCATAAAATAAAATGCCCGGCTCTCGCAATAGTGAGCGATAGTGAAGGAGAAGAACTATTAACTCAAGCAAAAGAGTTCATTAAAGGTATTTCTTCAGATGTCAAAGAAATTTACATTTTTAATTTAGATAAAGATGGCTCAAATGATCATATTCAGCTTGATAACCGAATAAGTGGAAATCAAATAATGTTTGATTGGCTTGATGAAATTTTTGATTACAACGCTCAATTGATATAGGAGAGTCTGAGAAATTTACAAAATTCAGGATTAGTATAAATTTATTAAATACATTTTTTTCTTTTTTTTCTCTAAAACTAATGAATAGTATCTAAATTTCCATTCTATTTTTCTTTTAATTTTTCTTTTATATTTTGAGAAAGCCCACATCCAACTATATCAATTCCGTTGATTGCCCATTGAACTGAATAATTTGACAAAATAGTAAGATTTAAATTATTATCGAGCTTAATTATTAATGTAAAATCTAATTATCAATTAAATTGAAATTACCCAAAGGTGAGAATTATGGTTGTAACTACATCTTGGTTTCCAGCAAGTAAAGCCTCTGAAGTAGGGAAAAAATATCTTGAAGTCTTGAAACAATTTCCTCGGGATAAAACAATTTCAAAAGTTATTGTACCCGTAGGCGTAAGAACAACATCAGATGGAATGAAATCCTTTACGATTTCTGAAATAAAAGAGGGGAAATTAAAGGAATACATGGACCTAGCTTACAAGCAAATACTCATTTACTCTGAAATTGAGGGATATAAAGCTGAAATGGAATTTTACATGTCAGGAGTAGAGGCATTACCACTTGTAGGACTTAAAATGCCTGAATTATAGCTCAAAAATAATTAAAATTTTCTTTTTTTATTCTATAAGTAAATATTGATATTATTGCTTAGATTTTTCAAACCTATAATGTTATTATTTCTATATTAATGTATTATAAAGTTGATTTAAATTGAGGATAGATTTCCACTGTCATATTTTTCTTAATGTTAACGCGTTTCAGGCATTCAAATTATACAATCAAAAGTTTAGCGGCTACGGGTTCTACAAAAGAATTCTTAAAATGCTGGAAGGGATTAAAACTATCAACACAGATAATATTATAAAGAAGACATTATATCATTTAGAAAGAGTTAAAATAAATAAGGTAGTTATGCTCCCAGTAAGTGAAAAGGAAAACGTGGCTGTAAGTGAGTGGGCACGGAATGCACCTGATATCATAATTCCTTTTTTCAATCCCCCAGAGAGGCTGGATGATAGTAAAGGCATAAAAGAGATTATAGAAAAGGCAATTTTAGATGATAATTATAAGGGATTTAAAATAATGGTATCCTTTAGAAAAAAGAAATTGAATGACAAAATCTTATATCCGGTTTTAGAAACGGCGCATGAGCATAAATTACCTGTCCTATTCCATACGGGTTATCCTCCACCTGGAACTCAGAAAAGCGTTCTAACTTTTTCTAATCCTATTGTTATTGATGAGTACGTTAATTCATTTCCGGATGCTAAAATTATCATAGCGCATATGGGATATCCTTGGGTTGATAATGCTCTTGCTTTAGCGGTTCAATATCCCAATATATATTTAGATATTAGCAATATGACCTATATGATGCCAAATCGTTTAAAGGACTTTCTGGTATATGCTAAAGAGCTTATTGGATTGGATAAAATATTATTTGGATCGGATGGGTTTGTCCCAGAAATGATTGAAATTGCTGTAAATTACTTTAATAACGTCAATTTTCTAACTAAGGAGGAAATTGATAACATTTTAGGGTTGAACGCTCAAAAATTGTTAAAAATTGAATAGAAAAAGACTATGCTGCGTTTTTAATTGATAATAATATAATTTGTTTTTCTTTCTATTATTCTTTTAATTTTTTAGCTATATTTTGAGAGAGTCCACACCCGATTATATCAATTGCGTTGATTACCCATTTAAGTTGTTATAAAAATTTATTTTTGTAAAAGTCACAATAAAAAACACGGCACACTATTGAACATGACTAATAATTCGTATGTTTCTATTGCGAGCGTAAGTATAATGCCCATAATTCCAATAATTTTAATCCAATTTAAATTATTCTTTTCTCCGTATCTTATAAAAAAATAATAGCCAATAATAGGGATAAGTATCAAACCCGTAAAAAAATTATACATAAACCAAGTATTCATAGCACAACCTAAATTAATACCCACCATGTACACTATTCCATAGAAGAACATCAATAAATACGCTGAAATATTATGAATTAAAACCATTATTCCTCCAATTAAAAGAGAATTACCGTAATTAGCTCTGCTTTTCATTCCATAAAGTGTTAAAGCTATTCCGTGAGTAATTATATAAGGGAAAAAGAAGATTGTAAGATAAACAAAGCCAAGGGTATATAACAAGGGAAGATCTGCATTTAGATTAATGTTATTTGCATTATATGTAGGAATAAAAAACGTAACAATTATTAGCCCAAAGTTAAAAAATTGCGAGACTAATAGGAATTTAGAATATTTAGTTCGACCTTTATCTTTTTGAGCAATAACTAAAAGAGCATAGTTATTAAAGACAAAAGGAATGAGCAACCATAAATAAAGTAAGTGATTGTTAGAAAACTCCCATATAAATCCAAAATTGAGATCCAACTCATGTTCACCTCATTGTGAAATAAAAATCCATTAAATAATTACTTCTTAACATCTAATTTAAAGCCATCAATAAAAAAAGTGACACTAAGAGGAGATAAAATGAGAATTCTTATGAAAATTCAATGATGAGTCGTTAATTCATTTAATTTTTCATTATTTAAGCAATAAAGGTTTTTCTTGTCAAGGGTTCTAAGATTCACCAATTGACTATCAATCAAAATCTCGAGATATTTATTCACGGTCGTGTGATGCATTCTGAGGGTTTTAGCAATTTGGGATTTTGTGCAACCTTTCGAATTTAATTTCAAATATTCGATTAGTTCGCTACATTTTACTCTTGAAATGATTTGTAATATATGGTCATTTTCCGAGGGCAATTTCGAGTCAAAATATGCGATTTGGTTATTAGAATCTTGTTTTCTTATCATATTAAACCTCAGTAGAATATTTAGGTGCCAATTTGTCAGAAAGATACTTAATCCCAGAGTTTTTGATAATTTGTTTAAATATGTTCCAGGATTATTCTTTATCTCCTCGTAAATACTACTACGGTTTAAATTGGATAAAATTGTATTTCTTGTAATCTTTGATCCTTCTACAATCATATGTTTTGTTGCCAATGAATCGAGTATTTGTTTAATACCATTATGATTTAACCCATTATCCTCTTGAAAATATCTGTTTTTGATGAAAGAAACCAAATCAGGTTTATAACATACTCTATTTTTATTTAGAAATTCCTCAACGAGAGTAAAAACTTGAGACTCCTCAATCGATAAATCCAATGAGATGGAGATTGAGGCGACTTCCTTACCTTGAACTTCTCTTTGATGCCCTTCCTTAATTAGACCGAATAATTGAGCCCCTGCAGAGATTCCAATAAAAACTGTAAGAGAAATTATGATTTTTCGATTAATTTCTAAATCCAAATTATTAAAAGTACTACATTCCATACTGAACGGATCAAAATCTTCATCTGATACCCCCGTAATAGAATTAGATGTTTCTAAAATTACTTTTAATAGGTTAGAATTTAAATAATCTGAATAATTATCTTGGTCATCAAAATCATCTATCAATTTATTAAATAAAACGTTAGGTACATAAAGAATTAGCAGTCCCGTGATAATTAGGATAATAACTTTAATTCTTCGCCCTTTGAACATAATATTAATCTCATGGTGATGCTTTGCTTAATATTTTTCTTAACAACCTAATAAATTTTATGGTGATGGTTTTCTTTTGTTTGAATTCTCACCCAAGCTAAATTCTCCCCGAAAGGTATTAATTTTTCACACAAAAGAAAACTTGTTAGGCTTAGAACTTGTGATTTCGTCGTTAATCGAAGGTTTAAAGACGAGCGATTACATAGAATAATTTATCTCTGTAATTTATTTAAAAAACTCTAAATTAATTAATTTTAAATCATAAAATCAAAATAAAAGCTAAAAATGTATTGTGATAAGAATTGAATAGAAAATGAATTTCGACTTGATATTTATAGCCTTCAATTTTTAGAGCGCAATTACCAAGTAAAATCAATTCTTATTCTTTCTTTATTATTCAAGCTCGATTTGTATGTATTTTTTTTGAAGTTTTAACATTGATTCTAAAATATTTTTTGCTTGCGATGTGCTATTTATAACGGGATCGGCAAGAAGCGCTTGTAAAGCAACTTTTTTTGATTTAGTAAGAATTGCCTCGACGACAAGGTCTTGAACAGAAGCTTGAGTCCTTAATAACGCAGCTAGACCTTTAGGATAGTCTCCAAGCGGTACTCCGTGAAGTCCGTCTTTATTAACGATAGCAGGGCATTCTACTACTAGGTCTTGGGGAAGATTTGTAATAATACCATCATTAGGAATGTTTACCGAGGTTTCTTCGTGATTATCATTAGTTATTATGCCTTCAATAATAGGAATGGCTCTTTCAGCATCGGCTTTCACGAGTTTAGCGCCTCTTCCGCGTTCTATAGTCCTTTTTATTCGACTAAAACTTTTAGCTAACTTAACTTCGTAGGATTCCCAGAATTCACGGCCATGGGGTAAGTCTGCAACTTCCCACGCCCATGATAGGTATTCCCCATAATGGTTGTCCGTCGTGTATGCATAATAATCATATGTTTCTAAAATGAATTTAATTAGAGACAGATCTGTGCTTTCAGCTAATCTCTCTAAAACCGCAGGACCTTTCTGACGAATATCTGGATAAGCATCTCTACCAGTATCGCGATATTTTGCTTCTAGAACAACTCCAAAATGATTTAATCCTCCTGTTTTAATTTCAATATTTGACATCGGCGTATCAAGAATTTTTGGGAGGATTTGAGGGGCATTATTTCCTAATTCGTGGCATAAGCCTACAAATTTTTGATTTGGAAATTTTCGCTTTATTGCCAGACAAATTCGACTCATGGGATTGGAGTAATTTATAAAAAGCGCATATGGACAAATCTTCTGAATATCCTCACAAATGTCTAAAATAGGAGGTATCACTCTCAATGAATGGAAGAGACCTCCAGGTCCACCATTCTCACCAGTAATTTGCGTGCTACCCCACATCATTGGAAATTCAAAATCCCACCTTAACAGTTTAAATCTTGGAGGTATTTCTATTGCGTTGATAACAAATGTTGCGTTTTTTAAGGCTTCTTTTCGATCTAAAGATAATTCAACGGTATAGTTTAATTTACCACTCTCAACAGCAGATTGACATGCTTGAGTTGCTAAACCTAAATTTTCTTCGTTTATATCGTGAAGGCATATAGTAGAACCATCTAAGCTCTCACTATGTATTACACTGCCCACGGAACCTAATCCAAATTGAAGAGACCCGGCACCAATCACTACTATTTTTTCTTTACTCATTATGAATCACTTATATCTAAATTTAATTTCTATAATTAAAAAATTTTTATCATAAGAGTTTATTATAATTGGGAAGATAAACATTTTTATTATGATATCTTATATATTGTTGTATAGAATAGATAAAAAGTGTGGAATTTAGAAAATGAAATTTATTGATCTTTCAATCCCTATTATAAATCCCGACGAACTTATTTTTGACCCTCCTCTTACCCAACCTCATATTGAGTATGGTAATCACGATAGAGGCGCTGAAGAAATGGGTTTTCTTTTTTCACGGCTGAAACCAGAGCATCTCCCCATTGGAAAGGGTTGGACAACAGAATCCATTACATTAGGCACGCATTCTGGAACCCATATGGATGCCCCTTGGCATTTTGCTCCTATCCAAGACAGAGAAATTGGAGAAAAAAAGGCTATGACAATTGACGAGTTTCCATTAGAATGGGGTATTGGACCGTTAATTGTCTTAGATTGTACGGATTACGAAGAAGGGTACGTAATGACGCCCGAAGATATCGATAAAAAATTAGAAGGTATAAATCATAATTTAAAAGAAGGTGATATTCTCTGCGTTCATACAAATGCCCCCAAGCACTATGGTACAAAAGAATACATAAATCATGGCGTTGGAGTTGGTAGGGAAGCAACGCTACATATTATTCGCCAAGGCGTTCATGTGGTTGGAATCGATGCTTGGTCATGGGACGCTCCATTTACTCTAACTGCAAAAAAATGGAAAAAATCAATAAAAGAGAAAAAACCTGATACATCAATTATTTGGGAAGGCCATTTCGCTGGAATAGAATTAGGCTATTTTCAAATGGAAAAAATGATGAATTTAGATAAAGTACCTGCGGTTGGAGCCACAATTTATTGTTTTCCAGTTAAAATAGCTAGGGCGAGCGCTGGTTGGGTTAGAGCTGTTGCGAGTGTCCCTGATTAACGAATATTAAGAACTAAGAACTTTTAAAGCTTTTTTTTTAAAACTATTTTCTATGAGCCGAGTTGCAATTAAAAAGCTGAGAATGCCGAGAACAGCTTTAAGAGAAGCTTTTTCTCTTAATTTCATGTAAGTAGCTCGCAGAATTACCCCAAATAATATTATTCCCACTGCACATGCCAACCAAATTGTAAAATAAGCGTTAAGTTGTTGCGTAAATAGGAAAATTAGCGGGTTGTGTAGCAAAAAGACGGTAAATGAGTAATAAGAATAATAGAAGAAATATTTGTAGCTTTTAGCTGTTTTTATTTTTTCCAAAACTTCGATAAGCATAAGGGATGATAATATAATTATTACTAAACCTATGGCAGAAGCAATTGATGGGATTGTGTTAAAGATCAGAAAATTAGGGAATTGATAAAAAACACCAAAAACAACTAAAGAAATTCCAATTAATAACATATGAATTAGCAATTTGTTTTTAAATTGGTATTTCCTATCGATTTGATCTTCAATAATATTGATTTTGTAAACATATTCCCCTACTGCCGATCCAATTATAAATATACCTAGATAAATCAAAATTACATATTGATCCAAAGGAAAAAAGAGTATATGAAATAGAACACCAAATAGCGATGCTTCTCCCTCATAGGACAATAACAAATTCAAAATTAGCTGATTTCCTATTATCATAGAAATTCCCAGAAGTATTCTGAATAGTTTAGAGGTTTTCAAGAGTGGCCAAGCTAATAAAAGAGAAAATCCAATTGTTTGCAGGGCGTTCCACTCCCAAATGCTTCCCCCCCATATCAACGCATTAAAAGCATTAAAAATAAAGGCTATAATTAATATAAAGCTAGCTCTAAGGAGGTAAATGTTTCTTATGGTTGTCATACTAATCGTATCTGAGTCTTTTGTTGTGTTTTGATAATTTCTAAAGGATAACGCTGCGCTGATTCCTGAAACGAAAAGAAATCCCGTTGCACCGAGTGGTTTAAGAAACGCGTATAACCAAAATTGCAGCCAAGCGTCTTCCGGTCTTATCCACCAAAAAATTAGGTGCCCAAAAACCATGAGGAACATTGAAAGACCTCTAACGGTGTCAACGCTATTTATTCTTCTCATATTGTTAATAAAAAGTTGACATACTATTTATAGCTTTAATTCTCGAAAACGATTTTGATAATAATGTAAAAATTTTGTTTGGAAAGTAATTCTCATAAAAAGAAGCGAACTAATAGAGTTATAGCTACAATTCTTGAATAAATAAGAAAAAAAATAGAAATTTAATTTTTTTTTTATTCTTCTTTAAATATGTTCTCGACTAGTTTGTGATCGTCTTTGAAATATATTAAGGCTCCACTCCAATCTGCTAACGCATCAGCGTACTTAGCTTCAAATTCATTGACGAATTCTCTTAGATTTGACCGCACTTCAGAAGCTTGCTTTCCCTTAATAAATAACGCCCCAAATATGCGCTTACCATATTCGAGAAGGATAGTTATGTCGCCATGATCTATTGTTTTTAGTAGTTCTTGTGATTTGGTAGTTTCCTTAATAAAAGATGTGATTGCTGAAAACATACCAGAAACAATTCCGGGGTCTTGATTGTAATCTTGAGTGAAATTATAATCGAAGATACCTCGGCCGTCGTCGTAAATAATGTATAGTCCCTGTTTTACTACTTTTTCAAAAACGTAACTAAACTCTTGTTTTAATACATCAATTAGGTTGTTGTTATAGAGGTATTTAAGAGTAAAGTAAAATCTTTGCATCTCTTTTTCGTCTGTAGGTTTAATTTCATCCAGAATTTTTCCAGTCTCTAAAGAAGCCAAAATGGATTTTATTTCCTCTCGCTCATCACTCAAAATATAGTAATCAACATTTTCCTTCTTTATAATTAAATATCGCGCTTTTCCTTTCATATATTCATCGTATGATAGGAATTCAGTTACAGTAGAGAAAATCGCTTTCTCTAAATGGCGTTCGTCAATACTAATATTTTTAGCTCTAAAACCTTTTGGAAAGTAAAAAACTATTAGGCTCCAGAATATAATATTGAAGATATAATGAGTGGTTTGATAAGGAATCGCGAGTATAGATAGAATTCCAATTAAATCCGCATTAAATCCAGCAGTTCTTAAAGTATAGAAGTTAAAGCCAAAAATAGTGGTAAAACTTGACTGTCCGGTTATCCAATACGTATCTGGTGCGAAATTGATTATCCCATTTCCCCCTAGAAATATAAATAGCATAGATAGAACGATTAAAATAGGTAGAAATGTTACAAAACTCAGAAACATGCTGTTCATATATTTCAAACTGAGGTTTAAGAAGATTGAGGCAACAATTAATGAAACTGCGACTAATGCTACGAAATTGAAAAGATTCATAAGGTCAAATCCTAGACTTTGGGATAAGTATACCGGATCGCTTGGTACGAAATTAGCAGAGCCAATTATGCTCGTAGGAGTTTGAAAGATAAGGGCATATAAAGTTCCAAAAACTAGATAGTTTAGTACAAAAAATACAAAATATGCCAGGAAACTAAATACAATTCCGTAGTAAAAATTCGTAAAGTTCATTTTCTTTCTTTTTTCCTTTCTATTTTTCCACCAGTCAATTAATTTGATGAAGATCAGTAAAGAAATGGGTTCGAAGATTTTAAGAAACAAGATAAAGATAAACGAAGCCATGAGGAAATAAGCAAAGAAATATATGATTACTCCAAAAGAACTGATATCCTCAACAATGAATAATATAATGGATAAAACGGATATTGGCGCTCCAACGGTGTATAAGCTTTTGTAGGTCTGCTGTCTGATATTCTCTCCGAAATATCTTCCTCGCAATGCAATTTTAGAGCTGAAAAGGAGTTCTAAGCTAAATATGAATACTGCAAGGTAAACAAATAAGATTTCTATGAACCAACCTAAAGCAGTTTCTCCGGTTGTAATTGACACTGATTCTAAGCCTGAAATTTTGAGTAAAACTTGTAGTAAATACAGCGAAATTGGTAAAAGTACGACAAGTAACTTTAATATATCTTTTTCTCTCGACCAATCGTTTTTAAATAAATCATTTCTAATTCGTTTGTATGGACTATCGATAATGTGATACGACAATCCCTGTAATTTTTCTTCTTTTGAGCCTTTATCTTTTCTTAGTCGATTCCATACAAAAACAAAAGAAATAAACGGCGCCACGAAAAAGATAAACGGTAACGTAACGAGAGGGTAATAAGCAAATAAAGCAATGAGAGAACCGATATGTGTTATTATATAACCAATGCCCAAACCAAGATTGCCTTCCTCGCCAGGATGTAATTCTAGTTCGATTGGAGCTGTTCCTAATTGAAAGATTATAGGAAGTACCCAATATATCAAATAGAAAACCATGATTCCTAGCATTACTCTAAAATATACTTTGCCAGCAAATTTTTTCCGTATGAAAAAGTATGGTATCACAACTATAATTATTGGAATTGCGTTAAGTAAGAACAAAGCAACTATTTCGATAACATTCATTTTTATTCTCTAACCTTTTTGAGTAAATTGAAATTATTTTTTAATATTAGTATGCAAATATTATTATAAGAGTTTAGTTATTCTAATATTTTTTATTTTTGATATGATGACAGAAAATACAATTGGTATTATAGTCGATGATGATTTTGCTTCCAAGCACATTCCCCCATATCCAAAACCATCCTTTATATCTTTTGAACATCCCTTTAGGATAAGATCTATTCTTAATCATTTAGAACGGGCCAATCTATTTAAAAATAATCGTATAATTAAGGTTGAGCCTAAAATGGCTACAGAATCTATTCTAGAGCTAGCCCATTCGAAATATCATATTGAAGCAATTAAGCGCATCTCTAACGTAGGAGGAGGCTTTCTTGACGAAGAGGTTTTTGTATCAGACGATACTTACGCCTTAGCTAAAAAAGCTGTTGGTGGAGCTATAGAAGCAATAGAAGGCGTAATAAATGGTAGGTTTAATCAGTCGTTTGCCTTAATAAGACCTCCAGGACACCACGCATTCAGAGAGAAAGCATCAGGACTCTGTATATTCAACAATATCGCAAATTCTATCCTTTATCTACGAAAGCAATTGAAATTTAGTCAGAAAATTGCAATAATCGATATTGACGATCATTTTGGAGATGGTCTTGCGCAATTTTTTTACGATGATCCTTCAATTCTTTACTTTTCTATTCACGAATTTGATTTTACCGGAGGTGATTTAGGTATGATTGACGAACTTGGAATAGACGAGGGAATTGGTAAAAATATTAACTTTCCCGTGCCAGCAGGCATAACAAATAACGATTTTTATTATTGTCTTGAATTGCTCGACCCTATAATTAAAGAATTCAAGCCAGAGCTTATCATTGTTGCCGCGGGCTTTGATATGTATTTCGCAGATCCTATTGGAAACTGTTTATTGACTAGCATTGCATACAATAAATTTGCTGAAAGACTATTAAAAATTGCAGAAGAAGTATGTAAAGGAAAAATATCTTTCATTCTAGAAGGAGGATACAATATAATAGGATTACCTTATTGTGTTCACGCCGTTATCAAAGCTCTATTAAAGGAAAAATACGAGCCTCCTGAATTTGAGAAAAAATTTTCATTATCGGACGAATCTAAAAGAGAGGAGTTAGAAAAAATCAAAACTTTTCTCACAGATTTATTACAAACTCTTTGGGACAAATAAACCGTTAAAAATAAAAATTTAAAAATAAAAAGAACTTTATACAAAATTCGCTAACTTTAGCGCAAAAGATTGAACTGTAAACAAAGCGTCTCTAGGTCCAACTTGAGGGTTAATGTAGCAAATAAGTGCGCCCGTTCCACCTATAGGGATTGGTGCTATAATTAGGTGTCCTTTTCCTGTGATATTCGTACCTATCTTTCGCTCTTCAGTATTTTCTACTATCATATATTTTATTCCTTGGAGCGAAATATTTGACATTCCCCTTTGTCCAAGTTCAAGTTTTGCTTTTAATAATTCATTAACCTTGTCTAAATCGCTGGAGAGATCCCAGTTCTGGGTTTGAGTAATTAAAGATCCAGATTTATTAATAATGGCTACTCCAAAAACATTCTGCTCTGCATTTAGAAGTTCATTTATAATAGTTTCAATTTCTGTTGACATTATTCATTATTCCCAAAATTTTTATTATGATTTTATTATATAACTAATACAAACAATTTATATAAAAAATTAATTTTTACTAAACGGTGAAATAATTGGCTTTTAGATTATTTAAAAAATCTGTTATGATGGTTTTACGGGAGAAAAAGCAATTTATAGTTTTTTGTTTGATGTATACCTTCTTAATATTTTGGACAAGTTATTCAATCGAGTTGGTAATAAAGACACCAAGTTTAGGTCTCGCGAGCACAAGTTTCTTCATGGCTTTAGGCGTAGGAATATTTTTATCTTTACTTTATGCTTGGTTAATAGTAAGACGTAATTCGAAAACTATAGCAACTTTGAAATGCATTGGTTGGACGAATAAAGATATTAACTCGTTAATTTCGGGATTTATTCTATTCACAACATTCATGGGCTTTTTTATTATTGTTGAGGTATTATTTCATTACGCAGCTTTTTTTGTGTACATTAACCCAACAAGCCCAACGGTACCTTTAGTAAACCTTTTACCGGTTTTTGTAACTTTTACAATTTTTCTATTTTTCCAAATTTTGGCGATTTTGTTAGCTAATAGAAAAATCTTGAAAGTTAGACCAATTATCGCATTAAAGAGGGTAGGTGTATAAGGAGGGAAAAAAATGCCTGTAGATAAAGATACTATGATAGAAGCTATTGATGTAAATAAAGAATATCGGCGATCTGGTGCGATTATTCGCGCTTTAGCTGATATTAACCTTACAATTAAATCAGGAGAATTTATTTTAATTCAAGGTCCAACGGGTTGTGGTAAAAGTACGCTCCTCAACGTATTAAGTGGTATTGACTTACCAGATTCGGGAAAAATAATATTTGATGGCGAAAATATTGCTAGAGCGCAAGAAGCAAGACTTAGCAAACTAAGAAGACAAAAAATTGGTTTTGTCTTTCAAGATTTCAACTTAATTCCTACTTTAACTGCTATTGAAAATATCTCGGCTCTATTGTGGCCCACAGTTTTAAGAGAGAAAGAAATCGAAAATCGAGCAATTGCAGCACTAAGAGACGTCAATTTACTTGAAAGAAAAGATCATTATCCCGTAGAAATGTCTGGCGGTGAAAAACAGAGATGCGGTCTCGCAAGGGCGATTATCCATCGTCCAAGGGTAATTTTAGCTGATGAACCAACGGGTAATCTTGATCCTGAATCTGAGAAGCAAGTAATGGACCTCCTAAAGCAAATTAACAAGGATATGGAAACCACGATAATAGTAGTAACCCACAGAGGTTCCTTAGCTTCTTACGCTAATAAAATCGTTAAAATGGATAAAGGGGCAATTATCAACATTAAATAAAAATCTTTTATTTAAAACTTTTTTCTTTAAATTTTTTTTTATATCGCACGACAACTCTAAGATAGCTTAAGCATTCAATGAATCTAAGTTGTTTTTAAAGAAAAATTATAAATTATTCTATAAGGATTCCTAACAAGATAGTAACAACAAAAACAAAATTTTAAATATACGAATCGTGTTTGAATTAGTAATAAAAATTATTAATTTGATCAAAATTATTTCAAAAATACGATAAAGAGGAATGATTATATGGGATGGGGACGCGTTATAGGATCGGGCTGTCTTGGCATGTTATGTTTGATTCCTATGGCTTGGATTAGTTTTTCATTTTTAGATTTGACGAGTTCAGTTACTGGTGGCTTAATCACTAA